>OBUW01000215.1_pt1 | contig 41313 bp, 17 predicted proteins | sample 1475761 | NCBI WGS metagenome assembly OBUW01 (sample SAMEA2579908, study PRJEB22360) | human gut metagenome | biome: human gut; feature: human-associated habitat; material: faeces | place: Denmark | collected 2008/2010
ATCAGATATGCTAGACCCAGTTTACCCCCCCCCCCCTCCTCCTCCTAAATGAATATACTATACTGTTATATCTTTGAACATCAATTATTCCTTTAGAGTACTGAAAATATACAAAACAATCTAAACCCGCCCATGAATCGAATTAAACTACCCGCTGCCAGAACAACCAAATAGATTCATTTAACTGACTGCTACTAATTTTATCTTGTTTACTGACACAGCTACAAACACTAGTGTCTAACTAATGCTTTCGAACTTGAAGCTACTTGAAAATAAAAGATACATGTTAAATTAAACAAATAACTATATCTGGACCGAAAAATAAAATAAGTACACACGTCCATACAAACTATGAATGAGTAAAATCAAAAAGGAATATTAACTAACAAGCCACCTGCTTATACGTAAGTTTATAATACGTGAACAAGCATATAGTGGTATCCACCGAAACATTTTAAAACAAAAAAGAAAACGAAACTAACCACATTCTTCAATTAAAGTCTGGTAAAACATACCACATATGTAGAATTGGGGTTTCAACGAAAAAGCATAAGAAAAAACGTTTGAAATACTTGCAAATAAAAACACAGTTTGACAATATTTGAAAACTTCTTCGCTAGCAACAACTTCTAAGCAATGATATAAGCTAAAATCAAACCAACAATGAACTTGTAATTAAAGCTTTGTCTTGATGCTGCGTTTCCCTGTAAAACACCGGCAGTAGATGTACTAACTTCACTTGTTGTTACAGAAGAGCCAGCCACAACAGAAGATCCAACAATGTTAGGAGATCCTTTTGAGGTAACAACTGGAATAGCAGCAGGAGAAGTTGATACAATGGATCCGGGTGTTTGAATAGTCTTAGTTTCACCAGAAACAACCGTGTAATATACTTTATCAGATTGATGTTCAATGCCATTGGTAGTTTGCTCCTCGACAATTGGTTTCCCACTTTGCTTTGTAATGACCTTGTTACCAATCACTTCAACATTTGTAGTGTATGTATTGCATCCACCTTCGGAACACGTAGTAAATACAATCTCGCTGTATGATGCAAAGGATGGTTCTGTTTCTTGAGCACTAGTTCCAATTGGAATTGTCTTTGTAATTGGTTGCAACTCTTCGCCTACTGTCACAAGAATGGCAACGGTTTCTGAAGTAACTTGGCTATTTGGCAACGTCTTTGGAACAACACTAATCTTTTGAACAACTTCAATTGGTTTGCTAGGTAAGTTTCCAACTTCAACCGTCTTGGTAAATTGTTGTTCCCCTTTTCGTGTAATTATCACACCCTCTGTAGTAACAGTGATTTGTCCATTTGGCAAAGTAACAGGATGAGTAGTGAGGTGGTGGCTAAACTCAATGGCGCTGGTGAACTCAAGTGGAACTGGCTTTGTGACCTTCTCTCCTTGTTTGTTAGTGGTGATGACAATTCCAGCAGTAGTTTCAATGACTTGACCGTTTGCTAGTGTAGTTGGGCAGACAGTAATAAACTCGATCCTTTCAGTAGTTTTTCTGTACTCAATTGGAATTGTTTTTGTAATCTCTTCGCCATTCTCACCAGTAGCTTTGACAATACCAGATGCAACTCTTGTTACGTGACCATTAGCTAAAGTGCTCTCGTTATATTCGAGTGGAACCGTCTTTGTAACTTTCTGTCCTTGGCCATTTGTACCAACAGCAATGCCAGCAATGACAGTTGTTTTATGACCATTTGGTAATGTGGTAGGGCAAATGGTGGTATATTCAATTATTTCTGCTGTTTCTGTTTCGACATGTTTGATTGGAATATTAGTAGTTAAGGTATTACCTTCGATCACTGTAGTCTTAATAATTTCAGTATAAGTAGTCGCAGTAGATTCATTGGTCACCACAATAACCACCGCAGTTTCGGTAGTAATTGATTTATCAGGACATGTAGTAACGTAAACCGATGTTTCTATTGTTTTTGTAACACATTTAGTTGGAGTGGAGTGATGAGTTTTGGTTTTAGAACATCCATGGTGTTTACATGTAACAGTCTCCAGTGATGTTTCTGAAACTGTACTTGTCTCTTCACTTGGGCAGGACTCACTTGATAATGATGAATGTTCTGAACTTTTGCTAACAAATTCACTACATGAACTAGTAGATTCACTTGATGATATTTGTTCACTGGAAGACATTTCTTTACTTGAGATGCAAGTTTCGCTAGACGATACCACTTCACTGGAACAACTGGTAACTTCACTAGATGATATAACTTCGCTTGATGAGCTGATGCATTCAGTTGAAGAGCTGGTAACTTGGCTTGAAGAACTGATAGCTTCACTTGATGAACTAATACATTCGGTTGAAGAGCTAACAACTTCACTAGAAGCGCTAGATGAACTGACAACCTCACTTGATGAACTGTTGACTTCACTAGTTGAACTAATGCACTCACTCGAAGATGTAATTTCACTCGAGGAACTGACTTTACTCGAGGAACTAATGATTTCGCTTGATGAGCTGGTAGCTTGGCTTGAGGAACTGACTTCACTAGAACTTGTAACTTCACTAGAACTGGAGGAACTAATAATCTCACTTGATGAACTAGTGACTTCACTTGAGCTACTGACTTCACTGGAAGAGCTGACTTCACTTGATGAACTAACTTCACTTGATGAACTAACTTCACTTGATGAACTACTAACTTCACTTGAGCTACTAACAATTTCACTTGAACTTGTAACTTGGCTCGAAGAACTGACTTCACTGGAGGAGCTGACTTCACTGGAAGAGCTGACTTCACTTGATGAGCTGACCACTTCACTTGATGAGCTGACCACTTCACTTGATGAGCTGACCACTTCACTTGAACTTATAACTTGGCTCGAAGAACTGACTTCACTGGAAGAGCTGACTTCACTGGAAGAGCTGACTTCACTGGAGGAGCTTACCACTTCACTTGATGAACTAACTTCACTTGATGAGCTGACCACTTCACTCGATGAACTTACCACTTCACTTGAACTTGTGACTTGGCTCGAGGAGCTGACAACTTCACTAGAAGAACTAACAACCTCACTTGAGAAACTGGTGGCTTCACTTGAGGAGCTAATGCATTCACTTGAGCTTCTAACAACTTCACTCGAGCTTGTAACTTGACTTGAGGAACTGACTTCACTTGATGAACTAGAAACTTCACTGGACGAACTAATTACTTCACTTGAGCTGGAAACTTGGCTTGATGAACTAACGACCTCACTTGATGAGCTTACCACTTCACTTGAGGAACTGGAAACTTCACTAGAAGAACTAACAACCTCACTTGAGGAGCTGATGCATTCACTCGAGGAACTGACAATTTCACTAGATGAACTGACAACTTGACTTGATGAGCTAGTAGCTTCGCTTGAAGAGCTGACTTCACTGGAACTTGTAACTTCACTTGAAGAGCTAACTATCTCGCTGGATGAGCTAACGATTTTACTTGAGGAACTGATTTCACTGGAAGAGCTGGTGCATTCACTTGATGATGTAATTTCACTTGAAGAACTGACAGTTTCACTGGATGATGCAACTTCACTCGATGAGCTTATAAATTCACTTGAGGAACTAACTTCACTTGATGAGCTAACAATCTTGCTTGATGAGCTTACCACTTCACTTGATGAACTGGATGAGCTAATAACTTCACTGGAAGAGCTGACTTCACCGGAGCTGGTAATTTGGCTTGAGGAGCTGACTTCACTAGAGCTCGTAACTTCACTGGAGGAGCTAATAACCTTACTCGACGAACTGACCACTTCACTTGAAGAGCTAGTAATCTCACTTGAGCTGGAAACTTGGCTTGAAGAACTGATTTCACTAGATGATGTGACTTCACTCGAAGAGCTGATACATTCACTCGAGGAACTAACAATTTCACTTGATGAACTCGTTATTTCGCTTGAAGAGCTGGATGAACTGATGACCTCGCTTGACGAACTAGTAACTTCAATGGATGAGCTGACTACCTCACTTGAGCTGGTAACTTGGCTTGATGAACTAACGACCTCACTTGAGGAACTGACTTCACTCGATGAACTTACCACTTCACTTGAACTTGTAACTTGGCTTGAGGAGCTGACAACTTCACTAGAAGAACTAATAATTTCACTGGATGAACTGGTGGCTTCACTCGAAGAACTAACTTTACTTGACGAACTAACAACTTCACTGGACGAACTAATGATTTCGCTTGATGATAAAACTTCACTTGAGGAACTGACTTCACTTGAGGAGCTTATTTCACTGGACGATGTAATTTCACTTGAGCTAGCTTCCTCAGAAGATGAAGAAATTACTTCGCTGGAGCTTGATGATACAGTACTACTGGATGAAGATGAAGACGAAGATGAAGTACAAGGATATGGATATAAAACCTTGTTGTGTTTATCAAAGCAACATTTATCTTTCTTTGGTTGGCCACGATGATCAAAACACTGAGGATAACAATTCTTATCACCACCATTGCAATGGCTTGTACCACCGTACTCTGGAGTAGTGTACTCGTTTGTTCTTTTCTCAATCGACAAACTATCATCTTGACCAAATAAAAAGTCTCTAATCAACGAAGAACCTGCTACGGACAACACGAAAACCCAAGAAACCTTATATTTGCACAACAATACCATCCTTTTGTTTTTATTGGGAATTGATTTCTAAGCGAATGAATGTGATTGCCAAATACAGTTTAGAATGAATTGAAGATTGGAATCAACCAATTTTCTGTTTTTCGATTTGCAGTGACCCTAGTAGCTTTTATACTATTTTCAGAAGAGTCTGTGTGTGTGTGTGTCTGTATCTTGTTAATTGTAATAGTTCATGCAATCAGTGTATTAGTTATGGTAATTTCGGTTAAAATGGAAAAGATCCTTCCATAATCAAATGATATAAAGTGTCAGCTATTTTTAGAGCTTTTATTCCACATCTCCCAGCCCCTATTTAAAAAAAAAATACTAAATCACACATCAAGCTTGAACACTTGAACCAAATGGTGCAATTTTCACAAGAAAAAACGGAAGGTAAATGACACTAAGAATAGTAAATTTATGTGATATTTGTCCAGTAAAGATGAACACTGCTTGGAAAATCGAATCCGATCAAGGCTTATACGATTAATGCAAGATGAAAAGTAATATTAAAAACCACACCATAAATTGTTGCGAAAGATTTTCAATATTATATTTCAGCTTATCGTTTTGTGGAAACAAATCATCCTATGGTTATGAACTGCAAAAGCCAGTAGGCATTAGTAACTTCAAAATCACACTGTGTAATACAAATTCGTATCACGATTTAACAAATTGGATATGAATGTGTTCAAAATTCGGTATTATTTAACGATAGACTAAGCACAAAGATTGCATATTAAAGTCAATATGCTTGGATGTGGGTAAAAATCAATGTGTGTGAACAGACAGAACTGAGATTTCGGTGTCTAGTAATATGTTTGACATCTTGACAATTAGTCACAGTTCTACTATTGAGCTAGACCAAAAACTTTCATTTTAATATATCCCATATTTAATAGACCTATTCATTTTCCAACAAATTCAATGTAGGATTGAAACAATTCCCTTAGACTTGAGGATGTATTTGTTTTAGTTCTTGAATCAATATTTAACTCTTTATTTAGGGGATAGTTGTTAGTTGACAACGGCATTTTTCATTATCACCAAGTATGCATTACCATTCAACCACACGAAAGTTTTTGTTCCATTATTTCCAATCACTAGACCATGCATCTGTTGGGTGTTTAAGCTTGGTTTTGGAAAGTGGACCGAAATCTTAGCCTCAAAATGTTTTCCAATCTTGATATATCACTAATCATCGTGCTTATTTGTTTGTATCGTTGTTATGTGTTTTTTCCATTTTGTTGATCATGGCATGATGGCTCTTCAGTAGAAAGAAAACTGAAGTAGCGTAACTAAAAAGTAGAAGTAAAAGATGTCATATATCCGAGTTTTGGTTTCCTTTTTCCTTTAAAAAATAAAAAAATTATTATTCAATGATGCTTCTTATTTTGTGGTTCCTTATCTTCAACTGTTCTGGTGATGGTTAAGTGTGAGAATTTTTTTGCATTGTGTGTATGCGTGTACAAATGCCCGAAAAAGAATTATTATATTTTTCGATTGCATAATAGGCAAAGATGTGTTGGGAATTCTACGAGACCATAAGTCATTTGTACACCGACTTTACTCTTTAATGTAGTTGCTATTACCACTTATGGTCACCCTGTGTTTTGCTATTGTGTTGTTGATAAGTCACAAATGGTTATTGTAGAGTATATAATTAGCCGTGAGATTGTTTACTGAGTGTTTCTACATTGTAATTGGAACTTTTTCATTCAAAATTCGTTGAGATGTTGGATGAAATCTTGGCAATGATATTTATCCACCTCCAAGTTCAAATATATATTCATCCACATATTGGTTACTTTTTGAGAATACCCGCCTTAAGTAGTATGACTAATGTTGAACAATATAAAAATTATTGGTCTTATTCCCGTTAAGTTCGGGAAACCAGAGAATTCTTAGTACCCTATAGATTATGCATAAGATTTCTGTTTACACAAAATACTCAAAATGGATGTGTATGTGTGCATATTGGTAGAGTGGGACCAACAGTAATGGAGAATTGATAAAAAGATGTAGCAATTATTCAGCCAACTTCCGTTCCAGTTTTCCAGTTTTTCGTAAATGAGCAGTTGTGTGTTCATAGATTTGTCATCCATTAACAACAACCACACTTTTCTTTTAAAACTCAAGAAAATAATGATACCCATTTAGTCTTTAATTACTTTACACTATTTTATGATCTGTGTGAATCTACCTACACTTTTTTAGACACTACTAGTGGTGGATTTCGTCCAATATATATTCATTTTGAGAGAAAATTCACATACACCTGATGATAGAGAAACATGAAAGCAAACTATCTTTTGACATTAAAGCTCTAACAATCATACTAAAAGTTTTAATCGATCATACAGAAATATATTTGATATTAAAATAAAACTCATATTATATAAACTAGAAAAGTATAAAGTATTTAAAAATAATCTTATTTGCTATAGATACAGCAAATAGTTAAAAAAAAAAGATAGGTGATAGATGATGAATAGTAATAAAAAAAATTATAAATAATCACAATTTTGGAATTTAAACAATCAATAATACCAAAAGCAAGAATTTGACTAATAACAGATTAACTTTAGGCAATGACGCCGAATTTTCATTTGAAACGACAGCTATCGGAGCAACTAGAGTTGAGCCACCAAGCCCAGCAGATGGATTATACCCTTCTGCTACTGAATTTCCAATATCATTGCTGTCCTGAATGATTTCAAAACCTTTCGTAGTATAAGCACCCAATTCAATTGGAGCCGTCTTTGTAACTTTTTGTCCTTGACCATTGACGGCAACTGCAACTTTTTCAATGACACTAGTCACTTGGCCGTTTGGTAAAGTGGTTGGAAGTATAGTACTATATTCTATCACTTTTATTTTGTTGATTTCATCTTGAGGAATTGGAATAGCAGTTGTCAACGTTTTGCCTTCAACGACAGTAGTTTGAATGATTTCAGTATAGGTTGTAGCAGTAGAGTCGTTGGTTACAACTACAACCACAGCAGTTTCAGTCGTAATCGAGTTATCAGGGGAAGTGGTAACATAAACAGTTGTGTGTACAGTTTTTGTAATACCTTCAACTGTGGTTGATTCAATGCCTGCATCTTCTTGAAGAGTTGAAACAGTTTTATCCCTTAAGCTGGTATATCTACCTGTCAGTGTTGTAATATCACTATTCGTTCCATAATCAATTGCACTGGATTTCTTTGGGTTACCAGTTTCACTTGGGGAAGATATCATTTCAGTAGTAGCTACTTCACTAAATGAGCTGATGGTTCCTGTGGATGTTCTCATATCTTCCTTGCTCGAGGTACCAGCAACACTATTGAGCCAACTAGTCTCAGTTGGAGTAGCAACCGATTTACTAGTTAAGGAGTTATTTTTGTCAGTTGTTCTGAGCATTTCATCAGATGAATGACCACCTTCCGCGGTAAATGTAGGATTGCTATTGCTATTTGAATTAGTAGCATCACTTACTGAGGACTCAAATTCAGATACTGATAAAATTGGTTGGGTCAACGGAAGTGTGCTTCCATTTGCTGATGATTCAATACTGGTAGTGGAATTGTTAATTGTAGTAGCTTGAGGTATATCTTGGCTTGTGGAAATAAGGTCACTACTGGAAGATATCGTTAACTCACTCGAAGTACCAAGATTTTCATCGAAAGTAGTTGTGACAGATGATGACTCGGTTCCACTAATGCTTATCAGTACTGTTGTAGTTGTACTCTGGGATGAACCATCACATGGCCATGGGTACAACACTTGGTACCGACTGTTAAAGCAGCAACGATCTTTGTTGGGCTGATTGCTATATTTGAAGAAACAATGGGGATACCTATTGATATCATGGGTTTCAGTACTGTCACTAGCGTCTGATGTGGTAGTTGAAGAGATTGATTCTGATTCTATATTGTCATCTGATGAGGTAGTGACTGAAACCGATTCAGATTCCGTAGTGGTTTCTCCTATGGTTGTAGTTTCACTCTCTGAAGTCTCCGAAGTCTCAGAACAGGGTTTTGGGTATAACACTCTGTCATTGTCATCGAAACAACAGTGTTCTCTCTTTGGTTGGTCGTCTTTTTTATTAAAACATTGGGGGTACTCCTTCATATCATTGTTTTCATCGTCACCATCATCAATGCCTGTGGCAGTGCTGGATGAATCTGTGGTTGTCTGTGAGATTTCATCAGTTGAATCATCGGTCGAAGATGTGTTCGCATCATCAGAGGAACCACATGGTTTTGGGTATAACACTCTGTCATTGTCATCGAAACAACAGTGCTCTCTCTTTGGTTGGTCGTCTTTTTTATTAAAACATTGGGGGTACTCCTTCATATCATTGTTTTCATCGTCCCCATCTTCAATGTCTGTGGCAGTGCTGGATGAATCTGTGGTTGTTTGTGAAATCTCATCAGCTGAATCATCGGTAGCAGATGCATTTATATCTTCAGATGAACCACCACATGGCCATGGGTACAACACTTGGTACTGGCTGTTGAAACAACAACGGCTTCTATTTGGTTGGTTGCTATATTTGAAGAAACATCGGGGATACCTATTGATATCATGAGTTTCAGTACTGTCACTAGCGTCTGATGTGGTATTTGAAGATATTGATTCTGATTCAGTACTGCTATCTGATGTAAAAGTCGAGGAAACAGATTCTGATTCAGTAGTGGAATCTGGTAAGGTAGTTGCAGAACTTGATTCTGATTCCGTAGTGTTTTTAGCTGTAGTTGAAGCTGTTCTTTCGGAAGTTTTAGTACAAGGTTTTGGGTACAACACTCTATCATTATTATCAAAGCAACAATGTTTTCGTTTTGGTTTGTCGTTCTTCTTGTTGAAACATTGAGGATACTTCTTAACATCATCAATTGTACTAGTAGCTGTTGTACTACTCGAGTCCGTTGTAATCAGTGACGTTGGTATAATGGTATCATCACCAGTTTTGGTAGTCAGACCTTTAGATGTCACAGAACAAGGTTTTGGGTACAATACTTTACCATCATTATCAAAACAACAATGCTTTCTCTTCGGTTTGTCGTTCTTCTTATTAAAACATTGTGGGTACTTCTTAACATCATCGACTGTACTAGTGGTTGTGGTGCTAGTTAAGTCTGTCGTAACCAGAGATGTTGTTTTGATAGTAGCATCATCTGTTGTCGTAACCAAATCTTCAGACGTGGCATAGCATGGCTTTGGGTATAATACTCTATCATTGTCATCAAAGCAGCAATTCTCTCTTTTTGGTTGGTCGTCTTCTTTATTGAAACATTGAGGGTACTTTTCAAGGTCAGCAGTCACAGTACTTGTAGCAGCACTAGTAGAATCGGCTGCTGGCAATGTCTCAGTTTGATCAGCAGCTACTTCAGTAGTCGTGGCTTCATTTTCAGGTTCAACAGTACATGGCGAGACATACAAAACTCTACCATTTTCATTAAAGCAACAGTGGTCTAATTTTGGCTGATCATCTTCCTTATTGAAGCATTGAGGGTAACAATATAAGTCGTTATTTATTTCAGAATCTTTATCACATACATTTTGAGCTTCCTTAATATCTGTAGGTTCTTTGTGCCATCCTGGAATACTTGAAATTTCAATTGGATATTTGATCCAAGATGAACTAACAATGGACAATAAAAATATCCAGTAATGAATTGCAGTATTGAGCAACATGTTCAGAATATATATGAACGATTTTTCTCTGTTTGTATGTCACTATTATATGGTGTGTCTTTGGATTGAATAAAATTCTTATGATTAAGACTGAAAACAAATCATTACACTTCATTAACCGAAGAATGTCAACCTCCTTTTATACCCATTTTCAGTAAAAAGATTTCTTTTTCTTTCCCATCCTTCAAGAATTATTATTACCATAGAGTTATGATAATTTTCTACTTTATTAAACATTGTATGACCATGCTATTCTCGATGTTTTAGGTTCTGCTTTTGTTTTCTTGCAAAATATTTTGCAATCAAGGGTTGAATTTGTCTTGGCCATTTCTTTTTTTTTTGCCTAGCAAAACTTGTTTATTGCTTGCTTTACTTTATTTTTATTTGCAAACTAAGTCAAAAGTCAGATCCAATAATAATATGACAAAATAAAACGCAAAACACATTCCTTTTTCAAGAAAAAATAATGCTTCAAATGGATACTTAACTGTGATCGTGAAATAAATCATGCCATTAATTTATCATTAAACATTATTATTAAAACAGCACTGGATATTTTTTTTTTGTCATTTTTCTCATACTGGAACAGAAGAAGAAAGTAGGGTTTTGGTGACAATATGAAACTAGCGAATCAAAATATACTGATATCGACTATTTTCACTAGTTGGTACTAGCAAAGTCTGAAACCAATACAGAATAAAGGCAAATTAAGCAAATTGGTAAACTGTGAAATATCATTGCAATACCTCCATTACAACTTGAGTTTTATATTCAGGTCTGTATCCCAGAGGATATTTTTTGTTGGTTCTTTCCTTTTTGTTTTTCAACAACTGTATTATTTGGTTGATAAATTCAATTTCAGGTGTCGTGTACTATTTCGAATTGTGGAAAATTAAGATGTTCTTTGAGCTGGACAAAAACGGATAAGTAAAATTCCCGAAATAAACATACATAGCAAAGAGTAAAAAGTGAAAAAGAAAACCAGGTCAAGGTCAATGTCAAGGTCAAAAATAATAATTGTGATTAGTAGTACTAGGACTAGTCACGAGAAAAACCAGAAGAAGTCAATGAAAAGTTTTATGTTGAATAATATCTATGTAGTTAGTGAAAGACTTTAAAGAGAAAATAGTTGTGAGGGTTTTTTTTTTCTGTTTCCTTTATTTTTTGTTGAATGTTAATGGTATCTCCCTTTACGTCTAGAAAGAATATATATGGTTAATGAGGTTGGTTTACTTACTGATTGGTCATTCTGTAAATCTTAATTGCTTACTTTTATTACCAAGTAACGAAACTGCTTAATTTTGCTCTTGCCTGCTAGTGTTAGTCTAAGCTGAAATAGCTCAAACAATCTTTGAAGTCTAGTTTTTTTCATCATTGGTTTTATTTTCCGTTTTAATTCTGTAAGAATATAATTTGTTGTCTTCCAAGAAAAAAGAAGATAATTTGATGTAAACTCTGATCATTATTCTAATAAAAAATAGGATATTCCATTCAAGTAATTCCTTTTTTTTCAACAATTTGTATTATATGATTGATTATTTATAATTAATGGGATGAATAGACAAGAAAATGTCTTGAAGTATGCTCGTTGTTCTGTATTCTCTTTTTTTTTTTTGCAGCCGTCGCCATTTTCCACTTGAGTTTGGCAACGTATCTAAACATCGATATTTATCCCATTCTCCAGATCATATATCACAAAACAAGAAGCAGAGTATATGTGATTTTAGAAAACTTTCTAAGGTGATGATCTAGTCTGTAATAAGTTTATGTTCATTAATGTCTTTGCATGCGGGTTTTCGTTCATGACAATATTTTCCTAATTTGGAAACGATTACACAATAGCATTAAGCTTATAATAAATCATTTCAAGCTGTTATAAGTGGAAATATAATTTTCATCGCGGGTGCCATCATTAATTAGTTTCTGTATTGATACAAGTGAGTTAATTTTTTGTTTTTGTTTGTTGTCCGTACTATAAGGATAATTAGTACCGGGACGTCTAAACAGTTAATGGAATATTTCGGAACACTTATGTACAGTCATTAAAACTAAAGACGTTTATTATCTAATATTTATAGTCAGCCAAACTGTAGAGCTATTTATTGAATGTACCAAGTGTTTAAATATACGAATTACAGCTTATCTGTTTACATAGTGTAGACATCAAGTCTTCAGGCAGTATTGTTTATGTGGTGTGGATTGGTACTGATGAAATACAAAGCTGATTGTTTCTCTGATAAGCAAAGCACTCTCTCTTTTGTATACTGTTTTAGTTCTTGCTTGTTACTTATTTACTGCCGCCATTACTTAAAGCAAAAGGGAAAAAGAAATTCATAGAATCCAACTTAATTGAACAATAAAGCAAATATAATATTCTCACCTTTAAAATATCCTGTCTTTGGGGGTTCTTCTAAATTGCTTTTTTGTTTTCTTAGTCTACTAGTATCAGTAGGATATTTAGGCTGGAAATAGAATTATTCACTCTCACAATGCTTTGGCTGGATTGTCTAATTTTTGCTGACATTATTTCTGTTAAAGTTATTACTAGAAATAGTTCTGGTTATTTCAATAATGAGAGACCAACAAATATCCTTATTATTTTAAACATCCATTCAAAATAATAAACAGCTTTATAGCTTTAAAATTTCAATTAGCTTTTGTTTCTTTTTCCGTTTCCTCTTTGACATCTAAATAATATAAATAATGACACTATTTATAGCTTGATCGAGCTAACATGTGTATATTGTTTTACAAGATAAAATAAGTTTGACAGTATCTAGCATCCTTTTCTTTCTTTTGTTTTCAAGTTTAATCGTATACGCATTCTGTTGATATACAAAGAAACAGAGCTTCTTCTTTCTTTGCAATTATACTAATTTCAAGAGATTTTTATTTGATGTGGAAACAGATAATGACAATCTATGAAATTCAGAAGAGGAATTATCAGTAATGTTCCTGTTCAATAATAGTTTTCTTTGCTCTATGTGGCACATACTCAAAAGAAATGGCTTGGCCATGAAGGATCCAGAACAAAGCATCGAGTTTCCTTTCTTGTTCATTCAACAGAAAATCAAACAAATAATTTGCACAATTGTTAACCTAAACTACTTGGCAATAAACACATTTTTTGCGTTTTTGCTTTTGCTTTTGCTTTTCTACTAAATTTTAAGTAACCACGGCTATTCAATGTTTGTTGAGAAGTTTAATATGTAAAGAGTACTTTTTGAATTGATTGAAATAAATATAATAATTATTGACATGAATATAATATATGAAAGAAACAAATAAGTTGAGAGACAAAAAATTCCTGAGTTCAGTCATTCTTCTATTTGTCTTCAGAAAGGATAGCCGTCATTATTTTTAATTATCTTTTGGGTTTTGGTATACTCTCAAACATACAATGTGCAAATCAATCTGGTATTTACAGCTGTTTTCAAAAATTTGGTATCCATAAATTTGCTCAAATATAATAAACTTTTGGAGGTATATTGTTATTTCAATTTTCATAGATGTTATAATTTTTTCTTGAAAGGGAAACCAACAAACAAACATAGCAAAAGAATTATACATGCAAGCCTTATTAGTGCTTTCAATTTTAATCTTCTTTCTTGAAGTAGAATTGTATTTTACGTGTTAGACGACAAAAGAAATATGTTAGGCTGACAAAACAAAGAATTGAAGGAACTGGACACTAAAGATAGAAAAGACAATAATAGTGGGGATGAGAAAGAATGAACAAAGTGTTGTAAGCACCCACCACCACCACCCCTTGAAATTTAAACAGTACAAGTCTTTGCATGTTGAAAACAAGCTCTTGATTTTGGACCATTAATTTGAATTAACTTTGAAATTTTTTTTTTACTTTTATTTTTCATATAACTAAAAGGGAAATACTCTAAATCAAATAGAATGTGACAATAGATGCAAACAAAGTTTACAGGGATTATCGATAGAGAATAACAGCAAACCTTTAATAGTTTATTCCAAAAATAGCAAGTAGAGGGGAACACAACTTTAAATTGACCACGTTCATTGGTTGATATAAATGATTAACTTAATATGAACATCAAAAATAACAAACGATAGCACAGTTTTATTCCAATTGAGTTTTCTTTAACAATATTTGAAATGAAATAATAATCAATTTTCACCTATTGTCTCATGGGGAATATACATCTAGTATACCTTGCTTTTAGTCTTTTAATCAATTCAAAACTTTAAATGAAAAATAAAAATAGTAGAAAAACAGGAAATTCAAGAGTCAAAATTATCTTTACCATTCCAAATTATAGAATATTTGACTCAGGCGTCACATAAAGAAGTGTAGGTATGATTTGTTTGTATTACTGTTATTTACTGCATTCGTTTTTTTTTTTCATTTTCTTCCATAGATATCTGTAATCAACAATGCAATGTTGTTTGCCCGAATACTAAATATAACGAGCTTTCCTACCTGATGAGCACAAGCTGAAACGAAAGAGATAGACAAATACACCACACGGTAGGTTTCGGCGAACCTCATGCACAAAACATTTATTAGTATAATTCGTAAAACAATTTATCAAAACTTTATAGTTTTAACAAACTACAAAAAGCTTGATTGTATAATCTTGTGCCGCTTTAACAAGAAAATTAAAACAATGAACTATTTGGAAGGGGAGGTAGGACAATTAACCTTTTTTTTTTATTTTTCTAATTGTATTGTAATTGATTTTGTATTCTACTTCAATTTACCCTTGTTTAGGAAATGTCACGTTTCTATAGCAAATTCCTCCTCAATTGTTCTATACAAAAGAGTGCTATTGTGGAGAATACTCAGCAGAATATTACAACCGGACAACTTCAGTTTCAATGCAACCTGCTATGTTTGTGATGTAGTTGTTGTTTGTAAGGCAAAAGGTGTTAGTTCAACAAAATCGGCTGAGCTAATATTCTTAGTACTTTTCACGCAAGCCATTACCAATATGCACAAGCAATAAGCAACTAGCATGCATCTGTTAACCTAGATTGTCCATTGTTAGTTATTAAATACTAAAATTTGAAACTACTACCTCCTTTCTTGGGTTATCCCCTATAACTTTCACGGAGATATCGGACTCAGACAACGACACAATAGGTACTATAATTCAAAAATAAGAGAACGCTAAAGTTTGTATCATGGTGTATTATACCCTCTATTACCCCCTTAATTATAAAGTGTGCGTGTATCTGTGTCTATATTGTTTTCCAGTTTATTTTTGTAAAGGTATTTTACAGTAAGCCAACCCACCGGCCCCCCTCATCCGAGTATTAGCTTTCCATTGTTCAAATTCAACAAAAAAAAGTAGAATTACAATTGTGGTGTTAAGAATAGGAATGGTGGTGGTAATTATTTGTGCATCAAGCATTACAACATAGTAACATTCTATAAATTGCTCTATTTTATCATGCATCATTTAAATCTACTATTGTTGAGTTGTAATTATTAAACTAATATCATAACGGAATAGATATTTGAATGTCATACTTTCAAGAGAAAGACTCATATATTGGGTTTTAATTATTATCCTAAGAATATTCTATTGTTTTTAAGTGCCTGTATATTAACTAAAATAAAATAAAAGGACAAAATAATTTAAAATAAGGAAGATCAAGGAACAAAAGAATGGGATTAAAATTAGTTCTAACTCATTGAAAAGAAAAGGGGGAAATTGGGAGGTGTGAGGAGGGGGTGGGGGAAAGAGTCTTATTTGGTTTATCGTCTCTGACGCTGTACTCAAATTATTGTTCTCCCTCTTTGTTTAAGTATAGACAATCAAAAATTGATTCAAGAAATGACCAATCATCTGTTGGTTTTCGTTATCTTTAAAATAAACGACTTTATTCGTAGTATTATCACCCAATTGGGTTTCGTCGAGAGCCGCTAAAATACTCAATTTCAAGGCGTTGCAAAATTCCATAGAAAGTGGTTGACAGGTGGACAATTCACATGACCCGATAATTTGCAAATCTTCAGATGAAATAGAAATTGCTGAATCAGAAAGAGATGGCGATGTTGTTGTTGGTGGTTTCAAGGATGAGATGTAGGTGAAGACTATTAGTTTTCCGGTAGGTAGATTGTTCCCATAAAGTTTAATTGCATTTGTTATAGTTTCAATTGTAGATGATGGCAATTGTGGGGTTATTAGTAATGATGATGAAGGTGACGGCATTCCATATGGATTAAGAATGTAATGGTTGATTTGTTGTTGGGAAGAATATTTTTTTTTCCGCAGTTGATTTTGTCCCTCGTTAGAGGTTTTTTTTTCTTTTAATTTCTTGTGGATAATAAAATAGCCACACATTGAATCCACAAAGAGCACAAACAATATATAGTAGTAATGTGTGTGGATTGAAAAGTACATATAACATGAAGTAGTCCTATACAAATAATAATTTACTCGCCAATTTCAGTAGGCACAGGCGAGGCAATAAGGAGCATGCACACAATTTAATAGATAACATACAAATGAAACTTGTCGATATTAATCTGGACTAATAATAACTGTACATAGTAAAAATCGCATATTACATTCTCGCTGTTGTATGTTAGTAAATAAATTAACATTTTCGCCGTTAATTGTTGTATGTTGTGTAATTTGTGTAATGAATCTAAATAAATTGCCAACCCATAGAACCAATTAGAGTTAGAATTAACTGAAATGAATAATACTGAAGAAAAAAAACCTTTATTTTTTTTTGGTTTGAGTTTATACTTTTCTGGTAATTACTTAGTACACAGTTGAAAAAACATAGACCGTGACATGGTGTTTGCAATTATTATTTTGATTGTAACTTTATTGTAACTTTCAAGTAATGTAACATCGTAATCGGAATTTTATATGTATGCAGTGTGCACCAACACAATTTGGCCTTGACAAAATGAGAAGTAACTACTACTACAGTGAGCTACAGATATATTTTTGTGTTCACAAAATGATAACAGAACAGAAGGGCCAGATTCCTCTTTTTTTCTTGATTTTGTGGTTAGTATAAACTATTATTTATGGAATTAAGACAATAGTGGTAGTAATTGTGGTGGTAACATTAGCCTGTTGTGCATCGTGTAAAGGTTGTCAAGGTACTTTAGTTTGGCAATTGTTAAGGAAACAGCCCTCTTATCAACACCACTAGATTCTGAGTGACAACAATAATAGTTATATACCTAGTGGCATGTATTAGCTACCTGCATTTTCGCATAAATTTGTTCGTGGCCTCGTGTGGTGGGAAAGTAGTGGTAGTGGTAGTGGTGATGATGGTGGTGGTAGCAGCGTAACAATAGCAGTGTAAGATCCCCTGGAGCAGGAGGTGGGGGAGGGGTGGAAGATAGATTTATCATTTAGATTAACCTGTTCATTGGTTGGGTCTTTATTAATCTGCAGCTGGTAACCCATACAATGGTATAAAGGATTTACAATAAATTTCCAAACCTCTCAAACTTGAAATATTGAACACAAAAGAGTTTGGAAGAATATAAATATCCATCAAGTTCCCCTTGTATTCTGTTTAAATTTTACTTGACTTTGTATTTTTTATAATCCTATTTTATAAAAATTCTTTTTTTCTTTTTAGTTTCTCTTTTGTAGAATTATATATTAATAATCATTGAGTCAATATTGTTTTGGAAGTATCTTCGTTTGACAGTTTTTTATTTTTTACATATTAGTAATACTAGATCAATTTCAGCCATATATACTTCCCACACCCCTGTTCAAGATATTCGAAGCACTTCTTATAATAGTCATAAGTCAATTTCCATTATAAGCCTAGTCTACCAATTACCAATTCATTCACATTCATACTAGGAGTTGTGGTATTTTTCATTATATATATATATACCAACTCCCCACAAAATTAATATCTCAGATCACGTGCAAACTTTATCAGTCAGGTGCAAAAGATAAGATTTTACAAATTACTATCGGTTCTTATCAAATCACGCACGACCTAGACCTTTGTTTCAAACTTTGTTCTGTGCACCTCCCGAAAGCACTTCTCCGCCCCACTTCCCCCTTTAAAGTGTTAGTTTCTTTTGCATAGTCATAAACATCTACATTTTAACCAATTGAGAGAACAGATTTACGTGATTTTTGAAACGAAACTCTAGTTTTAGTCATTCAATAATTTCTTTTAGTTCTGATACTGTTACTTGGTTTAAGGTCATACAAGTACTTTATCGCCGCATTTTTTTAACCGTTCATTCCCCCCACCTCCACTCACAGTTTCTGCAACTGCTACAACCACAACAACAAGTCTATTCACACTCTGGAAGATATAGCTAAGCAAATTTCACAATATTTTTTTAACAAATATTGAATATTACACTTCTAGTTGTTGTTGTTGTTCTTTTTTGGGTTTTCAAATTTCATAATTTGCTTATCAAAACTTTGAAAGTGTGTCATAAAATTTAATATCGCATACATCCACAACAAAAACTAGTCATTCATACACCTAACCTTGCCTTATTAAAAGAATTGTTTTTTTATTAGAAGAAATTAAATCTAATTTTAGAACTGGTCATTATATTTGTTTTTTTAACTAGAACTTACAATAAAGTATTGTTGATTTTAATTCACTCACCCAGACAATCCCAATTCCAAGTCTTGTTTAGTGAATAATTTTTCCACTTTAGGATTTTGGTTATATTTCAATTTGTTTGTTATTTATTTTTTTTGGGGAGGTTAACTTCTGAAATTTTTCATATTTTTCAAAATTAACTCACCTTTCTAACTTCTTATTATCACTCGCAATTTAGTTGTGGTTTTTTTTTCTTGCGTGTGTCATTTTCAATTCCTTTTTTTTTTCTGGTGATTGTCGCAGAATAAGCTAACTAACCAAAGTACACGCCAACACTTTCTCCCTCCCTCCTCCCTCCTCCTGCCCCATAAATTATCAAACAACAGCAAATATATATTAGCTTCCGCTTATTTCCTCAGAAAGTTTGTTTTTCTTTTGCTGTTTTTATTTAATTTTTCACATTTTTCAATTTATTATCTCCCTCCCCCTTTATTTTCTTTTTTTTTTTTTTTAAATTACTTTCCTTTCCTTTCATTTTTCTTTTCACTTTTCCATTTATTATATTATTATTTTGATATCAATATGACATCAAGATCTCCAATCTCACTTGCAAGTTTAATGAACGACCCGACACCTCCACCCCAGCCACAATCACAGTCACAACCTCGTTCACAATTTCCCACAACAACAACACAAACTTCAATGCAACAACAATCTCAAGAACCATCCCTTCAACAATCAGATTCTAAAAAGACTTTGTTGTCCACTTCATCCCCAGAAGGTATTCAGGTTGCATCCAAGATTACCCCAACACGTTTGGCCAATCTACTTATACGCAAAGGACCATTGCCAATACGTCATATTACTTCTCAGTTGGCGTTGGAAGTACCATCATTTGAGTTATTATCGTTATCTAAACAACGTAGATTAATTATGGCCGCCATGGAACAAACCGATACTGTGAATAATGTTGTATTTGAAAAGATTGGTTGGGGACAATGGGCGGTTCGGAAAATAGATTCGGATTATATTGTGACTGAAGGAACCGAGAAATCATCAAATGCCAATACTTCTGGTAGTAGTGGTAATGGGTCTGCTAATGAGAAATTAATCAATGTCAATGATTTGAGAAATCAACTGAATTTGAAATTAGGTTGGTCGAAAAAGAAAAAACTGGTTAGTGCTAGCGCTGGTGCTGGCTCTGGTGCTGGATTGAATTCACGTAGAGAGTCCATAACTAACCATGTCAAATCATTACACAACATTAAATTACCAAATGAAAGTATCGATAATGCTATTGCTTCAGAATCAAGTGACGATGATGATGACGACGATCAAGAGGGAATAGATGAGTATGCTTTATCTGATACTGAATCTTCCGACGAAGAAATGTTTGCCTTTGATGAGAAAAATAGGGCCAGCTCAAGTGTGAGTAACCCAATAACTGCTATATCAGAACATACTGTTCTTGGCAGCCCACCTATTAAATTTGCTAGAAGAGTTCCAATAAAGATCAGTCCGCCCCCAGAAGTTGGAGCAATCAATGGCTCTGGGAACATGGCAAGTTCTGCTAGTCGAAGAAGAAAATCGTCGTCTTCGGTATCCAATTCAATCACCAAACCTTACAGACAGCATTTGTTCAACACTAGATCGAGATTAAACTCAATAGAGAATTTAGATAATTACATTGTCTCGTCAGCAAAGAACTCAAGTGTTCTGATTAGTTCCCCACCTCCGCCAATTTCATTTAGCTCATCACCAGCCACGTCCGTGGCTTATGACGAACATTACAATTTAAATCAACAACAACTGCTGCTGTTTCAACAAAAATTACAGCAACAGCAACAACAACAAAAAAACCAAAGAAGAAAATCTTCATTCAATGAATCACACGTGAGATCCACATTATCAAATGTGAAAACAAGTTCTGACGATACTGATGAAGAGGATTGGGCTGCCATGGGTCCTGAATCTCTTCGTAAGAATCGCAAAAACAGTATTCCTGCCGCTTTAAGAAATGATATTGACTCCAGTGGTGTTGATGAAGAGGAAAAATCTGCTGCCTTTGCATTAGTTGATCTAATGTCAGTATAAGCAATAGAATGTTGTATTACTATACAAGGTATAAAAAATTGTGTTTCAGTTTTTACGGGTTTAGTTTGATTTAGTTTGGGTGGTTTTCGGTTTATGGGTATTCTATTCTCTTCAACATATGTATTTGTTTCAAAGTTACTTTTTTTTTATCTTATTTTATATATGCTTATTATTATTGTTATTATTACTGTTATAGTTTGTTTCTTTATTAATATTATATTTTCAATTTACTTTCTACCATTTACATGTGTAAGTTTATTTTTAGACAATTCTGTTGATAACGATTAAAGTTTTGATAGACATTTGATAGGTAAGTAATAATTTAACCCAATTAGGAAACCGACGCGATTTGGTTTCGCGTCCAATTGTTTTCACAGAACAAAAAGAATATTGTAATATTGTCCACTACCAGCACCAGCAGCACTACCACCACATTGGAAAGAAGAAAAGAAAAAAAAAAAATGAAAAAAAAAGGAAATTGATTTTTACTCTTCTTAACATTTTATTTTTATTTTTATTTTTATTTTTTTACAATCGTTAAGCAATAATCACAACATGTCAACCACTACGGCAGCTGTGTTTCCTACAGTCCAATTACAAGTCAATTACAATGAAGTCAAAACCATCGCCAAAGACTTTATAACCAAATTCAAAGATAGCATGATCGATATTGATGATGAAATCAATCAAACCCACGAAGGTAAATATATGAATATTTTACAACAAGTCGCCAATAGACAGAAAACCAGTATAAATATTGAATTTGATGACTTGAAATTATTCTTAACTAATTATGATCCAGATTCATCCAACACCTACCAAGAAGCACGTCGTTTATTGCCAACCATGTTGACCAATACTCGTCATTTCGTCGAATTGTTCAGTCAAGTGATTGATGACCTTATGCCAGAACCAACAGAAGAAATAAGTTACCGTGATGATGTGTTGGATGTTATATTGCATCAGAGAAGATTACGTAATGCTAGATTGCAACAAGAAAGTAACGAAGAGTTCAATCAATTAAGAGATGGTTTCACTCAACCTGATTCTGCTGCTGCAAATGTTGGTGGGCAGGAAGATAATATTGCCAACCCGACTGATGCCAATTTATTCCCAGCAAAACTTACAAGAAGATATTGTTTGTATTTTGTTCCCTTGAGCAATGCCAAGGCTTTATCAGTGAGACAAACAAAGGGGAAATTTGTTGGTCATTTCATAACTGTTAGAGGTATTGTTACTAGAGTTTCCGATGTCAAGCCAAGTGCATTGGTCATTGCTTATACCTGTGATAAATGTGGTTACGAAATTTTCCAAGAAGTCAACTCCAAAACATTCACTCCATTAACCGAATGTAATTCACCATCATGTGTTAATGATAACAATAAGGGTCAATTATTCATGTCCACCCGTGCATCAAAATTCTCTGCTTTCCAAGAAGTTAAAATCCAAGAATTATCAAGTCAAGTCCCTGTTGGACATATTCCAAGAAGTTTAACTGTCCATGTTAATGGTGATTTGGTCAGATCAATGAATCCTGGTGATACCGTTGATTTATCTGGAATATTCATGCCAAGTCCATACACTGGATATCGTGCATTGAAAGCTGGGTTGTTGACTGAAACCTATTTAGAAGCTCAGCATGTTAAACAGCACAAAAAGCAATATGATTCAATGACATTATCGAGTCAAGCACAAGACAAAATCGACGAGCTTTTACTTCAAGGTGATGTTTACAATAAGTTGGCCAAATCCATTGCTCCGGAAATTTATGGTCACTTGGATGTTAAGAAAATTTTATTATTGTTATTATGTGGTGGTGTCACCAAAGAAATCGGTGATGGGTTGAAAATTAGAGGCGATATTAATGTTTGTCTTATGGGTGATCCGGGGGTTGCTAAATCACAATTATTGAAAGCCATTGGTAAGATTGCTCCAAGATCGGTCTATACTACTGGTAGAGGTTCTTCTGGTGTAGGGTTGACGGCAGCTGTTATGAGAGATCCAATTACTGATGAAATGGTGTTGGAAGGTGGGGCTTTGGTGTTGGCCGATAACGGTATTTGTTGTATTGATGAATTTGATAAAATGGACGAAAGCGACAGAACGGCGATTCATGAAGTTATGGAACAACAAACCATCTCTATTGCCAAAGCTGGTATCACTACTACTTTGAATGCCAGAACTTCGATCTTGGCAGCAGCCAATCCATTATATGGTAGATATAATCCAAGATTGTCTCCACATGAAAATATCAATTTACCAGCAGCTTTGTTGTCACGTTTTGATATTATGTTTTTAATTTTGGATCAACCAAGTCGTGAAAATGACGAAAAATTAGCCCAGCATGTGGCCTATGTTCATATGCACAACAAACAACCAGACATGGATTTCACTCCAGTTGATTCTAACACCATTAGAGAATATATTTCTCGAGCAAAAACTTTTAAACCAGTGGTGGCTAAAGAAGTTGGTGAATATGTCGTGCAAGAATATGTTAAAATGAGAAAAGAATCACATAGAAACGAAGGATCAACGAAAAAGTTTAGTCATGTGACACCAAGAAGTTTATTGGCAATTTTAAGATTGGCACAAGCATCAGCAAGATTGAGATTTGACAACCAAGTTAGATTGGATGATGTTGATGAAGCCATTAGATTAATTGAAGTGAGTAAGAGTTCTTATAAAGAAAGAGAAGTTGAAGATGAAAGTTCAACCACCAAGATCTACAACATTATCAAATCAATTGTCACCCAAGATGGTGGTGATCGAGTTGCATTAGATCAAATCAAAGATAGAGTCATTGCTAAAGGTTTCACATTGGAGCAATTTGAACATTGTATAATGGAATATGATGGAATCTGGCAAGTGGTTGATGATGGAGAGAATCTTTTAATATTGTAATTAAAATGAGTTTAGTGTTTATGGTTTGTAAATTATAGTTTGTTTCTTTCTTTGTCTGTTTGTTTTTTATGTAAAAGTAGAATTATCTTGTCAATGTATTTTTAATATTTAGTTAGCAACCGATTTGTAAGATTTGTTGAAGCAAGAGGATTCTGGTAAACGATTTCAGTTTTTGAGAAGCACGTTTTTCTTGTGGTATTCTATTCTATTTTATTCTGGCTCATTCAAAATAATACGGGGCAGTCATTATCCCCCCTAGCCACAACGGATGCGATCGTTCTTGCCAAAAACGTAAAAAAAGTGGAAAAAAAAAGTTATTCCCCGTGGCAATCCTTATCAAAGGTCAACAATTTTCAAACAATGTCCGAAATAGAAAAAGAAGATAGTCAACAATCATCTAGAACCAATGATCTACTGCCTCAACTACCCAATAAATGGAGAATATTTACTAAAGTTTCTAATTTCTTCCAATTTCAATTGGTTTTAAAGAACCAGGCTGCAGTTGCTCGAGATCATGTACGTCTAAATTTCCCAAAAAGACCCATATTCATTATTTTTACTAACGATTCCCCTGTTTTTCGTACTTTAGATGGCGAATGAAAGAACATTTTTAGCATGGGTCAGAACATCACTTGCATTTCTAACATTTGGTGTTGGATTCCTACAGTACTATCGGGTTGAATCAAAGGCAAGCGTTTTGGAGAGCAATTCCAAGACCTCAGCAATTGAAAGGTTGAATCGTCCAATAGGTAGTATATGTATGGTGTTAAGTGGGTTAACATTAATTTTTGGGGCAGTACGATATTTCCAAGTTCAAGATTTACTACAGAATGACTATTATCCAGCCACAAGATTCACTATTTTAATAATACTATTAATGAATCTAAGTATGCTAATAGTGGTTTTCGCTTTAGATATTGAAGTTTCGGTGACTTAAAAAGTAGCTAGTCTATTAGTAGATAGTTTCTACAAATTTAGTTTACAGCCAAAACAAGATGAATGAAAGTTCTTAAGCCTTGAAGTCAACTTATTGTGTGGAAAAAGTGTAACACAATACTTTTCTCTACCACGAATTGCCTCTTCCATTATGTAATTAGTATGTACGTGTGTTCCTTACAAATTTTGGACGTTTTTTCTCGCTTTTTTTTTTTGCTTTACTTGTTCAACAAAATGATGCGCGAGAATTCATATTGAAGCAAATTGCCCCAATAACAAAAAATTCTGAAAAAAAAAAGAAGAATAAAATTTAACAAGCTTGCTTTTTTCGACAATACATATACATATAGATATTTAAAGAGAACATAATATTAACAATGTCAGATTATTCAACTCAAACAGTAGCTCAATTAAAAGAGATTTTAAAAGGAAAAGGTTTATCAATTGAAGGTAAAAAAGCAGATTTAGTTCAAAGATTACAAGAACACGACTCCCAACAACAGCAACCACCACCACAACAACAACAACCAGAACCAGAAGTAGCCGAACAACAACCAGAGCAACCAGAAACTAAATTAGAGGGAAATACACAAGAAAATGAAAGCACACTAACTGTAATCCAACCAAAAGAGCAACAACAACAACAACAAGAAGAAGAGCCAAAACCAAAACAATTATCTCCAGAAGAAAGGAAACAATTAGCTATTGAATTATTAACTAAAAAAGTTCAACGTGCTGAAAAATTTGGTGATGAACAAGCTGCTAATGACGCAAAGAAAGATTTGGCAAGAGTAGAGAAATTTGGAGTTGAATTGGGAACAGCATTGGCTAGAGAAATTGGATTAGTGGATAATTCCTTATCAAACAAGAAATTTAATCATCATAAACGTAATAATAAACGTGGATTCAAGGGTAATAAAGGTAGAAAAGGGGGGTTTAGAAAGAATCGTAATTAGTTGGACAAAAGTATTATTTAAAATTGTTGTCAATTATTAAAGAAATGTATAAATATTGGTTTATGACAGTATGTAACTTATATATATTTATGTATGTGTGTACTTTATGTAGGTATTTGTGTACCTGTATATGTATGTCTAAATAAATAAACGCTTCGAACCAAGGAGATAAAAGGAATGGCTTTGGCAACTCTACTCTTCATCACTAATGTTAAATTGTGAAACATCGGCATTTTCAATTGGATCATCGACATTTCGATCAATGATTAATCCATTGTTGTCTTTTATCCAAATGAAAAAGAGCCCAATAACTGCAGAAAAGAAATAAATCCAATTAGATATCAATAATGGCAGCACTGCAACTTCCATACTTTTTTCCAATGCTAGCATACGTATGACAGAATCAAAATTCACAGTATCACCCGATGGGTAGTCTGGTAAGGAATCTGCTATGCCTCTAACAACTCTTGAAGCTGTAATGAGTCCAGCAATAAACATCACGATAATTGGCAATATCAAAATTATCAAAATCGATCTTTTGAATGCTAAAACTACTCTTTGAGTGGAATCTTCGTCATTTGGATTTGGAGGAAAATGAGAAATTGTCTTTTTAGTTTTAAAATAAAAGTAAACAATCAAAATAAACCAAGTGATGGAAAATAAACCTGTTAATCCAGCAAAAAGATTTAATACTGCACTTCCTGAAGATGGTGGTTCAAGTTGATCAAATCCAGTTAAAAATGGTGTATCTGATTTTGATCCATTGAGTAACAACAAATAAATGTAGATAACCACCAAGTTTGTAACGAAAAATCCAACTATTCTGACAAAAGTTTGATGAGGGAATAATCTGTATCGATGTGAATTTCCATTATGATAATATATAACCCCGTATCCCATGGAGAATAATAATAAAATACAAATAGTATAAGTATTGAAAGCAATTGACAAAAACTGTGCTCCTTGTTTAGCTAAATTCATCAACATTGAATCTTTACTGGTGTCAAAGAAGTTGTTTTCCAAAAATGACCCAATCCACATATAAGAATTGACAAGAATAAATGGGAATAAAACTAAAAAAATAACCGCTTTTGAAATAACGGAAACGGAATCCAAATCTTTAAAATCTTTACCCACTTTAAACTTCAAGATATAATTCAAAAGATATATGAATAAAATTATGGCTAATACTATAACGTATTTCATTTGTGAATATATGGTGTACTCGATATATGTCAAGTTACCATAAGAGTTTTTAAAAACAACTGGAATATCAATCTTTTTATCCTCAAGTTTACCAATATAAACACAATAAATCCCGGTATCATATACAATGTATTCCACATTCTTATTGGTATCAATATACCCATTATACAATTTGGCATCATCGATTTGGAAATCAGAAGCAACTTTTAAATTAAATTTACTTTTATCGTCATCAAATAAAGAATCAGATATTTGATGTTTGGCATAATCATCAAAATATTTTTCAACATTAGGTAAATTGGTGAAATTCAAAAGATCAGTATAATGGAATATTAGGGTGGGTAATTTAAAATCTTGAGGTAATTTGCTACCGTCAACTTTAATATAACCTTTACCTTTTCTCTGTGAAATTGGTCCACAAATAACACCTTTTTCAAAACCCAAAATAGTTGGATTACTAGTAAGTGCAAATGTAAATGATGTGAGTAATGATATGGAAATTATCAATTGCTTCAAAAGCATTGCTGTGGATAGATGTTGTGGTTTTTAAAAGTATGAGGATTAAGGAAATATTGATTTTTTTTGACAGATTTAAAAGGAGAAAGAAGAAAAGGGTATTACTGGGGGGAGGGGGGAAAGTGAATATTTAACTTAACTTAGATTTAACGTCTAACAAAGAGAAAAGAAAGGAAGAAGAAAAAAATAGGCGAAGTTTTTTTTTACTAAACAATTTTTTGTTTTGTGGTCCCGTTTTTTTCTATTGGTGATGGTTCTCTCTGTTACGAAATCTTGTGATAAGTAATTACTAGTTGTAATGGCATTAAGAAATGGCAGAGTGTGATTGAGAGTGGTATACATTATTGCATGATAAAGTGTTGACATTAGATTACGAAATCTGTTCTTGAAATGTGATGTTGCTCTAAATTGCTGTCGTGGATATTGAGCAAAAAAAAAAAATTGGTTGGCGATGAAAATTATTTGACGGTGATCTCAGATTTTCGTGTATCTCTCGGCAATTCATTCTTATATAATGATTTATATTACGGTAGATGATGATTCGAGAAACAAATTAATTTGCAAATCCTAGCGGCACTAGCAGAAACCTTCAGGATGTTGTAGGACATTGATTTCTCTTGGTTTTCGTGCTGGAATCTAATACTACCCTAATCAAAAGATGGAGGAGGTCAATAACAGCAGATCTTTCTGGCTGAAGTAAATTCATAACCACTGAATCTGCTAGACGATGTATTTCTGTCTAATTACAAAAGATATATTAATATAGTAAGAAAATTACAGTGAAACAACTATATACTGACCAAAAGGAAAAACAAATCAAAAAACAAAGTTACAAAGAAAACATTATCTATTGAGCGACTTTATGATCATGAGTAGCGGCGTATCTTCCTGATGGATCGGCATGACAACCCCATTCAGCTTTTGGAATCCATCTCATAACAGTAGATGCAGCAGCTTTTGAACCGTTAAACATTTTATCAAACTTACATCTGTACCAGTAAGCCTCTTTAGTAGTTGGAATATCATCACCCCATTCTGGTTTTGGATGAGCAAATTCTTCATCACTAACCATTTTTTCAGCAGTATCTTTTAATCCATCAATCCATGAATAACCAACCCCATCGGAAAATTGTTCCTTTTGTCTCCAAAGGATTTCTTCTGGTAAATAAGGTTTGACATCTGGTTCATCACTGGTATCAAATGCTTTTCTTAAAATGTATTTTTCAATTTTACCTGGTTGAATCAATTTATCTTCTGGGTTGATGTTCATACAAACTTCCAAAAATTGTTTATCCAAGAATGGAACTCTGGCTTCCAATCCCCAAGCCATGGTGGATTTGTTGGCTCTAAGACAATCAGCATAATGCAAGTTCTTAACTCGCTTGACACATTCTTCATGGAATTCTTTAGCACTTGGAGCATTGGCAAAATACAAGTATCCACCAAAGATTTCATCTGAACCTTCACCAGAAAGAACCATTTTAACACCTTGGGCTTTGATTTTTCTTGATAACAAGTACATTGGTGTTGAAGCTCTAATGGTGGTGACATCATAAGTTTCCAAATGGTAGATGACATCATCCAAGGCATCAAGACCTTCTTCTAAAGTGAAAGTATGAGAATGATGAATGGTACCAATGAAATGAGCGACTTTTTCGGCAGCCAATAAATCAGGAGCACCAGGTAAACCAATAGCAAATGAATGTAATTGGTTGAATACCCCAGTAGAATGCAATGAACCTTTGTCATCAACACCAGACAATTCCTTGTTGGCATCGATACCTTCTGGGTTGAAAGAAGCTTGGGCAGCTTTTTTGGTTTCTCTAGAGGCAATAGAAGCAATTAAAGATGAATCCAATCCACCAGATAATAAAACACCATAAGGAACTTCAGCCATTAATCTCTTTCTCACGGCCAATTCTAAAGTTTCTCTAACTTTCTTAAAGTCAACGTGTTGTTCTGGAACTTTAGATGCATCCCACCAAGATGGCTGGAAGTATCTTGTTATTTCATCAGTGTTGGAATCATAAACATGACCTGGTGGGAATGCAAAAATTTCGTCACATTCTTCAATCAAACATTTCAATTCACTGGCAAAATATCTTGTTTTAGGAGATTTAGAAGATTTACCCATGTATAAAGTGGTGATACCGATTGGATCTCTAGCAGCAACTATTCTATCATTTTTCTTGTCGTATAAAACCCAAGCAAACATACCATCTAAATGTTTTGGGGCATCAATGTCGTATTTTGTGAAAAGAGGAATGATTGGTTCACAATCACTCAAAGATTTGAATTTATAATCAGGAAATTGTTCTCTTAACTGAATATGATTATAGATTTCCCCGTTAACGGCCAAAGTAAAGTTACCATCTGGTGAAACAATAGGTTGAGCACCAGAATCTAAACCAACAATAGCCAATCTTTCATGACATAATATGGTGCTGTTTTGAACAACATTTCCTGACCAATCTGGACCTCTATGTCTAATTAATTTGGAATATTGTAAAGCTTTACTTTTGAAATCTTCAACCTCTGGTTGTCTGTAAGCTGCAAAAATACCACACATGGTTGTATAATATGAATATAACTTGTATAAAAGAAAAAGAAGTATTAACACTGAATAATTATTTTTTTCAAATTTTTCAAAAATTTTTTTTTTTTTTGTTGGTTTATTTTTCCACCAATTTATGTATATATATAAGATTTAAGTATTTCCGTAGTAGTACTAGTAATTATGCTTATTGACTCAACTTGTGCGACTTAAGGTTAGAGAAGAACTAAGATGGATAGATGAGTATATTACAATACAATATAGTTTAGAAAATTTTTCAACTGGGAAAAGCCAAGAAAACCCAACGCCGCAAAAGCGATCTCAAAAGCAGAAACAACATTAAAATTAATAGTCATCTCAATTAAATATTAGAAGGTTATAGAGTCAAAAAAAAGAATCCAGTGAAAATGAATTGTAATATTCAAAAATCACCAGTTATAAACATGTAAAATATTTTCTTACTTTATTCAAATGCAGTCATAATAAAGCAGGGGATAACAAAAACAACAATGAGTGAGTTCAGTTCATTTTCTATTTCTCCATATTAGAAAATGAGTAATAATTGAATATGACTCAATCAACCAACCAACTTGAAATAAAATTGTGCGCACAAAATTTCAATTTTGTTCTTTCCATTTGGTAGTGCTTGCTTTGGTTTGCGTGTTAACCGTGGCTATTAATCAATTAGAGTATTGGTCACGTGCAGCGGGATGCCAGTACCGACCAACTACTACCGATGTCTACCAACCAATATCTACAAAATTCACTACTACATGATCATTTTGTGTAATATTATTTTTATTCTGATAAGCTTATAAATATAGAAAAAACCTGTTGTCTAAAGTTTACTTGATAATCTCAAATCATCGTAATCTCTGTCAAAATGTTTATCAACAATATCAATGATGTAGTTAACATTGATTTCATTGGTTAAGAATGTCTTTTTGTGAGTATTCTTCTGTAATAATTGATCTAAAAATTGATTTAAAACTTTCAAATCTCGAATATTCAATATTTGAACAAATGCTTTAGTCTTAGCTTTATTTTTGAAGATTTTAATCAATTGTAAATTATTCAAATAATATAAATCACTGACCAAATATTGTTTATTGATTGATTCAAGTGATACAAACAGTTTTTTCTTTTTCGATTGATCAATAATATATTTCAATAATCCTTTTGTTGTGGGATATTTCAATTCTTCATCATCAATAATGATTTTATTATGAGTTTGTTGTTGTCGTTTACGAATATAATCATTGGCCAAATTATTGGTTAATTCTAATATATTGGAAATTAAAACCACATAAGATTCCAAAAATGGTTCGGCTAAATTGGCGAAAAATTTGACATAATCATGATCAATGATTTTGTATAATGAATCATGATGATATTCTGATGACTCTGTTCTGGTGATAACTTTCAAATCAACTAAATCATTCAATATAAATGATAATTCATTTCTGGGGTTTTCATCATAATCAAATAAAAATTCATTCTTGAGGAATCCAATTAAAATATAGAATAATTTGCCAATGACTCGATGATTACAATTAGTACAGCCATTCAACAAATTCAAAATAAACATTACCAAACATCTCTTAATAATCAAATGAATAGTCAAATTCTTATAGTATAATAATTCAATTGGTGATTCAATTTTGATTTGATCAGTTTTGCGATTGACTTTAATGTATCTGAAAAATGATAAGATTTGGTGTTTAACTAATTCTGTCAATTCAGAATCATTACAAATTGCCATATCTTCCAAGATTTTACTGTTGGTGGCACTACTATCTTGATTTTCATTGAGTAATGTTCTAACCACTATTCGTAAAACTGGGATTAATTCGGAAATGGCAAAAGTGTCTTTACCAGAAAAATATTGATAAGCTTGAAGGGTGGTACCAACAATGGAAATTTCAGGGATATAACTATTTTTATTGATTTCATGTAAAATTTTGAACCCTAACTTCTTTAAATTAACGTCATCATTTAAAGCTCGATCAATTTCATTTTGATCATCAACAAATTCTGATATTTTGAAACTTTCACCCAATTTAACAAAAATTTTCCCTGTTAAAGTTCTTTCATTGTTGTCATTCCACCCGTTTTTATCGTAAATGACTTTATCTTCCTTTTTAACGAAAAATGCACTGGTAGCCACAGAAATAGTACCAAATAAACTTTCTTGAGTCTTGTCATCACCTTTCAATTCTTTTAAAAACGCGTCATTTTCATAAACTCTTTCATAAGTGACAGAAATTGGTTGAAACAATAAATTGAAATCAGTATTTTTCTCTTCATTACGTTGTTTTAAATATATTGAACATAATGATTTCAAAATACCATATTTAGGTAATAACAATTTCCCATCTCGTGATCTTGTACCTTCAATAAACACTTCAAAGGGGATTTTATTGACCAAAATAAATTCAATGACATTGTTTAAATTTCTTTCCGTATAAGCTTCATTATTGAATGAACGAGGAATGAAAATAGCCCCCAAATTCTTCAAAAGCCCTCCAATAACGGCAACATTCAAGTTTTCTCCGGCAATTACCGAAGGAGTAGCCATTTGGAATCGAACACACACCAAATGCACAATTATGTAGTCCAAATGGGATTGGTGTGACGGTAAAAAAATAATTGACATGGGGTCATCAAGATATTTTTGATATAAATCTGACATATCTTGATTTGATACCCAAATCCCCTTGGGGAACAATTTTTGCATAATTGTCATAACGGTGACATAAGCTGATCTAATAAAATTATGAGATGGGAAAGTAGGTAAATTTTTTTCATTTTGCTTTTTATAATATTCAACCATATACTGTTTCACTTTTTGAAATCTTTCTTTGAATTGATTAGCTTTAATTAATTTTAAACTCAATTCTTGATTAATTAAATCATAAATTATTTCATCTAATTTGGTGTCATCTTTTTCTAATTTATTATTCATATAATTTTTGAATTTGGTTCTAAATTCATCAGAATGTTTATTAGTGAAATAACGATACTCCGGAACAGAATAAATTTTGTCGTATTTAGATCCACCAGTAATTAATCTAAATGCCAGATTTAAAAGATTAAATGATTGATGTAAAGTTTTCACATTACCATCGACATTAATATAAGTTTCCTTATCAATTGGAAGTGGGAATTTCAAATCGACATTGGGATCTATCAATGGGTCATGAAGAATATTGACATCGAAATCTGAATTAGAAATATCCTGGTTTGACATTGAGGGGGAGGAAAAATACTGGGAGTGTGTTTTTTGAAGGATGAGATGGAGTCAAAATAAGGAAAAATTTCAAAAAGAAAGAAGGAAAAGAAGGAAAAGAAGGAAAGACAAAGAAATGGTTATTGCTATTTATATATTCTTCATAAATGTTTGTCTATATATAGTAAATCTCAATTTGCTAATTAAAGAAAAAAAAAATTCCATAGTTATTGTTTTAGTTTTATCAAATACTAGAAACTACTACTAAAAAAAATTCGGAATTAATTTTTGTTGGGTAATAACACCACTCCCATTTGAATTGATATGATTTTAAATTTCAACCTTTCTTTTTAAATTTTTGCAAATGTTTTTTTTTTCAACAACAAAAGTTCCAATATTATTTTTAAGTTTTGGCTGTGAAATATTTCCACATTAATTAAAAGAAAAAGAAAGGTCTTCAAATCTTCTGTAGTGTTATGTTTGTTGTTATCACATGAACATTTGCTAGTTAGTACTACTAGGAGGGTTTTTCCCTCTTCTATTTAAAAAAGAAACGAATTCAGATCTGTACTATATACATATAAATCACATAGAATAAGATGGAAATGTGGATGGAAGAAATCAGATCTTCCTATAAAACAAACAATATACAATGAAGAGATTGACCAAAGTAAATGGTGATAAGTTATGGTTTTAATTCTCGAGCGACTTTTAAATTTAATTAGACAAACAAATTAAAAATAATATAAAATAGAGTAATCTACCAATTTTTTCATACCAAGAAAAGAAACGAACAGAAACAGAACATAATGGTGTTATATGTAATTTTGCAAGATCCTTTTTTTACCCCAAATAGTAGTGACAATCTTTGTTTCTTCAAAGGAGTGTACACCCAAGAAGTTGGACCAAATGTAAGAATTTAAGGCGGCTAGAGAAAAAGAAGAGGAGAAGTTTAATTAATAATTAAATATTTCCAATTTAAGTAAATTGTTTCTTTCTAGATACGTATAACAAAGTATACAAACCAGGGTATAATTTTCTTAATGTGTTTAAACTCTTTTTAGATTTTTTTATAATACCGAAGACAAAGATGATGCTTGCCATATTTTTTTCTAGTTTGCTTTAATTTGTTGTGCTCCTCAATTTTGTCCCACTTTTTTTTTTCTTTCTCCATTCTTTACCCCCATTTCTTCCCCGCCTCTCCGTCTCTCCGCCGTTCTTGTCCTCTTTCCACTACTACCGCTACCACCACCAACCACTGATAACCACCACCATCCCTTTGAAGTTTTTCTTCAACATTTATACCCAGGGTAACTATTTATATATATTCAATCTAATTGTTGTATATATCATTTAACGTTGTATTGTTGGCAGTTCTCTTTGTTGGGAGTTGGGCCAACCAACAATATAATTAAAGATCTACATGTTATTGACAAATTAATTTAGCATTTTAATTGATTTCAAGTTCTTACGTACGTTTGAATCATAAATTACCTGTTCACTTGCTTGCTACGCTCTAGTAGGAATGGCCATATTTTAAAACATCTAGTATTGGATTATCTTTACTGGCCCTTCTTAAATAAGAAGAAATGAAAAAAAAAATAATAATTGCACCATATTTATTGGCAAACGTTTAATTACTACTAATAATACTGTTCCAAATCGCATATGAGCTGAGTTAATTTAATTATATCCCACGGTGTTGGAATCGGTAGACAGGTGTAGATTGGTATCTCTGTTCCGCTACTACTGGTTGATTGATTAAGATAGTATTATATTATACTCGGTTGTTTGATTTTGTTTTTCATGCAAGTTTCGGATATAAACTGTCATAGATTTTTTTTGTTGGACAATTACATTAAATGAACCGATGATAATTACACAAACTAGTAAACTTGGATATTACAATGGAAATAACTGATAATTCAGTTGTTGTTGTGGTTTTTTCTTTTGCAGCTATTGATTTGATAAGGTTTTATTTGAGGGATACTTCCACTAATAGGTTCATTTATTCAACCAGCAGGAACCTTGATTTCTTCTTTTTGGTGGGATCAAACTACCATCTTGCAAAATCATTCACATAGTATATTTATAAACACATCACAGCATTACAAAGAGAGATATATCTATATTTAGAATAAACAACACCACAAGGATGCTTAAATTGATAAGTATCAAAATAATAATTGTGAATCGAGTAACTGGATAATAATCATCAAGTAATAATTCTTGAACTTGGAAATATCGAATAGTTCCAAATGTGACAGTCAACCCACTCAATATGGTACCCATGGCTCCAAGTGGTTTACCTAAAGTTTGAATCATTTGCAGTAAATTTGAATCACCTAAGGTATTGGTGTTGGCTTTTATCTCTAATCGATAAAATTGTAAAAATCCAATACTAAATGTTAAAAACATTAATGCTGTTCTAATCCACGATAGAAATGTTCTTTCATTTGCCATCTTGGAGTGTTTAAAAGTTAGTATTATTGTTAATGTATCACAAAGCAGATAGACAACAGCATGGTTTGCAAGAAAAGGCTTTGATGCCACACTTTTTTTCAATAAATTTTACATACATGATCTCGAGCAACTGAGCCATGGTTTTTCAAAACTATTTGGAATTGAAATAATTTAGAACAATGGGTGAAAATTCTCCATTTATTAGGGATTTCTCCTTCTACTCCTTCTACTTCTTTGTTATCATTTAAGTTTGTTTGCTTGTTCATCGTTGATGAGTTTCAATGGTTATATATTTTTTTGCATTTTCAGAAAGAAAATACCAACAAAATAGTAAAACAATTTATACAACTGAAAATGTCTACTTTACAAATTTTCTTATATATACATATCTAATGAAACATTGCCTAGTGGTAACTGAGTTTGAAAGAAAATTATGAATACTGTAATTACTTTATAGGTCCAACACGTGGATTATCAAACAGTAAGGAACAAGAAAAATAGAAAGAAAAAAAAAGCCTAATCGTACAACCCATATATGCAAGTTGTGTTTTACATTAACAGCAGACAAAGCTTTTATTACTAGTATAATAAAGCTTGGAATTTGTATGCCGGTGTAGAACTGGAGGCAATGAGGTTGTTGATGATTGGTAATGAGTATTAGTAGCAGATAGAATGATCAGTTTATTTTGCGGTAGCTGGATCTGGCACTTTTGAACTGTCTTTGTATTGATAAAGGTGTGTATTCCATGGCCGCTGGAAAGGAACTACGTACAATATAAAAGAGAGAAGGGAACTTAAGGTCTATATATAGCGAACATGATGGGTAACCTGGTGGGGTATTAGCACGCACATGACCTGCCGACATTACGACTATCGTTGGCTTTACAAAACTCTGGTAATCAAATGTTCTTGCACCAATTCTGGTATGAACTTTTTGGTTCCAAATTTAAATATTGCTTTTTTATAAAATAGGACTATAGATACTGTGCATGGACATTGAAACAAGCAATCACCAACATCCAATTCTTCAGATGTCACTTCCTTTTACATTCTAAGGATTATTCAGAAGCAACTTCTTTACATTCAAGGTAAAATCTCTTGTGTGATTAGAAAACTTTAGTAATTCCTCATAAGACCCATTTTCTCTAACATACTTGGAGGTATCCTTTAACACTTTAATGGCCTCGGCTATATCTTTGTTAATTTCCTCTTTTGTAATTAATGGTATGTGTTCATCTGGCTCATTTATATCAGGAAAGTCTATCTCGGTAGTTGGTTGATTAAATGAATTGAATTGTGAATCTGTACTATTTGAGTCATAATTATAAGTCAATGGAGTTAGTGGAAAAGAATGGTCTTCTGTTAGACTAACATGGTATTCTGGTTGAACAGATTGCCTTTGATACTCATGTGTCTCATTGCTTTTTGCTGGTGCAATTTTTTGCAGTTTATTAATGGTTTCGGTTGTTGCTGCTTTTCTTTTATTGGACATTCTTTTAGGGGGGTGAACAGATAAAAACCTTGCAACTATGTAAACATGTGTGCATAGTTTAATTGGTCGATAGTTTTCGCAATTGCATGAATATTTATTCCCATCGTCCTTTTTAATTTCATAAAATATGTCTTCTTGTCTCGATGATTGCACTAATATTTTTGAACGTTTGATTTCCACTCTCTTTTCAATTTCTTCCATTGTTAAAGCATCAACTGTATCTTTATTCCTTTTACTGGCTTGTATAAGATTTGGTTTGTTGGTATTATCACTAGACACACCATCTTTATTCTCATAGTATGGAAGAACTTCATAGAAAAGGGTGTAAATTATAATATCAGCCCTTGCCATCCTTGATTTGTTCAAGACTTTCTCGTTTAATATAGAATGCCAGGAGGCAACAAGATTACTGGTAAAGTCAATTCCACTTTGGTTGACCGAACACCCTTTTAACCAGCATTCTTTCTGTTTCAACCAATAGTGCATATAGATAATATAATAGGGATATTCTATGAATGCTGTGGTGTATTCTTGAATTTTTTGATTAGCCTCTTCTTCGTTTTTCAAGGATATTATTTGATAGAATCCCGTAGTAGCTAGGCGTTTCACATCGACTATATCATCTTGTGTTTGGGGAAAAGGTTTTGGTTCTCCAATTCTAATTTTTTCATTCTGTAAGTTATCAGAGGCAAGAAATTCTTCAATTGCAGCAAGATCATGGACATTTCTTTCAACAGGTGATTGATCATCGGGATTGTTTATTAAATTCTTTATCGGGTTGACTTTAATATCACCGGTTGTAATATCAATTATCGAGTTTATGAAATCAGAAACTGAAATGTAATCTTTTCCATCTCCCATAGTCTGAAGGTGTCTTTTCCTTTCTATCATATCTCGAGTAATTATTCCCTTTTGAAGCAATCCGTCAAAATCTATTTTACCCCGACTCAACGTAATATAGCTATTTATGATCCCTTTAAGTGCTTTGTGTAGGTGATAGAAGCAGTATGAAACTTCATGATCTTTTTCATTTGGAAACGCTGCTCGAATGGCTTTTCTCTCAATGTCTGCACAGTCAATACAGATCAAAGAAGGATTTAACCCGTGCCTTGTATTCAAGTCATGAAGTAGTAAATAAAGTGGGTACGACCCCTGAGTATGTGTTAAAAGCCAAGCAATTGGAACTGGTTGACCGATTCTGGTATCTAATACCATGACTGTGTAAAGGAATACTCTCTCAGTGATTTTGTCACTTTTTCCAATGTTAGACGTTGAATCAATAAAAATTGTATTCCCATACTGTTGTAGCTTAGTCAACATATAGTCAGTTGCAAAGGCAAACCCCCACGTTCTTGGCTTGCTGTTGTCGTTGTTCTCATTCAAGTTCAGCCAAAATTTTACATATCCATTCTGTGATAAAATGTCTTGGTACTCTATTAGACTTTCCTCTAGTTTCGAAGAGACCCTACCAGTGAAAATACCCAATTTTTGTCTAATTCTATGATATAATTGACAATTGAACTTTAAACTATGGTCTAAACTCGCAATGTTTGTACCAAAGTTAACTTTCGATCTTTGGGAATTAACCCATGCCCAATCCCTTCCTTGGAGAGCTTGTTGAATTAACCAGTTACGAACAGCATCCCGAATAGTCGCAGAAACAACTTCTTGGTGGTCTATAAATGAATGATTATGGTGAAATTCATACACCATCTTAATTTTACCATCTTTAATTTGTAATCTAATTGTTGCTGGGCACCCAGTTTTCTTTGTCTTGGATTTCGTTTCATAGTACTTTTTCCCTTTTTCACAACTCAAATAAACATAATTTTTAACTGCGTTTTTGACCCATCTGAAATATTTACCTGTTGTTTTAAAAAATAATTTAAGTTCATCAATTGTAAAATCTTTCAGAATACTTTTAGCTCTTAAATTATCGGGTAAGGAATCTGGGAAAAAAAACTTCATTATTCTAGTATTGGCTGGAATAGCTTCTGTCATTAACTGTATAGAAAGTGGAGCTGTATCATATTGATCGACAATATCTTTAGTAGACTTTTTAGTTTCGGTATAGCTAACAAATTCAATAGTCTCAAGTGAATATTTTTTATTCTTAGGTTTCGGTTCTGTCGGTCCTGGGTTCAGAGCAAGCAAATCCTTATTATTTTCAAATTCTTTTCTGTCAAAATGTTTGTTTAACTAACCCTCATCAAATATCCGACTGCAAAAGTTTGGGTCCATATGTGGATGTTTAAGAAGTGCAATGAAGTGTGGATGTGCATTAATGAGTTCTTTTTTGATAGAAGGCTGTTTCAAAAAGTCTTGTATTAAACAATTCAAACGCTCATTTACAGGAAATTCGAAATTTGCATTTTCTTTTGCTAATTCAATTAAAATGGGTACCTCTTCTTCGATCAATTGATTCATTTCGGGAGTTTGATCAGGAATCATTGAATTCATGGCATCCTCAACGCTTAATTCCTCAATTTTTAAAGCTTCATCAAGTGTCAGCCGCAAAACTGTCAGATCTATGTTAGCTAATGTATCATCCATTGTGTGCTTCTTGGTGTATGATGATGTACTGTAAAGTTAAAAGAAGAGGTGGACAAAGTATAAACAAATCTTTTTTTTTTCGTCGAAGAAATAAAAAACAAAACAAACCAAGAAATATAAACAAAGCTATATGCAGTAATTTCCAAAATAGGAATTTTTTTATGAAGCCGCAGAGCATCCGGAAAAAAAAAAGTTGTGGAAGTAGTAAATGCGCGACGGGAGTTGGAGAGAGGAAAAGAAAAAGAGTTTTTCACTATTGTTCACTTTTTCTTTCAAACACTAATGACTCCATCTGTAAATTTCTACTTGCTTTATGTGTATAAAAGATCAAGTATAATATTTCTATATTAAACTGTAAATACAACAATTGTTCGGCAAAAAGACAAAAAAAGTAAGCTACAGATAAAGAAAAACTCTATACTACTTAATAGACTATCTATTTATAATGTGAAAAACTTTTCACGAAGAGTCGTGTTAATGCCAAATGCTAACAGGACCAGTGCCTTTTAAGATAAACTTAGGACTGGGACCTTGTATACGGTTTACCATGGCTCGCCATTGGTCGGTACCGATGGTATCTACTAACAGTATATAGCTTTAGTATCATTTAATAAATTATATTTATTTTATTCCAAGAATAACTGTAGGTAGTAGGGTTTCTACAAGAATGGGTCTAATCAATATACTAACTTACTGATCCACACATGTACTTGACAAACTATCAAAGTTCACGGATTGTCGACATCACCACTGCCTCAATTCAGGATAGCCATCGTTAATGAGTGACATTCTGAATAATCTCTTTACCAGACAAAAACTGATAAATCGAACTGAATACCCCAATGGTGACATTCTTGCGTTAACTATATGGTACGTTTTTTGTATAACCAGTTATAATCACACACAAATATACAAGAGGATATTAACAAATCAAAAACAGACGTTCAAAATCAAACGAAAACGTTTATACGAAATAGAATAATTAAAATATGTATGTATGTAAATAATCAATTAGCCAATTCTTCTCTTCTTTATGTATGTTTTTAAAGCAAGCACTTTTAAAAATTGAACTAAGACCGAAAATAATTAGTAAAGGGTAATAAAATAAAAAGAATTAAAGGGAAGACTTCTAAAATAAATTAGTCGTGGTAATAAATTCTCTTATTATCAAAAAAAGTAAACGAAAAGCAAAATTAAAATGTGGTTGTATAAGGAGAAGCAAGTAATCCTCGTATATGTCAATTTGTATAATGACTAGGGTGAAATAGGAAATATTATAAGTCCATGATATATTCTTCTTACATGAAAACAATTGGAACTAATCCAATCAATAATCCATTGAATAATGTGAATTTGATATGATTTCCTGAATTTGCTTGTTCAGGTATAGTTGCTGAATTGGAAGATGATGGGCCTTGAGTTGAGGTTGATGAACCTGGTTGACCGATTGATGAGGTAATAATTCCATTATCTTGTCCATTACCTGAACCAGAGCCTGAGCCTGACCCATTGTTATTGTTGGAGCCAGATCCATTACCAGATCCGCTTCCAGATCCTGAGCC
>OBUW01000222.1_pt1 | contig 40052 bp, 15 predicted proteins | sample 1475761 | NCBI WGS metagenome assembly OBUW01 (sample SAMEA2579908, study PRJEB22360) | human gut metagenome | biome: human gut; feature: human-associated habitat; material: faeces | place: Denmark | collected 2008/2010
TCATGAAATAGTTGTATAGTCAGCTGGTTGTTGTTGTAAGAAAGCGTTCTGGTTTGTATTTTTTTTTTGAAGTTTTTAGCAATAATTTACACCAAAATTAAATTAGGTTGAAGAATTGGTAAAGTACACGATAGAAATTTGGATTAATAGTAGTATTATCGTCATAAACATAATTTAATGAATACTAATTAACAATTTTGTTTGAGAAGCGATGTTGCAGTGATGGCTTACTGAAACTGTGTGGATTAAGAAAATTTTATGAAGGGAATTGGTTTCCCCTGTTCAAGGACGGTGATAGATCAAAAACGGAAATATTTGATACCATTACCTCGGCACATTTTTAGTACTTCTATTTATTTGATTCATTTTGCAGTGTTATATACATTTACTCGTACCTCGTGTCGTTAACTCATTCAAACATGCCCCAGATTTCGGAAATCAATTTCCTTTGATTCCTTTTTCCATTAATTGCCGCCCCGCTCTGGCGTATTACTAATAATCCTTCCTTCCTTCCTTTGGCGGTTTGGGTTTGGAATAATAGGCACGCATTTATAAAAGCAGCACTAAAAAAAAACAACGAAAAAGAAAATTAGAGGAAATGTCTGAACTTTTAACTTGATTGGTATAAATTTAATCTAAAACACATACTAATCTTACCCGACATCGCCACATAGGAATTAAAACATATATAATATTCCCTAAAGAGCAAAATAATGGAAATAATGTGTCGACCCAACAAAAATATGAACAAGGAAAAAACAATCAAAATTTAACACACGTAGCAAACGTGTCAGTTCCTAACATTTTTCTTTTGCTTGTTTGGTGCTTATTCAATTTCAGTCAACAGTTTCATATCTTATCACCATAAGTATTTATACAGGTGTTATAACAGATTTTGCATTGGCACAGAAAACCAAAGGGGGCTGGAACAACAATAATAACAGGAAGCAGAATTATATTGGATCAAACGTTTGCTTGACACTTGATTTGATTAATCTGTAGATCGTGGGGCCTTGGCTCACACTAATAATAATAATATTATTATTTTTGCAACATCTCTTGATCTGGTCGTTTAGAAGAAGGGTTAATTAATATTCATCTCATCACACATAATAATACATATTCTTACATATTTATTAGTAGTTGTTGCGGTTAATACCCTGTCTACCCTTCTAGTCGTTGTATTTGGTCGTTTTCTGTTTTCTTCGCCCCACCATACGCCCCATTAGCATTGCCCCACTAGAGACAAATTTAATTGACGAAGAAGGGACCTCGAGTTTCTAAAATTTCATCTATAGGACCTTAATAATAATTAATAGTTTCTTTTGTAGCTGATCTTTAATCTTCAATGTTTCTTTTGGTTTAAGTCAATTATACGATATAGCAAAAACCAAGAGAATTTTATTAAATACAGACTTGGTATATTTGTTATTTACAACCACAGTTAATGGAAAGGTATAAATATACTTTTGAAGCACAACCCCCTTTCTTCTTTCTCGCCCCCCCCCCTTGATAAAGACTAGGTATGTTCCCGGATCCAACTTTATAGTTTATTTTGGAATATTTCTATTGTTGCTCCCTTTTTATTAAACTTCAACTATTACACGGATTTTAAGAGACATTGCTTATCGGCTAAGGATATTTCGGATATTGAATAAGCTTTTTATATATGTATGTGTGTATATTGTTCGTACTGCTTACCCAACAACTTGATTTATCAACTCCCCTCCTTTTGAAGATATGTTGGGAGATTAGATAAGAAGTTCTTATGACCGGACTTTATAAACAATACATGGCCATTGTTGTTGATGATTGCTGATAACACGTTGAGATCTATAAGTTACATGATCCCGGAACAAGAAAACAGTTAGAAAAGAAAAAAATTAAAGGAAACAAATTTGAAAAAAAAAAACAACAAAATAAGGAAAAAGAAATCTGGGGAAATAAAAAAAATATTGAATGTAAAAAATCTGGGGAAACCATAAAAATAAAAAAAAAGAAGAAAAAATTCTTAACTTTTAGCTTTTGTTCTGTTTAAGTTGAAATTCTATTGGTCGATTAAAGCTTAAGTCATTAATTATTTTATCCATTGTAAAACACACAAAAACAAAATTAATGTTTGTGTACTGGAACGGGATTAAATTTTTTGAAACAACAACCAACAAGAACGACAACTTCAAGAGACAGACTAACTATTCTGTCCATAGAGAATTAAAACAATTGCATAATTTCAGCAATCAAAACTCCGAAATATCACAAAATTGAAAACAAATTAGCGGCAGACATTTTGTTTTTTTTGTCTTGATTAGGCTCATAATTGTACGTGTTGTATAGTTGAATAAGGGAATTATTCTTCAACAATTATGCGTGTGTGTGTAGTGCACTAGTAATCAAAACCAGAACCGATTAGGTATTTGCACACCTCGCTCCATATCTATTACCGAAGTATATCACATAAATCTAGTAACGTTTGACATGATAAAAGCTTAACAACCGACAGCTAGCTTCTATGCAATTCTGTTTTAACGATGTATGTATGTGATGTATACAGAGGCTGTACCATACTGGCTCAACAAATCTAGAAATTTCGTATCTAAATGTTTAGTTCATGTATTGAAACATTGAGGGATTTTTTTGTATTTATCTGTTCTATCCCTACGCTTTGTAGTCAATTGTTTTAAATTTACTAACCGATTGTTCACTCTTTTTTTTTTTCCCTCCGTTCTGACATCATCATGATCATTTCCAACAACACTTTTGGATCTAGTTTATGGTTATACATTTTACATATTATTTTATTCTTAACAAAGAGGGAAAGGCAGAAAAAGAAAGAAATAAAGAGAGAAAGTAATGTGTGGTAAGTAAAAAAAAAAAGACTGACGCCAATTACAATGAAATAAGACTTTGTACGTTTGCTAACACATTTTTTCTATATAATTTTTAGTGTAATTTAGTCATTTTTTTTTGTCTTTTTGTCTTTTTTACTTGTTTTGTTTGATTTTTTTTTTCACCCAGTAATAATAATTTATTAACTATATTGTTGATTAACAATACAACTAAAACATGTACATTGAATTCACTCCGTTTGTCTCTAGTGGTTTTACTAATATATAGGGGAGAGAACGAGAGAGTATATAATTATTATTAAATCCTATAAAGTAATATTTTTTGTTTTCTTTTGTTTTTTTTGCTTTTCCTTTTGTTTTGAAGGTTGATTTCAATTTCATTAAGGTGTCTTTCTATAATATCTAAACGACAATCAATATCCTTATAATATTTAATTTGGGAACTCGAGAAGAAGAAGAATAACTACTAATTTCCAACTATATTTGACTTCCTTTACCCCATATTACAAACAAATTTCTCAATAAAAAAGTTACTTCATTTTATAAATCATCATAAACTCACACATCTTCACACATCTACACATATTATTATAATTGATTCAACGACTGTACTTTATATTACATCGTCCCATAAGTTCTAATAATTTTGTTATTATTCCTATTATTATTTACCCTTTTTGGTGGAAATCTTTTGAAAAAAGTGTCTTAACTAAAGAAGCTATAAAATAAAGAGGAAAAAAAAAAGAAAGAAACACCCATCCATACACACAAAGCATACATTAAATATTTATTAACATACACTCAACATAAGAGAACAGAGAACAAGAAGAGAAAAAAAAAAGCAGAACCAAACTAAAAATTTCAACACACGCAAATTATATTTTTTCTTTCTTTTCTTTCTTTTTTTTTGTTTTAAACTATAGTAATAATATTTACTTGTTTATTTTCTATTACTACCACTGGTTACTACTACTACTGGTTACTATTAATTCCAATAGTGATTGAAAAAGAAAAAGAAAAATTTGGACTCCCAAAAACTTTGCAACAAATTTTAAATCTTTCTTTTTTTTTTGATTCTAATTTTGACAAATTTACTTTTTCCTCCCCATATTGAAACCATATTCAAGACATTTACAAGATGAATATGCAACCATCAGTTTCAGTAAACTCACCGCTATCTACCATGTCTAATGGTTCAATACTGCTGGACATTATGCCTCCAATACCTAAACAACCAATACCCAAAAAATCCCAACAAATTAGAACTGACAAACCCAGACCTCATGTTTGTACCATTTGTACCAGGGCTTTTGCTCGTTTGGAACATTTAAAACGTCATGAACGAGCTCACACCAACGAAAAACCCTATCAATGTGCTGCCTGTGGTCGATGTTTTGCTCGTCGAGATTTAGTATTGAGACATCAACAAAAATTACATACAGATTTACCCCACGTCATACGAAGAGGATCTTCAAAAGATGGTGAAATAAATGAACATATCAATGTGTTACACAATAATACTAATGCCAATGCTCCATTACCTGACGGGACTTGCCCAGCTGCAGCCTTGGACAATGAAAAACCAGTGTTTAGAACCTCACTTTTTGAAAATAATCCTACTGCCGGTCTGCCTCATGGTCCAACAAGCTCTATCATTATTGATGATGACGCTAATTCCATGTCCAACTCACCAAGACCTAGCATAACACTTCATAGTAGTCACCACCGTGATAGTGTATCTTTTGGACCTTCAAATACTCCTCCAACAACAGCAAGTACAGTGCTTGGCATGCCGGCACAGCCAACGCCCACAACAACAACGGCAGCAACAGCAAATCAAATAGAGGCAAAACAAGGATCAAGAAGCAATAGTCGAGTAAAACTGCAACACCAACAACAGCAGCAACCAACTCCGGATTCTCCACAATTGAAAAAATTCAAACCTTCAGCTTCTCCAATGGGAAATACTAGTGGCATCCCTTCACATTTGAGCAATAATTATAGACACGCATCTTATTCTGCTGCATCAGGACCGTGCTACTCTAGTTTCAAGGAGGCTGATTTTTTTGGTATTTCTGGTCAAGTTGAATTTGCCACTCCTCAATTTGGGCCCCAGAATGAAGATTTTGGCAAATTGTTAGAATCAAATGGCTTATTAGATTGGGATTCTATCGACCATTTAGACTTGAACGATGAAGGAAAGTTAGCCATGAAACAGAAATCCATCAAGAATTTACATGATTTCTTCACCGATAACCTAAAAGTTTCGTCAATGAATCATTCACAATCTTCTGACGTACGTTTGCACAATGATATGAACCACAAAACAATCACACAATCAGTGCCACAACAACCACAACAACAGCCACCAATAAAGCATTCACTGGCATCAGATATTACACCCACTTTGATTCCAGGATCACAGCAGGAACAACAACAACAGCAACAGCAACAACACCTGCCTCCAAACTCGCATCTGAATTCTGTCTCTTCGAAAGCAAGTATCAATCCTCAACATTTGAACCAAACCAAAAAAGCAGAGGAACCCAATCAGAATGATTGGTTCAGAGATCTTGTTTTCCCGCCATTTGATTTGAATATACCGTTCAGCGCTCACGCTAGTTCTGAAGATTTGAAAGGTTTCTTTGGTCCTACAAGTTTATTGGCCGATACAAACGATAATTACCGTAAACAGTTGAATCATCAACAACAACAACAACAACAGCAACAACAAATGAATGGTAATTACAATCATAAGCCAAACGTTACTGCGAAAAGTAATGGGAATGAAATTCCACTGGCATTGCGTACTCATATTAATAGTGTTGCTGATTTTTCAGTAGAGTACCCTACTAGTTTTTTCTTGGAAGATGCTACACTCATAACTGAGGAACTCCGAAATAAGATTCTTGCAATGAGTAATATCGAGGACAAAGATTTGCCTTCATTATCGGATTTAAAACGTTATTTCCAATTGTATGAATATGGTTTTAACAAGTACTTTCCTTTTATTCACTTACCTTCGTTGAAGAACTCCAAAAACCATAATCTTGAAACAGTCCCCTTGTTGTTAGCAATTGCTGCTATTGGTGCATTGTATGCTTATCATGATAATGATCCATTGATCTTGTTTAACTTATCCAAATTCCACATTCAAAATTTCTTTGAAAAAGAAATCACATTAAATAATTTGCATTTCAAAAAAGTCCCAATAATGGCTCATCAATGTCTTGTGTTGCATATTTTCATATCACTTTTCCTCAATGAACCTAATATGGTGGATATCACATCGAGACAAATCAAATCAATGATTGGATTGATCAAGTCCACTAATTTTAATGAACCATTGGAAAAGTTGATTATCCCACCTCAACCGGCAATTCCTGGTTCAGCTGGAGATAAATCATTGATTCAAAAGAATTTCGATTACTTTATTATGGCTCAATCAAGAATACGTACATTGCATGTCTTTTATTTCTTGCAAGCTTTTAGATCTGCTTTTGGTGGAGTCCCCATTCTTTTCAGCTTCAATATGCTAAAAAGTGGATCATTTTGTACCAATGAGAAATTATGGTGGTGTGAAGGATCTAGCAAATGGTATAATTTAGTGGGACAAACTTATCCTAGTAAATGGTCATTAATTGATGTGAGTAATGGTGCCGGCATAGATGTGTTAGTGTCTTTTTTAAATGACCCAACCAATGTCAACACACCAATTTCTTATAACAATTTACTTGTATTGTTATTTACCATCCACGAAAGAATAATCAAAGCTGTTGATAATGTACAGCCATTCACTCATTTACGGTGGTTGGAAAAGAAAAGACCTTTACAAGCATTAATTATGAATTGGGAAGTCTTATTCCATCAAAACCATGGTAGTTCAAAAATAATTACTAGCACCAGAGGTAGTCTTAGTGCCAAACATGAATTGAAATTGATTCTCCCTATGCTTGCATTGGTGAAAATGAAATTGGAAGTAAGATTAAATTTTGCTGTATCATCGGTTCTTCAAAGAAATTGGGTTGCCATGAATAGTGATTTGGACCGATTAGTTTATCGAGAACGCAAGTACAATGTTTTGACTACTTCATTACCTCATTGCCGTGATATTCTTGAGTTGTGGATGCATAATATGGAAACAATCAACTATGATGTTCGAGAAACTGCTAGACGCACACCAGCATTTTTCTGTTGCACTTTATTTATCAGTGTGATATTAATAGCAACCTATTTGAGTCATATTGAAAAAAATTGTCTTGAAAGAGAGATCACTAACCAAGAGTTGGAATGTTGGTTTGATTGTCAAGAATTGTTTTCTAAATTGGAAACAGTTTTAAGTGTGAGTATCAGATCTTCTTATCTGGAAGATTTGACCAAAGACTTTAGGAACAAATTCAGTGACGAGACAAAAGTTGTGAAGAAATTACGAGAATTGATTTTTCAACGAGAAAGTTGTGATGATGCTTTATCGGAAGGAATTGATGTGGAAAATAATCAATCCAAGTTGGTACAAATAAATCAAGAAATCAAAAAAGGTCTTACTGAAAGCAAAATCTCAATGAAATCAATTTATTTGGGAATTAGGATATTAGCTGATGTACCTGTTTGGCCATTAGCCATGGTATTTGCCGAAGCTTTAAAGAGTAGAGCAAAATACATTGAAAAATGATTGGGATTGAATGACCAAGCTTATAGAATGCTTTATGATGATATAACGTTATGATATTTAGTAAGATTTTATGTATAAATTGTAACTTATAGTTTATTTATTTTTTATTGAAAAATAAGAAAATTTCATTTTTTTAATTTAATTTAATTTGTATTTATTTATATTTATTTAATAAAGTACTATAATAATAATTTACAAATGCCATTTACTATACATAAAAGCTTTCCACATAAACGCTAATAGAATAGGATACACACACACATAATCCATCAATCAATAAAATCCAATATTTTCTTCTTTTCAAGTTTAATAAAACCCTTGATCTTTCAAGTAATTCACAATTTCATCAACTACAGCAACCAAATCATCATTTGACAAATTGAATTCACCATCAGCATTACCAGAAGCTTGATTGTTATTATTCTTTTGGTTGACCACCAATGAATTACCATTACCCACAACATTAACAATTGGAGTTGGGTTTGTTGTTGGAACAATAACCCCGGACCCAGCTTTAACTAATTCGCCAACAATAAATGAATCATTAGCTTGATCAGCATTTAATTTTGTGATTCTACGTTCACCCAGGAATTGATTCAAAGTAGATTGTAAGGCAAATGATAAATAATCACCCAATTTATGAGAGTTATCAATTAAAATAGCAAAACCTTGCTTTGATCTTGGTGGATTAGTTTCTCTTAAAATCTTGACAACTTCAGGATAAGAAAACCAACTTGGAATTTCATCACCAGTTTTCAATTTATTTCTTAATTCAGTACCAGAAATATTTGCTGTTCTAACTTTTTTCACATCAATGGTATCGATTGGAGCATATCTATCTTCATCAGGTAAATAAGTGACCATTCTAAATGGAACAATCTTGATGTTTAATTCATCGTCATATTTAGCTAATAATTCTTGAGCATCATAAGGACCATAGAAATCCACTCCTTGGGAGTTTTTCCCTGGACCAGCATGATCTCTACCAACGATGAAATGATCAACCCCATAATTGGTTCTAATTAAAGCATGCCATAAAGCTTCTCTATCACCACCCATTCTCATAGCTAATGGTAATAAAGATAATGTAGCTAAACCATCAGGGAATTTTGTCAAGATTTGTTTATATACCTTCACACGAGTATGATGATCGATATCACCTGGTTTGGTCAAACCAACGACTGGATGAATCAAAATATGAGCTTTATCACCAATATCTTGAGCAGCTCTAATGGTTAATTCACGATGAGCTCTATGCATAGGATTTCTGGTTTGAAAGGCAACAATATTTTCTTGCGCCCAACCCAATTTTTCAAATTCTTGTCTCAATTCAGTTGGTGTTTTTCTAGCATCAACATAATCATAATGTTTAGGATAATTGATCCCTTGTAATTCACCACCGATATAATAATCGCCAGCGGTTTCTAATAAATATTTATTAGCAGGATGTTCTGAATCACCACGGAACACTTTTTCTGCTTCTAATTTTTTATCAGGTTTATAAATAGATTCAATAGTTAAAATGGCCAATGGAGTTTCATCTCTCAAATCTATTAATACAATTCTATCACCAACAGAATGCTTTTTAGAAGTGGTCTCATCAACATCTAAGGTGATTGGGATTGGCCATAATAAACCTTTACCATTTGATTCATTCTTAACACTACTTAATCTTAAATCGTTAACAACACTATTATAATCTTCTTGATTTAAGAATCCAGTTAATGGAGAAAACCCTCCGTTTAAAATTAATTCTAAATCACATAATTGTCTAGCAGTTAAAGTCAAAGCAGGTAAAGTTTTAGCTTCTTGCAATAATTGTTGTTTGAGTGGAGCATCACGGATGACCAAATCTCTTAATTTACCACCATGAGGAGTAGGAATAGGCATGTTTTCTGGGGAGGGTATTTACTTTTAAATATAGTTAACAGGAAGAAAGTGACAACACTTGGAAGTTGAAGAATAGAAAGAAAAAAGGAACAACTAAAAATCTAAAAAAGGTTTATAGATTTTATTTTATGCAATTTTTTTTTTGGGGAGATTACGTATACTTGATGATCTATTATATACTTTATTATTGGATCAATTATAGTGTCAGAGTTGCAAAAATTGTATACATTATATGTGACTACGCAATTGGCAAAGGTGGAAAAAAAAAATTGCAAAAAAAAAAGCCCAAAAAGAAAAATAAAAAGAAACTCATAATTCAGTGATCGCACGTGATCTACAGCAATAGTTCATTGTCGTGTCGACATTCTAACTAAAGTAAATCCAGAAACATTTATAAGCAGATGCATACTTAAGAAGACATTATGGGTATTGTTTTAGAGGGGCGCATTAATGGATCTATGTCGTTCCTTGTAGAAAAGTTCCAGAAATACTTTAAATGTTGAAAAATTTGTTAGAAAAACACCACAATTTGCACCAAGAAAAACTCAAGTAGACAATCTAATAACAACCAAGAAAAAAATTCAATCGAACATGATGATGAACAAAGGATGTATATATATATATATATACTCAAAAGCCAAGTAGAAAAAGAATAGGATTAGAAATCCTTTGACAAAATGATGTTTGTTGAACTGTATGATTACGTTACTATGAGCCACAATCGCATAATTTTACCCAAAAAAAAAGATTTTCTATAGAATTTCAGTTCAAAATTTATACTTCTTTAGTGTTTTTATTTGTAAGTACCGGATATATCCATCCTTAATTTGTTGCTGTGATTTTCCATGAGTTACGAATTTGATCAAACGTTTAGACATTTTCGTGGTTTCGTAACCTGAAGTTGTCCACTTTTAAGCCCTACACAAATGGAAATTATATAAGACACGGGTATTTTTTGCACATTCTTCCCATTACTCAGTATAATTCCCAAGGGAATGAACACAGTTGTGCCCTGGATTTCGTATTGATTCTAGTTTCATTGTTGAAATACGATGTTTAAATCTAGATACCCAATATGAAATCCCCTTTATCTTTTTTGTGAATATCATCTTTTTTTCACACTTTTTACAGCCATTATTAGAGTTATAGTTATATCAGAAGGTTTAGCAGAGTCCCCTTGGAAATTTGAATTTATAAAGGCCAGATTGGAATAAAAATATATATACCCTGACCACAAAAGTGGTTTATCCATACCATTTCATCAAAGGTTAAAGTCTATAGAAGAGGTATTTGCCAATTTATGTATTGTGAATCACCAAAAAAAGCCACAGGCTTGGAATAGACAATTGTTCGTAGTTTTTCAGCGCATAAGAAAAATAGAACACGCTACCAATAGTCATTTTTTTTTCAATTTTGCATCCACAACCTCTAATTGGAATAATATGCAACAATTCTCTATAATGATATAAAGAGTTTATTCATTTATAGTCTAAAAATTATGGTTAGGTTTTTTTTTCTTGAGAAATTTAAAACAATTGACCCAACTGTAATTGATTTTTATTAAGACTTATAGGAATAAATACTAGTCAGTTTTTCTATTAAAATAGTAGATTGGAAAAATAGATACAAAGGGTGTAGCATTATTAGATAAAATAGGGTGTAGAGTGTAGTTAAAAATTGTTGATGTATATGGAAAAACATGGCATATCAACTTCTTTTGTGAATGTTGGTTAAGTTATTGCCTTAAAATGATATAGAGATTAGAACTATCAAAGATAAATTATACTAAAAACACTTATTGTAGATTATTTTTAGAACATTTCAGAAATAAAATTTGAATGTAACAGATACAAAAGAAAAGAAAAGGATAGTTAACGGTTTTTAGTTTGTTAACTCATGCTTGCAATGTTAGTTGTTAGACCCCCACATTTTTCACATTTGGTTCTCAGTACTTTTGTTCTTGTTCTCAAATTTCAGCTCTTTTCAACCTTCGTGTTCCCATCTATAAAATAAACAATGGAAGAACAAAAACAAGTTGGGGGATTATAATGACGGGAGAAAAATGCACATATGTTGTATTTACTTCTTCAAAGTGTCAATATTTTGGGGGATCGTGGGGGATACTGCGAACATAACACTGACAAACAAACGCTTAGTGTCGAAGTCTTTTTATGTTCCCCTCCACCAACAACTAGTAAAATCATTCTGTTACAGTAATATGTGCATGTTGTTGTATAATAATTGATGAATGGTGTACCTACAGAAGGTACTGACGGATTAAATATCGCAAACCCTGGGGCTAAAACTATTGACAATTGGACTCACGGAAAAACTTTCATCCAGCCTTGCCGTTTTTTATCAACAACAATTTAACACATTATTGCAGAATTTGGGGGAAGAAAAAGTTTTTTGATTGGCGTTACTCCAACATATATATCAATAAAATATAAGAGGGTTGAAAAATTTTACTCCAAATGTCCCCCAATATTTATTTGATGTAACATTTGAAAACACACGGTAAAGCAGGGGTTTTTTTTTTCTTTGTCAATGAAGGAGGAGAGGAGGAGGGGTGACAAAATTACATGAAATCAATATGGATAGTAGTTGGCCGAAATCGCAAACAAATTGAGTGAACTAAAAAAAACAACATAGAACTCCTTAAATTGTAAGAATGTAAATTTGAAAGAACTTGCTAATAAGATATATAACGGATCAAATCAGCCCCTAATTAATACGTATTAATTTATTAGCATCACTCTAATGAAGATATGTAGACGTAGTAAATAGCAAGAAAACAATTTTTACCAATTAATTAGTAAAAATCAGAAAAGCAGGAGTAAGGAGATCTAGCTTGTATAATTGATTACTAAAGTAGCATTTCCTGCACAATGCAGCCGCTAGTTTTATTTTTTATTTTTTCGATTTTTGTTGAACACTGTTCGATGGAGGCATACATCAATAGATGTAAACGAACATAGAAATACAACTTTGTAGGATATCAATCACTCAACTGATAAGTATACACCAACCAAAAACTAAAAAAAAAAACTGATTATAGAAGTTGCAAATATTAATAGAAATACTTTTCACCATTTCTGTAAGTCCGAAAAGTTGCGATATTTGTTGTCACCAACAAATCTCTTGCTGTTCTGTAATTTTTTTTTCTCTTTCTTTCCTGCACGGAAATTAAACCTGATTAACCTTGTTAGTAATAATTACTACTTAACGTGTTATATGTGCGTGCGTGCGTGTGTAAGTGTTGGAACCGCCATTATATAAATATTCAACAAATTCTCTTGCCATCAATGTAAGTTTGAGAATTTCGTATTTTCTTTCTTTCCCATTCTTTTACTCTTTCTTCTCTATTGAAGTTTGTCTTTTATTCATTCAATTCAATTGATTTAAGAAAAACAACTACAACTTACTACTACAACAACAATGTCTTCAGCTCCAAAGTATGTTACATATTCTATTTAGATTTCGTTTTTTCTTTTTTGTTTTTTTATCCGATAGTTTGACATTCTTACCATGAAGTGAAAAATGAGAGTGATCTTGATAATTAATTGGGCAATTGAAAGAGATGAGATTTGATTATAATATAGGTCTATTATTGCAATTGGTTTGAAACCAACATTATAACTAATTCAAGTTTAAATGGGGAAAGATGTGATCCGTTTATCAATTGAAAAGGGGAATTGGAGAAATTTCACACTCATTCCTGGCTCTTTCTCCCCTTGCTTTTTTTCAACACATTTTTTTTATCATTGCTGGAAAAATTCTCCCTCACGCCGAAATTAAATCTTTTTTTTTTCTCCTTTTCCTTTTAGGCCGATTTCCGAATTTTAGTGCACAAGCAAAAGAAAAAAAAGGTAGCAAAACTAATTCTAAAATGGACGAACGGTTGGAAGGATGGAGGGGTGGAGGATTTATTTAAATATTCATCTAAATTCCCCCTCTCCCTTTTGTCCTGATTCACAAGTGTTTTCTTTTTCTTTTTGTTTTTCATGTAATTGAAGAGTGTCTACATATCTATCAAATATTAACGAAATATAAAAATAAATCAAAAAAGGAAAATGAAAAATTTTAATGCCTTATCAAGATTATCAATCTTGTCAAAACAATTATCGTTCAATAATACTAACAGTTCTATTGCTAGAGGTGATATCGGTTTAATTGGTTTAGCCGTTATGGGTCAAAACTTGATTCTTAACATGGCCGACCATGGTTACACTGTTGTTGCTTACAACAGAACCACTGCCAAAGTTGATCGTTTCTTAGAAAACGAAGCTAAAGGTAAATCCATCCTCGGTGCTCACTCCATCAAGGAATTGGTTGATCAATTAAAGAGACCAAGAAGAATTATGCTTTTGGTCAAAGCTGGTGCTCCAGTTGATGAATTCATTAACCAATTATTGCCATACTTGGAAGAAGGTGATATCATCATTGACGGTGGTAACTCCCATTTCCCAGATTCTAACAGAAGATACGAAGAATTGGCCAAGAAAGGTATTTTGTTTGTTGGTTCCGGTGTTTCTGGTGGTGAAGAAGGTGCTAGAACTGGTCCATCTTTGATGCCAGGTGGTAACGAAAAAGCTTGGCCACACATTAAAGACATCTTCCAAGATGTTGCCGCCAAGAGTGATGGTGAACCATGTTGTGACTGGGTTGGTGATGCCGGTGCTGGTCATTACGTCAAGATGGTCCACAATGGTATTGAATATGGTGATATGCAATTGATTTGTGAAGCTTACGATCTTATGAAGAGAGTTGGTAAATTTGAAGACAAAGAAATTGGTGACGTGTTTGCCACATGGAACAAAGGTGTTTTGGATTCTTTCTTGATTGAAATCACCAGAGACATTTTATACTACAATGACCCAACTGACGGTAAACCATTGGTTGAAAAAATCTTGGATACTGCTGGTCAAAAAGGTACTGGTAAATGGACTGCTGTCAATGCCCTTGATTTGGGTATCCCAGTTACTTTGATTGGTGAAGCTGTCTTTTCTAGATGTCTTTCTGCCATGAAAGCCGAAAGAGTTGAAGCCTCTAAAGCCTTGAAAGGTCCACAAGTTACTGGTGAATCTCCAATTACTGACAAAAAACAATTTATTGATGATTTAGAACAAGCTTTGTATGCTTCCAAGATTATCTCCTACACCCAAGGTTTCATGTTGATGAACCAAGCTGCTAAGGATTACGGCTGGAAATTGAACAATGCTGGTATTGCCTTGATGTGGAGAGGTGGTTGTATTATCAGATCAGTTTTCTTGGCTGAAATTACTGCTGCTTACAGAAAGAAACCAGACTTGGAAAACTTGTTGCTTTACCCATTCTTTAACGACGCTATCACTAAAGCTCAATCTGGATGGAGAGCTTCTGTTGGTAAGGCTATTCAATATGGTATTCCAACTCCAGCTTTCTCTACTGCTTTGGCTTTCTACGATGGTTTAAGATCTGAAAGATTACCAGCTAACTTGTTACAAGCTCAAAGAGATTACTTTGGTGCTCATACTTTCAAGGTCTTGCCAGGTCAAGAAAATGAATTGTTGAAGAAAGATGAATGGATTCACATTAACTGGACTGGTAGAGGTGGTGATGTTTCTTCAACTACTTACGATGCTTAGAGAAAATAGTGTTAACATGAATTTTTGATATATTTAGTTTTATATCGCTTTTTATATTATTCAATGAACATTAATATTAATATTAATATTAATATTAGTTATTGTGTAATGAAGAGACTCCGAAAGTGGCTTCGTAAGATTAATTCACGAGAGAAATGGTCTTACTCACTATCATCCATACGTTTATATATTTGTGTTGTGAATGATCAACATCTAAAAATTATCGTTGCTATTGTCATTAAAATCTCCGATAAGAAAAAAAAAAGTCGTTAAACGTTGACCGATAAGCACTATCAAAGGCATCCAAACAAGCAGTAGTAGATATATATGCATATCATAACAGTGATTATTGATAATAAATTGTTTAACCTTCAAGTTAAAAAGCTTGATCTATTTTGAACACTTTTAAATTACTAATTACTCAATTGGGAAGGTATTTCCGCCCATGAACTTTATATTTGCAATTCAAACAACAGGCAATCAAAAAAAAATGTTGGAGACAATTATTCCATTTTAAGTAGTTAGCGACATGTTTAGATTTCACCAATAGGCATTATTGGACACAAATTAAAAATTATTCTTTTACAAAGAGTTCGATAGCCATTATATGTGAACAATAATTAATCTATCTATTTATCTTTTTTTGGGGGGTTGTTTTTATCTCCAATCTTATCTGATAATTCAACAAAAGTGGAGAGAGTGATGATGATTTTTGTACCATTATACTGCAACATTTATATATAGGTCTGATCCCCACTGACTTCAAAAATTGTAAACATGTCCTCTAACTCTTTTACTAGTCATTAATATTTCAAACTTAATAAAGATGTCATTGAATGGAAAGACAGATTTGGAAAAATCTGGTGCTGGAGTTAGTGTAACAGCTTCCACAGTTTCAGAAAACCAAACAACCGGATTTGAATTATATGAAAAAGCTCAAGAACTTTCTTTTGAAGAAGAAGAAGCAATAAGGAAAAAAGTGGTTTGGAAAGTAGATATGAGAATTGTTCCCTTATTATGTATTACTTATACATTACAATTTTTAGATAAATTATCATTAAATTATGCTGCTGCTTATACATTAAAAGAAGATTTGAATTTATATGGTCAAAGATATTCATGGTGTGCTGCTATTTTTAATTTTGGTTATCTTGCTGGTGCATTACCAGCAAATTATGTTATTCAAAAATTACCCGTTGCTAAATTCACTGGATGTATGTTGTTCTTATGGTCGATTATTTTGATTGGTCATATTGGTTTACAAAATTATGGTGGGATTTTGGTGATTAGATTTCTCTTGGGATTATTTGAATCAATGATCAGTCCTTCATGTATGGCAATTTGCAACAATTTCTACACTGTGAAAAACCAACCATTAAGAATGTGTATCTTCTTATCATTTAATGGGGTAGCTACTATTGTCGGGTCACTTCTTAGTTGGGGACTTGGACATGCTGATGAATCAAAATTGAAAATATGGAAATTGATTTTTTTGGTCATTGGTCTTATGAACTTTGTTTGGTCAGGGATTTTTCTTTGGTTATGTCCTGATTCACCTAAACTGGTCAAATTTTTAACTGAAGATGAAAAAGCTGTTTTGATTAAAGAAGTTGCTACTAATAATCAAGGTTTAGGAGAAACTAGATTTAAAAAGAGTCAAGCAGTTGAAGCATTACAAGATTTGTTTGTATATTTTGTTGCCTTAATAGGTCTTGCATGTGGAGTTATCAATGGTGGCACATCAAATTTTGCCTCTTCATTAATTAAAGGATTTGGGTTTACGGGAATCCAGGCCACCGCATTACAAATGCCTCTTGGTGCTGTGGAATTAGTTGTCGTTGTAGCAGCTGGTATTGTTGTCTTTACTGTCAAGAACATGCGTTGCATAGTATTATTTGTCATTTGTATCCCTCCTTTAGCCGGTCTTATTGGCCTTCATGTCATACCATTAACGCATAGATGGGCTCTAGTTGGATGTTCATTCTTGCAGTTTATTATTGGGGGTCCAGTTATCTTGTGTTGGATTCTATTGAATGCCAATGTGTCAGGGTCTTCGAAAAAAACTATAGCTAATGGAATTTGGTTTGTGATGTATGCTGCTGGCAACATAATATCACCAAATATCTTTTATGCTCGAGAAGCTCCAAAATACCGTAGTGGTATAATTGGCCTTATTTCCAGTTATTGTGGAATAATGGTTTTGGCAATAGCAATACGTTTGGTGTTCATGCATCGTAATAGAAAGAGAAACTTGGAACAAGGTGGCTACAATGAACAAATTGCTGAACAAGCAGTATTAGATGGATTTAAAGGCTTGACTGATTTTGAAAATGCCGGATTCCGATACTCTTTGTAGTTAGAAATTAATAAATGACTAGTCGTTCTATCTATATTTATATTCCAAATGCTATAAAATATATCCCCCACACACGGGTGTTTTTGTAATTCTATAATGGTACATCATAACCAAGAAGCATGCTTCCGATCAAGTATAAATTCAAAGAGGCAACAAATACCCAAACCAATACCGCCACAAAAGACGTAGCCAAACTATTGCTGAAGTCTTTATATCCCTTGATTCGAAAAATATCTTGATTAAGATCTTCATATACTTCTAATGGAAGTTGTGCAGCAATGGTAGTGGAAGAAGACGACGACAGACTATCTGGTACACCATTAGTGGCAGAAACCGAGTTTGAGCGAGACATTAAATTCGATGTTGGTGGCAGTGAATAAACCAAATTAGTGGTATTTTCACCAATCAACAATCTATTCTCTTCATTTTGCAAATGGAGTTGTTGTAATTGTTCATCGTCGTCGTCTTCCCAATTAGCACAAGGATGTGAATTACGTAAATTTTGTAACCTTATTGCTGGCTCTGAACTTTTGAACCTTGAGGTGGCAACCAGGGTCGACTGTTCTCCATCATATTCCATATCAATCTCTTCATCGCCATCTCTGACAAAAATAGGAACTCTCATGGTATGTTTGTTGCAAGTGAACCAAATAAGTGGAGCACTTACCACTGGTAATAAAATTGACAACACCACCTGACTAGCATTCAAAATCTTAGCCAATCCTTCTCTACCAGAAAAACTAACAACAAGAAGACAAGGAGCAATAGCTAAAGCCCTTGTAATCAATCTTCTGGTAACTGGTGGTAAACTCCATGATAAAAACCCTTCAGACACCATTTGACCAGCTAAAGTACAAACAACCCCTGCACTTTGACCAGAACACAATAATGCTAATGCAAATACAAATCCAGCAGTTGGTGACAAATGCTTGGACAATAAATGATAAATAGTGAATAAGTCGGCATTTTGATAATCGTCATCGGAATCAGAATCTGACTCGTGTCCGTTGTCATCATCTCGAGCAAATTTTGAATCGCCACTTCTTAATGTGGCACCGGCAACAATCAAAATAGCAGCATTAACAAAAAGGGCTACTGTGAATAATGATATCACCAATTCAACAATGGTGTAACTCATAGTATCCTTGATGGCATGGATTGAGGGCCTGTAATGATCGTCTTCTTCATCATCTCCATCAAATGTGCTTTCATCATCTTTTTCAAAACCTGGTTGTTCCTGGTGTTGTATTAAAGGTGTCGCTATCGGTGTTAAATTATCATCCTCTTCATGAACTGTAATATCTTCTTGTATAGGTTCTTCTATAGAGTGCTTACCCCACGGCTTGTGGAATCCATTTTTTATATCATAATCTTTCAATCTTGCTTGAACTAACCCAGAACCAAGATACAACGAATGTGGCATCACTGTTGCACCCAAAATGGCCAAACTTAAAAATAAACCATTACCGCCTTCTCTATCAGACATATCAACTACATCTTCATTTGGTAAGAAACCTTTCATAACCTCTGCTACAGAAAAATGTATTGATGAATCGTGACTCACTTGATACAATTCAATCCCAAAGCATACAACGGTAGCTGCTACCAATACCGATACAAATGATTCAAAGATCCGTATGAACAAAAGTGGACCTCTTGGACGGTATGCCATTAGTACAATGAGCACATCAATAACTGTGACTATCACACCGACAAATAACGGTAAATGAAATAAAATATTTAATGCAATAGCCGTCCCCACCACTTCGGCTAAATCTGTTGCTATGATAGCTATTTCAGTAAGGGCATAAAGTATCAAGTTTGTTTTATAACCAAAATGAGCTTTACAATTTGCTGCTAAATCCAACCCCGTCACAGCACCCAATTTGGCAGCTAATATTTGTAGGAAAATAGCTAAACAGTTGGACAATAGAATCAGAAATAATAAATTGTACTTATAAGCAGAGCCAGCTGCTACGGCAGTTGAATAATTCCCGGGATCCATATATGCCACACTCACCATTAGCCCCGGTCCAATAAATCGCATGTATTTTTTTATACTTGCCACGATGGTCTTGAAGTTTGTGAAATTCGTTAGGAAACCCATATTTGCGATGTATGTAGTTGTTTAGTACAAGTATTCAATAATGTGATCTATCTGTTTTGACGATATTGCTGTGTTACCCTCTTAAGTGTAATGACGAATAAGAATATTGATTTCTCTTAAATATTTATAATAGATTAGAAGATTAATGTGGTTTATAATTTCAAAAATTTTCTTTAAAAGATATCACTGTTGTGGATTTCAGTTTGCTTTATTCTATTTTTTTTTTCTAAAATTTCTCTTCTTTTTTTTTTTACTCCAGAGTTGTTTCTTTAGTTCCTTTTATCCTTATTTGTGTATTCAGATTTCTTTTAGGGATGAATTTTGAAAAAAAGTTATTATTTGAACGATAGTTAAATTTGAATAAACTTTAGTAGTAATCCCCTCCTTGGAATAGATTTTGAAGAATATTTAAACTGAATTCAGATCTCTTGGTATAATCTTGAAAAGACAAAGAACAGAAAAAGAGTGTATAGTGGTCATAAGAGTTTGCTTTTATTTCTGTACGCCAAAGTTGTTGTTGTGGGCTTTTTTCTACTTCTTGGTGTGCTGCGCTATTTTTCCATTTTTTTTTGGGTTTTTGTGTCACTTTATAATACAGAACAACAACAACCAACTCCTTTCCTTTCCTTTTCTCTCCGCCTTTCAATAGTATTAGAAATCGCATATTCGTATTTCGTTTTCAACATTGTATAGTTATTCAGAGCTGGACTTTAAAAAGCTGAAACAAAACACGTTAAAATATTCAATAGGCAACTAGCTAACCAATTTAAGCCACTTTATAGGGGCGGAGAAAGAATGAAAGACTACCAGTGGCTGTATTTTCTTTTGCAATGTTAAAATTTCTATTTCTCGGTTTTCATTCTCTTTGGATGGTTCCTAATTTTTCCGGGCAAACTACAGAAAATAAAAATGGATTGAAAGAATCGCAGAATTGAAAAATCGTTGTTCATTAGTCACGTGATTGAATTTTAACGACATTTTGATAGTTTGACATTTTGACAATTTTTTTATCAAACTACGGAAATGTCTCTACCATCGGACATGTAGTTCCTGTTACAACAGCAAAAAAAAATATCAATAAAGATGCTCTTCTAACAAAAATAGTATCTACACTCATCTTTATTTATTCAAAGTTTTTCGTATTTCTCAATTGTTTTTATCTATTCATTATAATTAATATGCTTAGGGCAGCTTTCACCAGAAGAACAGTAAACCAAATACGTGCATTTCATGGCTCATCAATTTATTATGCCGCATCTGTGTTTAAAATGCCAGCAATGTCTCCCACCATGAGTGAAGGTGGTATTGTTTCTTGGAAAGTGAAACCAGGTGATACTTTCAGTGCAGGAGATCCTATTTTGGAAGTAGAAACTGATAAGGCCACCATTGATGTCGAAGCAGCCGATGATGGTAAATTATGGGAGATTTTAGTCAATGAAGGGACCTCCGGAGTACCAGTTGGTAAGCCAATTGCCTTTTTAGCAGAACAAGATGACGATTTAAGCACTTTGGAAAAACCAAGCATAGAAGATGTCAAGCAAGAAACTCAAGCTCCCGCTCCACAGGAGAAGAACCCCGAAGAAAAGACTACCAAAAAAGAAGTTAAACAATCAGCACCACGTGAAGTTTCTACTGGCTCAAGTGTGCTTCAAAAAGCCAATCCAAATCAAAAATTGTCTCCAGCAGTAGAGTTATTGTTACATGAAAATAATATTTCCAACGAAGATGCCTTCGCGAAAATCCGAGCTTCAGGACCAAAAGGGAGAATTTTGAAAGGTGACGTATTAGCCTATCTCGGAAAGATTGATACAGGTGTAGTTGTTGAGTTAACTGAGTTTTTGAAATCAAGAGAACATTTGGACTTGTCTAAAATAGTGCTTGCAGAACCATCAAAGACAGAAGAATCAACTGAATCCAAATCTAGCAAAGAAGAAAAGGCAAAAGTTGAAAAACCAAAACCAAAAAATATTCTTTCAGTTGAATTAACTTCAAACTTGGGTGAAGATATTTCGCAATCTAAATTCAAATTTGCTTTTGAAAAATCCATTTCTGCAGCTATCAGACAAACATATGCTTCCAAATTCCCACAATTTGCTCAATCCCCTACTGCATCCTCAATTTACGACAAATATGACGTGTTTGATGAAATACTTTCTGCACCAGTTACAAAGAATAGATTTGAAGTTTTTGATATCAAGTACAAGTTTTACGGTGAAGAATCTTCTAAAAACAAGGTTTCAGCAGATAGTTTTGATGAACTTTTGGGTTTGCTGACTCCTGTCCAGTATTTGGAAACTGGGTCTTCTAATGTCAATGTTCTGTTCAAAATCAAATTTGACGATAAATTGCAAGATTCCAAATTGTTCGTTGAAAATTTTGAAAACTCTTTGCTTTCACAAATTCCAGCCAACAAGTTAAAGATCACAAACTAAAGGAAACGGACAACGGGGGAGTGAGAACTAGACAGCAGTAGTGTCATAATTCAATGTACATTTAATGAATAAGAAACTCAAGTATATGTAGATATAACTATTAGTTCTTTAGTTATTATATTTTACTCTAAACTTGTTATCAATAAGATGGTAACCACCACCATCAAACTCAACAATCAAATCTCAGGGAATTATCGTAGTTACTTATATACAGGATCTGATTAACTCATCTTTTTTTTTTCCTTTTTTTTAATTTTTTTTTTTTGTATTTTTTTTTTTTTTTTTTTGTTTTTTTTTTTTTTTTTTTTTACAATTTATTATTATACCATCCCATCTTGATAAACAAAGGTGTTTTCAAACAGTTTCTTTTTTTTATATTTCTTTTGCTTATTTCTGAGGCACATTCAATATTAGTGACTGATAACAGTTGATAATTGTTAGTAGAAATAAGTATACAAAAGCAGAATGCATCCGTATCAAGCTTCTGGTGGTAACAATAATCTTTCAAGTGGAAATGCATCCACAAACATACCTCAAGTCACATCCCCAACCCAATCAAATTTGAGACAAGGCTACCTGCAACAAGTGCCAACACAAATCATCACTAACAATTCTTATTATCCAAGAAACACATCGAGCAACGTAGCTCCAAATCTACTTCCTCATTTATCCTACAATGGTATACTTCCCCCACGTACATTTATTGGCACATCACCTTTAAATGGAATTCCACCTCCTACGTATGGAAGTCAACCAAAACAATATCAACAAGCGCAGCCATCAAATCAGCGTCTTAGTTTCCGTAATGATCAACCCCAACAATTAGATCCAAAGCAACTTCAAAAAATAACATCGCCATACCAGCAAACTTCGCAACAATCTTTATCACCACCACCTCCACAGCAGCAACAACAACAACAAAGTTATTACCAACAGTCACTGCAGAATTATTCCCGGGAATCCTCACAACATCCTCAAGGACAGCAGACGCGTGGGTTATTATCATCAGGAAATAGCAGTAACCAAATAAATCTCTCGGCTTCGATTCAGCAAGATGACCATAGACAACATAAATCTAACAACCACAAAAAGACAAATGAATCAAATGTGGTTCCAAAACCTATTGATCAAATAGATCCTTCTACTGGAAAGAAAAAAAGGGGTCGCCCCAAAAAATTCATACTTGATCCTTCAACAAACACTATGATTGATTCAACGCATCCCAATTTTAAACAGTTGAATAAAGCGTTGAAAGATGGAAATATTGACCAAGATGTGAGGTCTAATGGAAACAACGTCACTAATGATATGAGTGTATTACTCAATTCTTCAGGGACAGTAGACGGATTTAATGACTCGGAGTTGAAAGAATTACTAAAGAAGAAAGACAGAAGAGGTCGACCAAGAAAATTCCCTGTTGAAGAAACTGGGGTAACTATTAAAGGAGTTAGAATTAATGGAAGCGGTATTTCCAAAACCAAAAATTAGTTTGTATTATATTCTTGTTGTGTTTTGCTTTTGCTTTTGCTTTGATTTGATTTCTTTATTTTTAACTATTATTATTATTATTATTTTCTTATTCTTGAACAAAGACCAGAAAGGATTATTTATATTCGATGCTAAGTCGTGATTATTTTAAATTCTTTTAGTATTATTTGTTACCATTGTATTTTATTACTTTTATTTACTTCGTTCACTATCAATATATATATAAAAAAGGAAGAAAGAAAGAAAGAAAAAACTCCGTCATGTACTATAAACTATAAACCATAATTCTAATGAAAATCAAACAATTCTATTCATAAACTTACCAACTGCTATCATTGGTGCACATACAGCCGTAATCATCATACATATCGCATTCACTAATCTACTCATCTCGTACAATATCCAAATGAATAAAAGCAATTCAATAATCACAACTAAACCTTGTAGACCAGGTATGAATTCTCCAATAATGTCAATGGGGGCAAAAAGCATTTTCATAATTTGCACCCGTTTAATCAAGTCCATCCAAGTTGATATTACCACAACAGGTGCATTTGGATCAAATTGCAAACCTCGAGTAGTAATCACCTCAGGTTTGTTGGTTACAATACTTTCTTCGTCTCCAGTTATCATTGATGACGATGAAGTTGGAGGACTTGTTTCCAATTGCTTGGTCACAGGATTGTAATACATTTCTTGGGTTAACTGGGATTCAGCTTCACTATCACTGCATTCAATAATAAACTCTTTAGGGTCACCATTCTCTTCTATTACTTTAATAACCGATTTATTGGAAGGATGGATCAGTGGTTCTGATTTCTTTTTTGATAATACCAGGGCGTTCAGTGGTACAGGTTTCGGTTTTGATACGGCCAGCGCATTCAGCAGTATAGGTTCATTAAGTAACTCCCGATAGAACATTTTAGTAGCTGGTTGATTCCAATTGTCAAACACTACTTTGGAATTCTTTGAAAATACTTTTAGTCTTTTAGTGGTTTTCTCAAATGGTGTAGGCGGATATACCACCTTCTTGACTGGTTTGGCTGCTTCATCCTTTTTGTCTTTCTCTTTATCTTTGTCGTCCTCTTTCTTCTCTTCTTCCTTCTTTTCTTCATCTTTTTTTCCTTCCTCCTCCTCGGGATAATACAACCATGAAGCAAGATATGCCAACCAAGGAACACTAGTTTCTTCGGCTGCCTTTTCATCTTTCTTTTCATCCTTCTTTTCTTCACCTTCACCCTCACCATCTGTTTTCTTTTCTTCCCCTTCTTTTTCTTTTTCATCGCCCTTCTTGTCATCAGAAGTCTTTTCTGTGGCCTTACCTTCAGCGCCAGCCTTTTCTTTTTGCTCCTTCCGTAACTTTTCTTTCTCTGCAGCCCTTTCTAATTCCCTTTTCTTCTTCAATTGAAGCTTTGACTCTTTGATTTTTTCATTAATTTCCTTTTGTCTTCGGGAATAATCCACAAAATCTTTTCCCAATTCCTTCTTTGCCTGGTTGAGCTTTTTCTTCATTAGTTTTTTCAAAGGTACTTTCTTCTTGATGATTTTGGTTTCTTTATCTTTACCTTCTCCAACAGTGACTACCTCAGCTACTTCGACTTCCTCTTGTGTGACATCTTCATCGTCGTCACTTTGGTTATCGACAAAAATTTCTTCCTTAACGGGACTCTTTTTTGGCCTGTGATCGTAATAATTGTAATCATCATACTTATCTTTAGTTAATTTGGTTTGCATCTTTTCTAAAAAAGTCAGTTTGTCTTTGGTATCCTTGCCTTCAAAAACAAGATCCATAGGATTATACCTATCCAATTTTTCTGTTTTGTCTTCAAAAACATCGTGGAATGTTTTATGTGAGTATAATTTAGGTTTGACGACCTGTGCTTTGTCGTACCTCTTTTTCTGACGAATATAATAGTCATTGTTTTTATTTTTCGGGTATTTTGGTTTGGGAGGGTTATACTGTTGCGGCTGATAAGGTTGTCTTGGCTCTGGCTGATACGGCACATAATGATTTTGTTCTTGGAGATAATTCAATTGTGCTGGAGTTATAGTTTCTTCAAGTTGGTTGTCTGGTTCCAAATCATCGTACTCAATTGGTAACGAGGATGTGCTACGATGAGCACTACCAGGTGGTGAGATCATAGATTCAGATTGTGATTTAGGAGTCTTGGGTCTGACATTATTCATAAATGCTTGTCTTTGCAGGGGTAGAAACTCCATTGGAGGGATATATGGAGCAGAATCGTCTTCATCCACTTCCACAATAAATTCTTTAGGGGATGGTGGTAGGTTCAGGGTGTAGTTGTATTGGTAACGAGGTTGTTTTCTTTGTTGTTCACTCAAATATTGCGACGAGTAATATCCGTTACTTGTGACATTCATTGTTGTAGGGAGCTTACTTGATTGGCTCTTTGGTTAAATAGATAAGTAGAAAAGTAAAACGGAGAAGAGAATTCTTTTTCTTTTATAAATAAAAAAAAAGTAGCAGTTGTCGATGTATATGTAATTACAAAATGGTGATAAGAGAGTGGAGAGATCATCTTCTGTGTGTCATCTTACTTATATATTGAATCACAATAGAATAATGTACATCTTAATAACAATATACTAAATAATAAATTACTGAATGAGTGAATGAATGAATGAGTGATTTTAAAAAAAAATGGCTGGCAATTTCAGTTTTAAAGTAAAAAAAAAATAAATTTCTTTGATTTAGTAACACGTTCCTGTATGTACGTCGTTTAAAAATATTTTCTGTCCCACTAAGATTTCCAGATTTGGTAAAAATAAGCAAAGCCTCACAAGCTGCCAAAAACAGGCAAGAACTAATCCCTTCCTTAATGCCCTTGTGAGCGTTTGATTCATTTTACCCGTTGAGTGATCTCGGTAGAAGTGATTCTCAATGGAAACATAACTATTAAACATCAAATTTCTTGATCCTGAAAGAACAAGTTACAAAGTACTTTTTTTTTCTTTTTGACGATATCTTGAACCAGCAGAATGACTTCATTTTGTCATTTTGGTACGCCTTGTGGTTTCTAACGTTTTTAGACGATGAATTGTTGGTAGAGACAATTGGATGCAAAAAGGCAAAGGGCATACAGTTGAAAGTTTCACAATACCTGCTCAAAATTCTCGGAATTGAGATTTTTACTACATTGAATCCTTAAATTGTGAATTACTACAATACCTCTAGCCAAGACTTTTAACTGATTTTAAATTAATTATCACGAAAAAGAGCAAGATTGAAAAAGTTTAAAAGAAATGAAATACAAAAACACCTTATTAAACTTTGTTTGGCCTTAAGAAATCAATTGTAATTCGAGCATTGACACTACCACATACATTTGTGTTGTGAAAGGCTATTGCTAGTACTACAATCACATTGCAATTCAGCCTACTTCAATATTCTTTATGAAATATTCAACAATTTATTTCTTTAAATAATAGCAAGTGTTCCCGAACTGTTGCTTGATTGTGTCAGAAAATGTTAAAAATACAATAGGGATCACCCTTTGTTAGATTAAAGAGACCGAATTTTGCCATTAAGTGTAGAACTACTTTATAATGTACTAAATATTGTTAATCTGTGCTTTCCAATAGGTTAAACCTAATTTGTTTTATCAAATAGAACGATAAACCTCTTTCTTAGATGATTAGTTGAAGCTATATCTGTTGTGTCTAAACCCCATTTTAGCAAAATTGCACTGAGCTGCAAACCACATAATTGCAAAAGATACGCCACAGTTCACACAATTTAATGTGCACATTCATTATGAATTTCTTAACTTAATTAAAAAAAAAATTTATATTAGCAAACCTGTTTCGGCTGAAGATAAATGTCACCCGAATAACTGTGTGTGCAATATGTAACTTCTGTGAAGGACGTTGAATCATCAAAGATCGATCTTTAGATTATCTATAAATAGAGAAGAGCATCAGCATGCAGATTGATTTGTTTGTTCCATTATGAAAACTTAATAGACTACCAAGTTTAATCAGAGAATATTTTACACTTTGCTCTTTTTCCCATATAAATCACAATGTCGGAAAGTTCAGTTCATTTGTTAAACCAAGCTGCAGGGTATGGTGTTTTAATTGGTGTTGGAGCATTATTTGCTGGTGGTATGATCTTAACCACATTTTTATTGCAAAAATACCTTCATGAAAATGCCAATAGTACTGAAACATTTTCAGTTGCAAATCGTTCAGTAGGTACTTTCCTTTCGGCGTCTGCAGTTTATTCAAGTTGGAGTTGGAGTACAGAGTTTTTATTCGTATCACTGATGACTTATAATTACGGAGTTCAAGCTGGGTATTATTATGGGGCAGGTCTTGCGATTCAAATTGCCGTAATGAGTGTTATTGGTATTCACGCTAAGAAAAGGATTCCAACCGCACATACCTCGTTAGAAGCAGTGCAATTAAGATATGGTAAGGCAGCACACTTACTTTATTTGGTTTTGTCTTTGATTTGTAATATTTGTTCTTGTCTGGCAATGATTTTGGCATGTGCATCTGGTATCTCAATCATTGCTGGTAACCTTCATATTGTTGCATCCACAATGTTGATTCCATTTGGTGTCTTGTTGTATACTGTGGTTGGTGGGTTGAAAGCAACTTTCCTTACAGATTTTGTTCACACCACAGTGTTACTTATTGTTTTGTGTTACATAAACACCGCGGTTTTAACATCTGACCAAGTTGGTGGAATAGATGGATTATATGACAAAATTATTGAGGTTAGTAAGACTAAATTCATCGAGGGAAATTATGACGGATCGATTCTTACGGGTAAATCAAAAGGGTCAGTAATATTTGGATTAGTATTAACTGCAGGTAATTTTGGTTTAACGGTTATGGACTCGTCATTTTGGCAAAAAACATTTTCAGCTAGTCCAAGAGCTACAGTTCCTGCTTATCTTTTAACGGCATTTTTGATATTTTCCAACGTGTGGCCAATTAGTGCTATTATTGGCGGGTCACTGCATTTTTTGGAATCTGATCCATCATTCCCCACTTATCCTCGTAAAATGACCCAATATGAAATTGATTCTGGATTTGTCTTACCATATGTGTTAAAAGCAATATTAGGGAATGGAGGTGTAGGTGCATTACTATTAATTTTATATTTAGCTGTTACATCGACTGTATCAGCACAAATGGTTTCAGTATCTTCCATTGTATCATTTGACATTTACAAAAAATATATTCATCCTAATGCCCAAAACAAATCTATGATCAATGTTTCTCATATAACTTGTGTTGTGTTTGGTTTAGGTATTGCTGGATTCAGTATCATGTTACATTATGTTGGTGTCAATATGACTTGGTTTGGATATTTTATACCCATGGCCATTTGTCCAGGTGTGATTCCATTGATTTTCACTGTTACTTGGGACAGACAAACCTTTTGGGCGGCATTTATTTCTCCAATTGTTGGATTTGCTGCAGGGTTAACGGTGTGGATTTCGACGGCATATCACTTTTATGGATCAGTCACAATTGAATCGACTGGCGGTCAATTGCCAGCATTATACGGGTCATTAACAGCATTATTGTTACCTGGAACATTGAGTATCATCATTTCATTTATTAAACCGGAAAAGTTTGATTGGGAAAAATTGAAGCAAGTCAATTTGTTAGTTGATGGAGATAGTTCATCTGAAGTTGAGATCGATAATGACACCCCAACTATCCCTAAAGAAAAACAAGATGGAGTTGAAGTGAATTTCGAATCTGATGAAACATCAAGTTTGGAGCAGCAGCAGCAGTCAAAAGTCGCCTTTCAATTAACAGTTAAAGAAATGGATTTCTGGATCAAAATCTCTACCGGATCTGTGATTTTTATATTGTTAGTTACTTGGGTCATTTGGCCAATGTCTGTATATCGAGATTGGGTATTCACAGCTTCGTATTTTAAAGGATATGTCACAGTTGCCTTAATTTGGTTGTATACCACATTGATTGTGATAGGATTAGTTCCATTTTATACTGGAAGACATTCAGCTGCTAAAGTGTTTAGAGGTGTTTATAATGATTATATAAGAAGAAAATAGTGCTTATAATTAGTAACCAACAAATAGAGTTTATTATAGAAGTGGTAGTGCCAAAGAATCAGGCGAAAATCAATGGAGACAGAGTGGAAAAAAATCTCTCTCCGAAATAATTCTCTGGAACTACACACCTCCTAAAGCTATACGTTACATCCTTTCCAGTCCCTTCTCCACTCGATTATGCTAAGGCTGTTTATACGCAGAATGTCTTCAGCTAAACCCCCTCAAATATTACATTCTGAAACTCCAGGACCAATTGAATCATCAATAATATCGAAAATAACTAATGAATTCAAACCATTATATTTTAAGATTGATAATGATTCCCATAAACATGCTCATCATGCTGGTATTAGAGGTGCAAAAAACAAAACAGAATCCCATTTTAGATTAGAAATTGTTAGTGATGTATTTGAAGGGAAATCATTACCTGCTAGACATAGATTAGTGTATTCATTATTAGCTAATGAATTGAAAAATGATGGTGTTCATGCTTTACAAATGAAAACGAAAACGCCAGAAGAAATCAACAAGACTCAAAATTAAACCAATAAGAAAATATTCATTACACACTAGTTAGAATTTATATAATAATAATAATAAAACAAAAGAAACCCTATATATAAATGAGAATAAACAATATAAAAATATTAGTAATAATAATAAAAAAAAATAAAAATAAAAAGTTTGGTTGGTTAGTTAGTCAAGTCCAAATCAGGTCAACGACCATATAACAAAAACAAAACACATTATCTATTAAATCACAATCCATTGGCTTCTTCTTCAACACCTATTGTAGATTGTGATTCTTGTACGGAAGCGTTTTTGGCAACTAATTCAACTATTCTTCTAATAACTGGTAAATTCAACCAAGCAGGAACATAAGCTTCAACTCTTGAAAATGGTCTCAATGCAATATTTCTGAAAGGATCATTGAAATGTCCATCAGTTGAAACTAATTCGAATAAATCATCGGAATTACTGGAATCGCTTTCTTTGACTTTATCAGCAACTGCTTGTAACACATTAGGAGCAATTGGTGTTTCATAATCGGCAACATAATATTGTGAAATCAATTTTTGAATTTGGATTGGTTTCAAAGCAAAACATATTTCATATATTATGCTAATATCATCAGGGGTATTCTTTCTCAATTGTAACAACTTAGCAGCTTGTAACAAATGACTCAAATAATTGGATCCTTCTTCTATATCATGACTTTTACACCATTCTTCTAATCTTGTAACATTATAATTCAATTGTAAACCTCTCTTCCAAGACAAGAAATTTCTTCTCATGATCAAATCATTGAAACACAAAGCATCAACAAATCTTAATAATTCAATAATAACTTCATTTATAACTTCCATTTCAATGAAATATGATTTCATAGCCCAGTAAACAGTGTTGAAGAAGCTTAAAATATCATCCATTTTGTATTGAACTCCACCGGAAAATACTTTGGCCAAAAATGGAGAGCTCTCAGGGGCCATAAACCCAGGTAATGCTTGTGACAATACAACAGCCGACACAGCTTTCTTTTCCAAATCTTTTTCCATCTTCTTCATCCACATATTGTAAATGTTGTAGGAAAGTGATTCGAAATCTTCCTTCACCACAGCTACTAATTTAAGATATTCATCAAATTCTTCTTCACTCATTTCATGGGCCAAATTGTCGTTAGCAATAATAGTGTGCTGAGCATATGAAACAAAGGAATATAATTCATGGGTGTTGGATAACCAGAATGCACCATGAGGAATAACGTCATCGTCTTTCAAAGCAGAAACAATCATTTGAATTGATGACAAAACTTCTCCAAGGAAATCTTCACTTTCTTTAGTTAACCCTAATCTCCACATGTCTGACAAAATAATGATGATTATTCTTGATGGGAAAAGAACTTCCTTTCTGGTCAAATCAGCGGCAATACCAGATGGTGGTATTTTCAAACCTTTCAATAACCCATCGACAATTTCACGATGTAATTGACGTGAATCTCTCAACAATTTGAATAATTCGTCATTGATATCATCAATATTTGCATCTTCATCATTGGAAACGGCAATGACTGATACTGGTCTGTTGCTATTGTCAAGGGAGTTTGGTGAGTTCCAGGCCACGGCACTACTGTGACGCTTGTTGACATTTCTGGTTTTGCTATTCACAAGAACAGCAGATCCATTTCTGGCTTCTGATTGTTGCTGTTGCAATTTGGCTAATTCGGTCTTTAATTGTTCAATGTGTGATTTCAAATCAACTTCAATAGTATCACGTTTAACGAGATCATCTTTAGCCTTGTTCAATTCTTCAATGTTCCTTTGAACTTCTTGTTTCAATTCAGCTTGTTCTTTGTACAATTGTTCAATCTTGGCACCAGCTGAAGCGTATTCACTCTTGATGGTCTCCAATTCACGATTCAAGTTTTCAACTTCTTGTTGATGTTCAGCATTCTGGGAGTCAAACTTCTCGTTGAATTCAAGTTCACGAGTTTTCAAAGTTTCATGTGCTTGACCTTGTTGTTCTAATAAAGCCTTCAAATTGGCAATTTCTTCCATTAATTTCTTATTATCCTGGATCTTGGCAGTTAATGATTGAGTCAAATCAATCACCTTGTTTTCTAATTGATAAGATACTTCCTTCAATTTATTCAACGATTTAGCTTCAACTTTCAATTGCTGTAATTCACGAATAGCATATTGTCTTCTAAATGCTGATTGAATAATAACAGCAGATTTCCGTTGAGTTTGATAACTGGATCTGGCTTGATAAGCTTTCCAAGATTTTTGAATAACAACGGCGGAGCTTAATTCGCGTAATTTTAAGTAATTTCTTCTTGCTTGCAATCCTCTGACAGATTTTTGAATAGTGACCACTGATAAAACTGTTTGAGCAAATTGCTTTCTGGCCAAATAACCTCTGATGGAAGTTTGGATTAAAGTTGCTGCAACTCTTTCTTGTTCTTCTCTGACGCGTTTTCTGGACATATAACCACGAATTAAACCTTGTAACTGAATATGAGAAGCTCTGGTTTCGAGATACCTCTTTCTGTAAAATCTCTTTCTCATGTTTTTTTGGATCATCACTGCTGATTTGAACAATTTATCGGATCTCAATTTTTCAAAATGAGCCAACATACCAGCTTTGAAAAAAATCTTGGTGTTACCCAATTGGTATTTCTCCTTATTTTCAATATTGGTTGTCAATATTTGGTTACATAATCCAGACACAGATTCTTGCGTAGTGTCACCACTCATGACTCTAATCCAATCTTGTGATGGAACCAAAATATGATATCTGTCAGCAAATTCCACATAAGTCCATCTTGAAGGGAACCCAGCACATGAAATTCTGATTGTTTCCAACACACCACAAGCTCTCAATTGAGACAACACCATTAATGTGTCAAATTCCCAAGCTTTCTTTTGTTCATTTGGTTTAATACATCTGATATAATGAACATTTGTGGAGTTGATAGTTTTCATTAATTCAATCAACGAATTCTTGAACATGGAACCCAAAGTCGGTTTCTTATTAGCAATCTTTGCTCTTGGTGCTTTGGTTTCTGGTTTAGAGGCTTCCAAGGCAGCAGCATTTTTATCAATAATTTCCAAAATGGATTGTAACAATGGATTGGTGGTGTTTTTCATAACTTCAAGATGACCTTCACCAACAGTATCTCTATTCTTTTCAATGAAACCTTCAATATCATAGGTAACATCTAAGGCATAATGAGAAACAATAAATTTTGTTTGACCGAATCTTGGCTTTTTAAATACTTTGTTAGTTGGTTCTTTATCCAAATTCTGGTACATCTTCTCAATCCACGATTCATCATTACCTGCCGGAAGTCTGGATTCTTCATCCAAAAGTGACAATATACCCAATCTGTTTTCAATTACATCGATACAAGGTTGATTATCGGCAAAGTCAATAAAAGACCATTCAATTTGTTCTTTAATATATTCCTCTTGTTCCAACTTGAAAACATGCTGATTGAATTCTTGTTGTAATTTTTCGTTGGCGTAATTAATACAGAATTGTTCAAAAGAATTCTTTTCGAAATGTTCAAAACCATAAATATCCAATACACCAATAAATGATTTGACTCTGGCAGCAACTTCGTCTGGACATAAATCAGAATTGACATAGTCGACTAACCAATCAAACAAAGCCGAATAAATATATTTAGCAAACGAGTCTCTGGCAACTAAAGCCTGTTTGTGGTTTAAATTACTGGTGATTTTTTCGTTTCTGGTTGTGATTTGCTTTTTAACACACCATTTGGCGAATGATACCGCATCAATACCCAATAATTCACACGCTTTAGTCAAATTAGGCTCGTCACTGGATAAGTGTGCATCGTTTTTGGTAGCAGCAATATCAATGTTACCAATGTGTAAAAGTGCTGCTAAAATCTTGTAGATTTCTGATTGCTTAGATTTATCAATCCCAATTAAAGATAATGCTTCATTAGTGATACGGAATTCTTCAGCGTCATCGATTCCTTCTATTTGAGGCATTCCACCTTGGTTGGTATACTTATAATCGTCAGCAGTTTGCAACCCTAAGGCTTCCTTTTCACTACTGCTCATACCAGCCAACATTTGATAAAAGATATGGTAGTTTCTTTCTGTGCTTGGTTGGAATACTAATCTAGATCTTTCTAAAAGATACGTTCTTATTCTAGCACCAATAATTGATGTTTCTTTATCAAACAAGATTTCCAAGTATTTACCGAAACGTGATGAGTTGTCGTTTCTTGTGGTTTTGGCATTACCAAAAGCCTCCATAATAGGATTGGTGGCTAAAATTTGTTTTTCGACATCTGACATGTCGGATTTATGTTCAGTGCCGATGTTGCTTTGTAATTCTGAATCTTCTTCCACGGTAGCAAAATATCTCATAATATATTTAGCAGAAACAGTTTTACCAGCCCCGGATTCACCACTGACAACTATAGTTTGGTTTTCACCATCTTCTTTCATGCACCTGTAAGCGTCTTCGGCGATGGCAAATAGATGGGGATCTAATTCACCTCTTCTTTTACCAGCATAAGCTTGTATAATGTCTTGTGAATATAATTGTTCAACTCTTTGGAAAGGATTGGTGGCAATTAAAACAATACCAGAATAAGTATAAATGTTCAATTGCGAGTAACGTAATTTAATTGCCTGTAAGACAGCAGGTTCATTCAAATAGGACAAACTAGTCAAATCTTCTGCTGCTTCCAATATTGGAGGATTTCTTAATGGAGGTAATTTGTCATTTTCTTCTGATAAATTGTCAGTTTCAATAGTGAATACTTGAGAATCATCATTCTCAGGTACAAATTCTATAATGTGCTTGTTCCCATTTTTCTTGTTTGACTTTACAGTAGCACTGATCCAGCCTAGTTTTTCATCAGGATACCAACAACGGGTTCCCACATCGTATAATGATACCATAATTTATTGAGTAAGGGGTGGGGGGAAGAAAGGGAGGGTATTCTAATGTACAATCTTCACTCTATAATGTCTCGTTTTATCTTCTTTTTTTAAAAAAAAAATAGGAATCGTTTGGTTGTATTTTTCCAAAGAGATCAAACAAAAAAGGGAAAGGAAAGGATTGAAAACGAAGGCTGATAATTAATAAAAAATAAATATTTGAAAACTGAAAAACAACAACAACAAATAGTTAATTGAAAATGAAAAGAAGTTGTTAATTAAATTTTTAAACAATCAAATTATACTATTATAATGCCCAATCAACTTCTTAAAACAAAAAAAAAGTAAATGAATCAATCGACAAAAACAAAACTCGTCTACTTTTTTCTTTTCTCTTTTCTCTCTTTTAGTCTTTTTTTTTTGTTGTTTTTTTGGGCGTATTTATTCTTCCGTTTTGTGTACTTTGATCCGAAATCAATTACTATTGAAGAAATTTACACTAAACCTTTTCTTTTTTACTTTGTCTGGTTGGTTGGTTTCCTCTAATACAAACAATGATAGATGTGTCGTTTGGTGACTATTACAATTAGAAGTTGTAATTGAGTTAATCAAGTTGTGTGGTAATACTATTTGATCTTGTTTGTGAATTGTAAAGTTTGGTTGTAAAGTATTAAAAAAAAAAAATTTTTTTTTCCCTCCTGTTTGGCGTCACTTCAAGTCACCAAAAAGAGGAACGAGAGAGAAAAGAAAAATTTGTCTTGTTGTTGTTAGTTGTTAGTTGTTAATTAGTTGTGTTACAATTGTAATACGTGGTTGATCCAATGTTCTAACATCCTGTATATAACGTTTTACACTAAATTCAGGACCACCACTACATACAACTTGTAAGTTTGAAAATGAAAGAATAAAATTCTCCTATTAACTGTCAAAAAGCTCTTCCTTCTCATTCTCTTTCTTGTAGTATTGTTTAAATAACAACATTTCCATTCATAGTGGAACAATAGTAACATTGCTATTTGTTTTTGAACGGTGTTTCTTTACGTGTAACTACATATATATGGCTATATATTTGCATGTGAAATATTTTGTGCAAGGACAGGATAGCATATAGTAGCATTAATAATCTCATAACAACGACAACTAACTACATTAAATAATATTTTAATATTTGAAAGATCTATTATAGTGTCTAGAACATTTACTATGAAGTATTAATTGTCTCAAAAAATCTAAAATGAAAATTGATGAAGAATTTTAAAATAAAATACTAAAACTCAATCTCTTTAGTGAATTCTTGGTGGAGGATAATTAAATGAACAGCACATACTTGCATCAAATTAACCAACTCTCTACTCAATCACAAAAACTCAAAATCTTCCACTATTGTGTTGTGTTGTATATTGTTACGTTATTATGTCGTGTACATTGAATCAATAATTTCTTCTTAGTGTATGATGTGTCCAATTCAAATCTTTCCCCCAAAAAAAAAAAATACAATTCAGAAAAATACGCGTTTTAAACATAAAACAATTATATTACAAATACCCTAAATCAAAAAGCATCAACTCTAAGAAAACAACGAAACCTGTACACCATAATAAACTTTTTGATGTAATAATGTTTAGAAAAGATGTTAAAGATTTATCTTTAGAATTTTGTCACCATGTTGTGAATATGTAAAAAGTAGCTCGTAATTGGTAGCACTTGACAAGATTTACTAATTGGTCCCTGCATGAAAGTACGTAGGTAATCTTCTATTTCTTTCCTGATAGTTTGACATTGAATGTGATTTTTCCATTGGATCGACAGTGCTGTTCGTGGTTGAATTTCTATTGGGACATCAAGAAATAAGTCAAGAGGAGTTAGTATTAAGTAATTGACATTTAGTTTGTTTTTTTTTTGTATGGGGGGGGAAGATCTACGAATCAGAAAAAGAAAACTGGGGTTCGAGGTCTAAAGTAGAAATGGCAAACCTGTTTCCAGCCAATGAAAAGGCGTGTATTGAAGGTGTGGTATAATAAGAGTCTTGTTATGTGTACAGAGGAATGGTGTTTATAGAATTGCAGTTAACTGTCGTGTGACTTTTAACTTATCTCGTAAAATCACTCTTTTCCAATTTTTCTAATATGAATATTTGAAATGAAGACATCCTGTAATATTATGATAAGATATTTTCTACTTCAGAGCCTGTTTCTTTTAAGATCATCTTTACCATTATTTCCAAACTATTTATTTTTTGCATCAAGTTTTACACCAATTTTACACAAAAAAAAAATAACACATTGTAATTCACCACCTGAAGAAACCAAACTCTTCACTCACTTTGCTGTAGCAGTAATTAAAAGCATCCTCAATTAAGTAGAACATTTGTTATGTTCTTGTAGTATTATGTAACGAAAATTGTAGATTTACTTTGTAAAAAAACCCTGTTACTGCAACCACGATCATCATCATCACTACGGCAACATTCGTGTACGTTTAACCAAAAAGTAAACAAATTTCAAGATCAAATCAACAAGAAGAAGAGAGTGCAGCAGCAACCAAGCAAAAAAAGAGAATCATTGACAAGATGTGAACAAATAAATAACCACCAAAACAATATACTCAAGTTTCTCAATGCCACCTATTCCAGCAGAGCCAACTGAAAATATATCTATATTTCATCCTAAAGTATTATTATTATCTGCTGGTGTTACAACATCATTATTTTTCGGATATAAATTTTATAAACGATACATTAAACGAATTAGAACGTATTTAGATTTAACTCCTTCAATAATTGAAAATAATACTAAATTATATGGATATGTAACCCGAGTTGGTGATGGTGATAATTTCCGATTTTATCATACTCCAGGTGGTTGGTTTTTCGGTTGGGGGTGGTTACGTAAAATCCCTACCACTAGAAAAGATTTAAAAGATGAAACATTAATGATTCGTTTATGTGGGGTAGATGCACCTGAAGGAGCTCATTTTGGTAAGCCGGCTCAACCATATTCTAAAGAAGCGTTATATTGGTTAAGAGAATATGTTGATGGGAAATATGTCACCATAACTCCTTATTCTATAGATCAATATAAACGAGTGGTGGCTCGTGCACAAATTTGGAAATGGACCGGGAGAAAAGATGTTTCAGCAGAGATGTTAAAAGTTGGATACGCTATAGTATATGAGGGGAAAGCCGAAGCTGAATTTGGTGATAATGAAGATTGGTATAAGAAACTAGAGTCTCGTGCCAAGTTATTAAGAAAAGGAGTTTGGTCATTAGGTAAAAATTTAACAACTCCTGGAGAATTCAAACGAATACATTATCGAGGTGAATAAAAAAAAAAAATAAAGGGGTACAAAAAAGAATACAAGATACAATAGATATTTCATTTCATTTTGAGTGTCTGTTTAATTTTAGAGGGGGGGAGGAGGGGGGACGAGAGATGGGAAACAATCTATCTATTTAACTAATTCAGATACTGCTTTAGATAATTCTTCAACGTTATTTTGCGTATCAGCTTCAGCATAAACTCTAACAGCATCTTCAGTACCAGAAGCTCTTACAAAAGATCTTCCATTTGGATATTGGGCAACTAATTTATCAATTTCATCTTGCATACCTTTAGGTTCAACCAAAGTTCTTTCAGCATTTGTAGTTTTGAATATAGATCTATCAGGAACAATCACTTTAACCAATTTATTAGGTAAATCAGTATATTCATTATCCCAATCACTTGGTGATAATTTCAAATAATGAACGACAATTAACACGGCCAATAAATCGGAAATTGCATCACCCACAGTTTGATTAATTAATTGACTAAAATTTTGTAAAACTTTAATAGCTTTAGCTTCATTATCATTATTTGGTTTATAATCGAAAATTTTCTTTTCGGCTTCAGGATTGAAAATAACTGTACCATGACCATTAGCTTCAAAATATACTCCAATATCGAAATTTTCAGCTTCATGATGTAAATGTTTAACACCAGTAGGAGTACAACGAACAGGAATTTTCAAAACATCTTCAACATATTTTGTTGAAGATCCATTAGCATAAGCAGTTTGAACCACACCAATATTCAATGAAATCTTTGTAGGGTCAATTTGTTTAAATAATTGTTGTAAGAATAATGCAAATAACGTCGATAATTTATCACCATCTAATAATTTGAATTTATTATCATTGTTTTGATAATAACATATTAATCTATCAGCATCACCATCAAATGAAGCATATAATTTATTATTTACTGGTTTGACATTTTTAGGTAATTTTTGATTAGTCTTGACATAATCAGCTCCACAATCAAAATTTAATAAATTTGGTTGTTTATAATCACCATTAACCACCGTAAAACTGATTTCTTTATGTAAATATCTTTCTAATAATTCTTGAATTTTGGGTGCCCCAACACCATTAGCAGCATCAATAGTTATATCGATTTTTTCATTATTAGATTCACAAATGGTATAAATTTCTTGGAAAGATTTTGCTAATTTAGAATAATAACCATCTTCAGTTGGTTTACCAAAATCGGGATCGTTTAATGTTCTAGTAACATAATGTAATTCTGGAGTAGTAAATAATCCAAAATCTTGATATTTAGTGTTGGGAACACTTTGAAATCCATCAATAGTTGCCATTGATAATGCTGGACTAGATTCTCTTGAATCCCTAGCAATAACAACATTAGCAGGAATAGATAAATCAATTTTCAAATCAGAAACCAAATTTTTAATAACTTCCACCAACAGATTTTTTTCCCCTTCTGAATCGTTAGAAGGAGAAGGTGAAGCATTGGCTAAATCAGTAGCATATTTTTCCCATGAACTTTCCAACATACTACCTAATGGATCAACAACTTTAACCCCATTATCTTCCGGGGGATTATGAGAAGCGGTAATCATAACACCAACGGTTTTCCCTTGTAAATATTTCGATCTTAATGAAGCAATGATCCCAACGGTAAAAGTGACATAATCTAATTTATCAGCTTTCATACGGAATCCTGCTGTCCCATAAGTAAATGTCACACCTTGTGGTTTTGGATGTGATGGTAAATATTGTGATAATGTTTGTTCAATTGACATAGTTTATACCAAAGTGTGTTTGACGAAGAAGAGTGAAGATATAATAATATGAAACGTGTTGAAAAAAAAA
>OBUW01000224.1_pt1 | contig 39693 bp, 37 predicted proteins | sample 1475761 | NCBI WGS metagenome assembly OBUW01 (sample SAMEA2579908, study PRJEB22360) | human gut metagenome | biome: human gut; feature: human-associated habitat; material: faeces | place: Denmark | collected 2008/2010
AGAACCACTACATAATAAATCATTAGTGGCTCTTTATCATTTCTGTCCCACTCCCGCGTTTTTTGTTAGGTTAAAATCCATTTAACTAACACACTCAGAATGCGCTAAAGGAGCTCGAAACAATAAATTGTTCCAGCCCCTTTAAGCACCGATGTCTTACTTATAATATGTTTGTCTAATATCATCTTTCTTTATACCAAACTGCTTATAGGATTTATCCATTAATTTGGCAATTTTATCTGCCCAGCGAATATCACTCGCATATTGATGTTGCGCAGGATTTTCTGGATTCCATCGCATTTGATATAAATTCAGTTGATTGTTTTCAAAATATTCATTACGAATGAACTTTGCACCACCAATAATCGCCTTATCTGGTGATGTCCATTGTTCCTTTTCAGCATAACTTTTCCCACTTCGAACAGCACTACTATCAAATGCTCCTATACCAAAAAAGTTGTAATAGCGTTTTTTTCCATCTTTAATGCCTTTTGCTAATTCTGATTTGCCGTTACCTGTTTCTACTAATGCATGGCTAACAAGATAAATGACATTAACCTCATATTTTTCTTGAGCTTCTAGAAAAACTTTCCCTCGATTTTCTAAAATCCCCTTACCTTTTAGCAATTGATTAACTTCAGATTCCGACATTGGCACTTTTTCTGTGATATCCATATACTTCAAATCATTGTCTTTATGTGAAATAGTCATTGCTTTAGCAATTTCATTATTATTTGCTTCAACAAATTTACCATCCTCTTCTTTTGTCTGTACAATACCTTTCCCTTGTTGCATTGAAACAGCCTCATCAAAAGAGTAATTCACATCATTTTTAAACAATTTAGTTTCATTCACGATGAGTAATACAGCAAAAACAACTAAAATAACTATCAATAGTAGCGTTGAAATGCGTAACTTGAAATTTTTCTTCATATAGACAAAACCTCATTTTTCTTACTTAGACAATAAAAAATATGCCACTACAATCGCTAATATTACGATTAAAAAAGAAGCATTAACGATTACTTTCATCGTTGTTCTATCTCTGAACATCATATTAAAGACAACTAGACTAATTGATAATGAAACAGCAAAAAAAGTAATAGCTAACACTAATTTCATCATAAATAGACAGACTAAACCTATGACTAATAATGTATTAGAAATTACAGCTGACGTTTTTAACATTCTCGAATTAATATGCACTCACCCTTTTTATTTAAATAACTTACATAATCATAATAATACATGATGTTTCATAGCCCTGTCGATGGTTGATTATCAATAGCACATGATTTTCTCGATTCTCAAAAATATTGTTTAAAGTTTGATGAAGACTCGGATACAAAAAATATTTCAATATAACTTAAAACAGTCCTCCTACACCGACATGCAGCAACACTGTTATATTCAAAGACAAAAAAATCGGAAAGATGAAAAGTAAAAAACTTTTACATCATTCCGATTTATTATAGACCCATATTAATCTTCTCGAGACATACCTTTTAGCATATTAAGCATATATGTTAAACTACGGTTCATGTCGTCATCTTTTAAAACGCCTAACAGACTTCTTACAGATGTCTTCGCATTAGGACTCGCTTGATTTGCAACATGTAATCCTTTATTAACTTTATTGAGGAAGTCACTTAAATCTGATACATTCAATTCGCCTAATAAAAATACCATTGAAGCCATATTAGATAATAGTCCTGTATAAATATCTTTGTTGAGCTCAACAGCAAATTTATTAATAATCACTTGACGTCCTCTAACTGCGCCATTTAAAGCATCTAATATTTTAGCATCATCTAATGTTTTAATGAGCTTGATTGCTTTTAAAATACTATCTTTGTTTGCAGCAATTGCCTCTGTAACTTCATTTAAACTTTCTAACTTAATTTGTTCTTCTGATTTTTCTAAGCGTCTAATTTTAGAAGATATTCTCTCAGCCATTATTTATCCACCTGATTTCCCGGGAAAACATAATCTGGACGTTCCCATTTTTTCTGTACTTGAACACTGTACTGCGGATGACGTTTTTTATTGACACGGAAATTATTAGGGTTCAACGGTGACTTACCACGTTTCGTAATTACCTCCAAACGACAGCTTGTACGTTTATAAGATGGTGTATCCGTGTATTGATCAACATCACTATTAGTTAATAAGTTAATTGCGCCTAGATCTCCATTTTCCATCGCATCATTATTTAATGGAATATAGATTTCTTTACCTTTAACACGATCTGTCACGTGAACTTGTAATACCGCTTCTCCTGTTTCAGATATCAACTTAACTTCTGCACCTTCATGAATGCCTCTATCTTCAGCAAGTTCTGGAGAAATTTCAACAAATGCACGTGGCACTTTGTATTTAATCATTGGTGTTTGATAAGTCATATTACCTTCATGGAAGTGCTCTAACAATCTACCATTGTTTACATGAATATCATATACTTCATCTTGCTTAAAGTAATTATCAAATGATAATGGGAATAATTTTGCTTTACCATTATCGAAATTAAATCCTTCTAAATAAAGTATTGGTTCATCTGTACCATCTGGATGCACAGGCCATTGTAAACTATTAAATCCTTCTAAACGTTCGTAGCTTACGCCAGCATATAATGGTGTTAGTCTAGCAATTTCATCCATAATTTCGCTTGGATGCTTGTAATTCCAATCGAAGCCTAATTTATTAGCAATTGCTTGGAATATTTTCCAGTCAGGTTTAGAATCACCTAATGGTTTCAATGCTTGGTATAAACGTTGAATACGTCGCTCTGTATTCGTAAACGTACCATCTTTTTCTAATGAAGGACTTGCTGGCAATACAACATCTGCATATGTTGCTGTAAATGTTAAAAATTCATCTTGGACTACCATGAAATCTAATTTTTCAAATGCAGCTTGTACAAAGTTAATATTTGAATCTACAATTCCAGTATCTTCTCCATATAAGTACAATGAGTGAATTTGCCCATCATGGATACCTTCAACCATTTCATGATTATCTTTACCAGCTTTTGGATTCAATTTAACGCCATATTCTTTTTCGAATTTAGCGCGAATATCATCCGCTTCAATACTTTGGTAACCAGTAATCTTATCAGGCATACTTCCCATATCACTACATCCTTGAACATTATTATGTCCACGTAATGGATACGCACCAGTACCAGGACGACGATAATTACCTGTTACTAATAATAAGTTTGAAATCGCTGTACTTGAGTCACTACCAATGTCTTGTTGTGTGATACCCATTGCCCAACAAATGACAACGGACTCAGCTTTGGCACATTCTTCAGCGAACTTAATCAACTCTGCTTCTGGAATACCAGTAGCCTCTTCAGCGAATGCCATTGTAAATGTTTCTAATGACTTGTAATATTCATCAAAATCTTCAACCCACTCTTCGATAAAGGCTTTATCGTGTAAGTCATGATCAATGATATATTTCGTCACTGCGCTTAACCAAGCCAAATCTGTACCTGGTTTCGGTTGATAAAAACGATCTGCGCGTTCAGCCATTTCATGTTTTCTAATATCAAACACATGTATTTTTTGTCCAAATAATTTTTGAGCACGCTTCATGCGTGATGCAATAACCGGATGTGCTTCGGCTGTATTCGTACCAATCAATACAGACATTGCTGCTTTTTCTAAATCTTCAATACTACCTGAGTCACCGCCGTGTCCAACCGTTCTAAATAAGCCTTTTGTTGCAGGTGCTTGGCAATATCTTGAACAGTTATCAACGTTATTTGTGCCAATAACTTGTCTTGCTAATTTTTGCATTAAATACGATTCTTCATTCGTCGCTTTAGAAGAAGAAATGAATGATAATGCATCTGGGCCATGCTTTTCTTTAATAGATGTAAAGTTATCAGCAATGACGTTTAATGCTTCATCCCACTCTACTTCATGGAACTCACCATTTTTCCTTACTAATGGTTTAGTTAAGCGTTGATCTGAATTAATATGTCCCCATGAAAACTTACCTTTAACACAAGTCGCAATTTTATTTGCTGGAGAATCATGTGATGGTTGTACTTTTAAAATTTCTCTATCTTTAGTCCAAACTTCAAATGAACAGCCCACACCACAATATGTACACACTGTTTTAGTTTTCTTAATACGCTCTTTACGCATTTCTGCTTCTGAATCTGAGATTGCAAATAGTGGACCATAACCAGGTTCTGCTTTTTTAGTTAAATCAATCATTGCCGCTAATGAACCAGGTTCCGTATCAGTCATATAACCCGCATTACCTTCCATGTTAACTTCCATCATCGCATTACATGGGCATACAGTTGCGCATTGACCACAAGATACACATGACGATTCATTAATCGGTACATCATTATCCCAAATGACACGTGGATGCTCACGATCCCAATCAATTCTAATTGTTTCATTTACTTCAATATCTTGACATGCTTCTACACAACGGCCACATAAGATACATTGATTTGGATCATAGCGATAAAATGGGCCATAATCTTTTTCGTATGGCTTCTCTTTATATTCATACGTTTGATGCTGAAGTCCCCACGCATCCATTGTGTTATGAATTTCACAATCACCATTATTATAATCACACACTGTACAATACAACATATGCTTTTCTAAAATGCGGTCAAGCGCTTCTTTTTGAGCATCTTTCACATCATTGTTCACAGTATTTACAGTCATTGGACGATCAATCACCGTACTACATGAACGTTCAATTTTACCGTCAATTTCAACAGTACATGTATCACATGTTTGAATTGGTCCCATCGACTCGTTATAACAAATTGAAGGCACAAAAGTATCTTGCGATTTAATAAATTCAAGTAAATTCGTACCAGGTTCTACAAGATAATCTTTTCCATCAAGTGTAACCACCAAATGTTCTTGCATATTACTCACCCCGTCTATATATTTTTTCCGTAAATGACTTTTAATAAATTGCTCATATCCACCTAAAATAACGATGCCCCACACATCTTTCAGATAGAATCAATATAATTGTATTACTTTAAGTGTATAATGTTAAGCGTATTTTCGTATTTTTTATTTTTGCAATCATTTTTATTTGAAATATTTTGCGCGAAATTAAATCATCTTTTTGTTTAATTGAAAATAATTATCATTATTAGCTTTCCAATTATCTGTTTCACGCTTTTTTGCCATATCTTTCACAACCTTATTAATGACAATACTTAATATTCACCTCACCTAAAAATCGCTATACTATTTATAAATACCCTTTTTCTGAAAATTAATAACCCAAGTCTGATAAAAATCTACTGTCATTTAGAAGGTAAGATTTATCTTAAAATTGAATTTATAATGGGTTAATTTACAAAACCGCAAATCAGGCATTAAATAAAATAACCCATAAATACAAAGTGTTATCACCTTCTATTTACGGGCTATTAATTCTATTCGTTATTCTTTTTACAGCTTATTCTATCTAATTAATTTGTGTACAATTTTGATAACTTATTTTCCCTTAGTTTACTACTCTAGATTATCTTTTAATAACTTAGTACTTTCAGCTTTTGACTGCTCACTAGGAATGAAGTAGTACAATCCGTCACTTTGAATGCCGCCTTGACCACTCAATTGATGTTTATTAATTGTGTCATTAGCATCTTTATAATTGCTTCTAATCGTATTCAAATCACCTAATGTTAAATCTGTTTTAACATTATTTTGAATTTCATTCATTAGACTATTAAAATGTGTAATCGATGATGGGCTTGCAATCTTATTAGCCATCGCTTCAAGTACAATTTGCTGACGTTGTTGTCGACCAAAGTCACCACCAGCACCTTCTTCTTTACGACTTCTAATAAACTTCAATGCTTGATCACCATTTACATGTGTTTGCTGTCCTTTTGTAAAACGAACACCATCAACAGTGAATGTATCATTACTTACTACATCAACACCGCCGATGCTATCTATCATATTATGCAAACCATCCATATCGATTGTCGCATAATGATCAATTGGCACATTCATCAATTTTTCAAGTGATTTAACAGCCATATTTGGTCCACCATATGCATAGGCATGTGCAATTTTTTCAGTAGTACCACGGCCAACAATTTCCGCTCTTGTATCACGCGGTATACTTACTATTTCAGTTTTCTTCGTTTTAGGGTTGATAGATAAAATCATAATACTATCACTACGCTCTCCGCCACCCTTTTTCTTACGATCAGCATCTGAATCGACACCAAATAAAGCGATTGTGAATGGATCACCATCGTTTAAACTCACTTTTTTATCTCTTAATTCTGAATGATTACGATCTAAAGGATTGTGTATCTTATTACCAGTAATAAAAATTTTAGCAGCTACATACACAACAGCTACAATCGCTAAGATTACTAAAATACCGAATACCCATAAAAATATTTTTTTCGGTAGGCTCATTTTACTTTTAGACGAACGTTTCAATCCCACCACTCCTTTACTATTCCTTACATACTTTGTCTGTTTTCTCTATTTATTATATAGTAAAATAATTTTTTTACTATACTTCTGTAGACGTATAACTATTTTTTATCATTTTTTATCACTAGAGAATATCTATCTGTATTTTTGATAACCACCATTTGCATTTAAAATTTTAAGTACCGTTTCATGACATGCTTTATTACTTATAATAAAAGGTGCACCCTTTAAATGATCAATTGCCTTACCATCTAAAGTTGTCATTTTTAGATTCAATAGTTCTGCAAATAAAAACTGTGCAGCAATGTCCCAAGGTTTAGGATTTGTATTAATATGTGCCCCAAATTGACCTTTTGCCACTCGCATAGAATCTAATCCGCAAGCACCAACTAAACGATAACTAAATGAGGCGTCAAATAAATCTTGCACCGTATCCAGATTCATCACTTGTGCATTAAACGATATAATAGCGTCTTCCAATTTTAACGATGGTGGTTCTTTCATCTTAATTCCATTACAAAAAGCACCTTCTCCTCGTATTGCTTTATAAAGCTTTTTATGCGGATAATCATATACGTACGATAACATTGGTTTACCTTCATAAAAATACGCCAATATAATACAATAATCTTCTTGCTGTTTTACTAAATTGGCAGTTCCATCAATGGGATCCATAATCCATAAATGATTAATTTCATTCGTAATCATTTCATTACTTTTTTCTTCCGCTAATAGTTGGTGTTCCGGAAAATGTGTTGCTAAAAATTGTTGAAATTGTTGTTGAATCTGTTTATCAACATTTGTAACTAAATCAAATCGATGACGCTTGGTTTCTGTAGTCATCTTCATAATTAATTGTGGAATAACATTGTCTATTTGTTTCAACCATGAACATATTAACTTATCTATTTGCTGTAATGTTTTATCTGTCATTTCGTCCACCACTTCTCATATCATTATCATTTTATTATTACCCTATATTAAAAGAATCAACAATACAACTGAAGACTTCTTCATTTTATGCATAAAAAAATCGGCTAGTCACGTGCTAGCCGACAAATAGAAAGGAAAGTAAGTAATAAATATTGAAGATGTTGTGATGTAACTTGAACGATTAAAAGCTATCTGTTATATAGCTCTACCCCTTTGTTTAATCGCTCCCCCTGTTACAAGTAATATCATAGCACAATCTTTTTTAAAATGTAAGCGTTTTCCACAAAATTTTTCCGATTTTTTTAAAAAGATATTGAAAATGTCCTCATTGTCACTCTTATGTTATACTTTGTGTAATATATCATCTTTTAGGAGGTGGCTGTCATGAATAAAGGTGAAAGGCAAAATTTAATAATTACTGCAATTCAACAAAATAAAAAAATGACCGCTTTAGAATTAGCTAAATATTGCAACGTATCCAAACGCACAATTTTAAGAGATATTGATGATTTAGAAAATCAAGGTGTTAAAATTTATGCGCATTATGGGAAAAATGGTGGTTACCAAATACAACAAGCACAATCTAAAATTGCATTAAACTTATCTGAAACACAATTATCGGCCTTATTTTTAGTGCTTAATGAAAGTCAGTCGTACTCGACATTACCATATAAAAGCGAAATCAACGCAATTATAAAACAATGTTTAAGTCTTCCACAAACACGCTTAAGAAAGTTGCTTAAGCGCATGGACTTTTATATTAAATTTGATGACACACAACATATGACACTCCCAATGTTGTTTTCCGACATTTTAATTTATTGTACAGAACGAAATGTGATGTTAGTAGATCATAGGGTTGATGATAATATTAAAGCCGAAAACGTTATATTTATTGGCCTTTTGTGTAAACATGGACATTGGCATGCAGTCATTTATGACATTGCTCAAGACAAAACTGCCGAACTCGAAATTGAAAATATTATAGATATTTCGTATTCATTCGGTAAGACGATTCAAACCAGAGACATATCCATTGATAACTATCATCAATTTTTAAACCCCATCGATTCCTAAAAAACAGCAGTAAGATGATTTTCAATTAGAAAATATCTTGCTGCTGTTCTCTATTTATACAATACTTCGTATTGAATGGCTTCGCTTTGCCCGTCTGGCACATTACAGTAAAATTCTATAAATAGAATTTTTGATGACGGGTCCCTTCCTAGGGTGCCGTCTCAGCCACCCCAACCGGCACATTGTTGTAAGCTGACTATATGTCAGCTTCTATGTTGGGGCCCCTGTCTTCGACTGGCACTACTCCCTCAGGAGTCTCGCCATTAATACTACGTATTAACATGTAATTTTACTTTGAAATACTTAAAAAAATAAAACACTTTGCCCAACTTACACTACCAATAGAAACTGCTGTTAGAATTCCTCAAAATGATATTTCGCGATATGTTAATGAAATTGTTAAAAAGATAGCTGATAGCGAATTCGATGAATTCAGACATCATCGTGGCGCAACATCCTATCATCTAAAAATGATGTTAAAAATCAACTCATATTCATATACTCAATCTGAATTTTCTGGCCGTAGAATAGAAAAATTACTTCATAACAGTATTCGAATGATGTGGTTAGCTCAAGATCAAACACCTTCTTATAAACTATTAATCTTTTTAGAGTGAATCCTAATACTGATGCGCTAATTGAATCTTTATTTATTCAGTTTCATAATAAAATGCATATCAAAAAAGCTGATTTCTATCAAATAATTAATAGAAATCAGCTTTTTTTCATTGCCTAAAAACTTAATATCCCGACCTCTTTATCTACGCATAAATACTTATTACTGATATAACGAAAGAAACAAAATTATTTGCTATATGTAATGCAATTGTTGAACCTAGGTTTCTTCCAGATTTTAAATAAGTGAAAACTAATATGATGGATAGTATGAGATATGGACCAAACTCAAACGGCGACTTTGCATCAGTCACATGAATAAATGCAAATAAGAACACCGAAACAATACTCATAGCTATAAAATTAAACTTCTTACCTAATTCTCCAATTAAAATATGTCTAAATACGATTTCTTCAACTATTGGACCTACAATCACAATTAATAAGAATGCTACAGGTAAAAATGCAGGCACTTCAAACATTTTATTTAGCTCAAGTTCATTGGCTGTTTCACTATATTGCAAATGTTTAGGTAGAAACTGTGTCATATATTCATATGTATAAATTAAGATGAGAGCAATAATATACGTTATTGACAATCTAAGCCAATATTTTTTGATATACGCAAAACCAGCTCGAAGCCTTGATGGCATCACTTTTAAATGAAATAAATAAAATGCGCCAATCCCAATCGTATATGCTAAAGCTTGTGTGATAGTCGATACAAATATCAGATTACTATCGATTTCATAATAATTGAACAAAATTGGTCCTATGTAAGCTGCAATTGTGAGTGCAAATGATAATACACCTATAATTGGAATTATAAGCAAATCTCTCCATGCTATATCTTTAAACGTGTATTTCTTTTTTTCATTTTCCACTGTTATATCCTTTCCTGTTTAATAATTGATATTTGGAGGTACTTCTACATGATAAACGAAACTAAGTATATGAGACAACAAATTACTAATTTGATTCAAATCATTGATACGATTAAATATAATACTTTAATGACAGATTGGAACATTCAAACGCATATTTATAAATTTAACCAAATAGTTACTAATGAATTGAATAAGTTCAAAGGCTTTGAAACATCATATATAATAAACGAAAATCAAGTTTTCTATTATGAAATTATAACACTACTTAATAAACGTCCCCTCCGACAAGTCGACTATGGTAACAAAATTCAATATCTTAATTTTTATCATACAGAACTATCTAACGCATTATTTGCAATTAAATTTGCCCATTAACCTATTTTTCATAAAATGTCATTTAAACAAGTTATTTATTAAAATTCACTTTATTACATAAATTATACAATTAAAAAGTTTCTTCAAATTGTAAAGATGCATTAATCGAGTTATAATCATAATGATTAAGATGGTAGATTTAGTCTTATATAACTACATTTACTAAGATTTAAATAGATGAGTACATAATGTATAAATTGGGAATATACAGTATGACTTACGGTAATATATCAATATATTGATATATTATTTGCACATGGGAGTATGCTATTTTTTATCTATACATCTTAAAAAAATTTACAGTTTTATAATTCAATATCATTAAACCAACAACATATTCAGCTTATTTTTCATTCTCTTACGTTACAAGTTGTAAATACCATCGCGTTAAACAACAATAGCCAACGCTAATAAAATATATTGCGTTAAAGTGGAGTGATTAATATGTCAAACGTACTAACAGAAATAGATAGTCAATATCCATATATGACTAAAAATGAAAAAAAGATAGCTAAATTTATACTAAATTCACCTCAAAAGGTGATTAAAATGAGGTCTCAAGACTTAGCAAGCTTATTAGATATTAGTACATCATCAGTCATTCGATTCAGCAAGAAAATTACTGATGGCGGTTTTCACGACTTGAAAATAAATATATCTAAGTATGTTCCTAAAGCATCATCAATTTACAATGTTGAATTAATGAATAACGAAAGCACAGAATCTTTAAGAACTAAACTCCATACACGTACTACACGCGCACTTAATCATGCAAATAACGAATTAAATGATAAAACTATTGATCAAATATGTCATTGTTTAAAACGTTCTGAGACGATTTTTATATATGGTTTTGGCGCATCTTTTGTAGTTGCTACCGACTTATACCAAAAGTTATCAAGAATAGGTCTTAATATTCAACTTGTTCAAGAAACACATATTTTTGCAACATTATTAGCAACTCACAATTCGAACGACAGTGTTATTCTTATTACTAACAATGGTACGCAAAGTGAAATGCAATCAATGGTTAAAGTTATTGATGACTACCATATACCTATAATTACAATTACTAGTACAAGGGATAATCCCGTAGCACAGGCATCAAATATTGTTTTAACTTATGGGAAAACTGATGAAAATGAGATGCATATGGGAGCAACAACTTCATTATTTGCTCAAATGTTCACTATTGATATATTATATTATCGTTATGTTGCATTAAATTATCACGCATCATTAGATTTCATAACACAATCTAAAATGGCTTTAGATAACTATCGTAAACATTTATCAAATATTAACTTTAAACATTAACAGTCTTATATAAATTCTTTAATCATGTCATATAATAATTTATGCATCATTTTCAAAGCTTACATGTCTTTTATCTTGTATAACATACGCATATGACCAATGATTTGATAAGGCCATTCTATTTCTTATATTAAAAACAAACGCAGTTGATTAACGGATTTATTCCATATATCAATTGCGTTTGTTATTTTAATAATGCTATTTTTTATTTTAAAGCCCACAGTAAAAACTATCGATAGTATTGCCACTTATAAGTTTTTCATACTACATCTTTGATTTAAGCTAAATTTATAAAAAAATGCGCCTACTCATAACACTTCTTTGGCTATTTAACTTTAATAAGCTAGGGCCAAGTTTGTCATAAAATAAGCGCACATTATAATCATACTATTTTGCTTTTACATTATTTTTATTATATCTAATAAAATAATAAATCGTTACAATCGTTAAGAAGATGACACCAATAAGCACTGATATTCTAGTTTCAACATTAAATACCATACCAACCAATACTAATATTAAGAATAAGATTGTTAAATAGTTACTTACTGCGCCACCAGGCATTTTGAATGGGTGACCTTCCACTTCTTCAGGGTGTAATTTTCTAAAACGTAAGTGACTGAATAAAATCATAAACCAAGGAATCATACCTGGTAAAATAGACGCACTATATACGTATACGAAAATACTCTTCGCTCCATCGATATATAAAGGTAAAATTACATTTAATAAAGCACCAATTAAAATACCAAGAGATACTGCAACAACAGTGTACAATGGCACACCATTTCTCATGATTTTAGTAAATATTTTCGGCATTTCACCTTTATGAGCAAGTGTATAAATCATACGACTCGCACTGAAAATACCTGAGTTACATCCAGACATTGCTGCAGTTAATACGACAAAGTTAATTAATCCAGCTGCAAATGTAATACCGATTTTAGCGAATGTTGCAACAAACGGACTTCCAATGTCTCCTAATTGATTCCAAGGATACACTGAAACAATAACAAAAATAGCACCTAAATAGAAAATTAAAATTCTCCAAATAACACCATTCACTGCTTTAACAATATTTTTCTGAGGATCTTTAGTTTCACCTGCAGTAATACCTATCAGTTCCACACCTTGGTATGAACCAATTACAATTGATAATGCAAAGAAGAAACCAACAATACCATTTGGCATAAATCCGCCATTTGTCCATAAATTAGAAATACCTACCGCATGGCCACCATTTCCAAAACCAAAGAAAATAAGACCAAAACCAGCAATAATCATTAAAATAATTGTTACAACTTTAATTAAAGCAAACCAAAATTCAAATTCTCCAAACGCTTTTACCGAGAATAAATTCGCTGCCATTAATAATAAAATAGCAATAATACCAGGAATCCAAGTTGGCAATTCCGGGAACCAAAACTTCATATATTCTCCTACTGCGATGACCTCACTCATACCAACAACAATCCATTGGAATATATTACTCCATGCTGTCATATAACCTGCTGCAGGATGTATATAATCACTTGCAAATGTTGCAAATGATCCTGTTGTAGGGTTTAAATAAATCATTTCCCCCATTGCTCTCATGATTAAAAATAAAAATATACCCGCAATTAAATATGCAAGGATAACTGATGGGCCTGTCCATTTAATTGTACTTGTGGCACCCATGAAAAGCCCCACGCCAATCGTACCACCAAGTGCAATCATTTGAATTTGACGGGCACTCAATCCCCTTTGTAGTTCATTGTTCTCCATAACTTCTTACCCCATCTCTGATTGATACTAAATAAATCCATAAAAAAACTTATTGCCGTAATTATACTATAAATTACCGATTTTGGTACATTAATATTTGCATACCATGCAATCGTTTACAGAACTACTATAGCAGGCTTTTGCAACTTTGCAAACAATTATTTTGTGATTTTTCTAAAAAATTAAAAAAGTTGTCCGTGAACTGTTGCGTCACATACAACTTCAGCTATTCTCGGTAATTATGATATAATTTTAATAATATTAAAAAGGAGTATATCAATGTTAAAACAAATACTGCCACGTGCTACAAAAATATCGGTAATCTTTGCTGTAGCATTTTTCATCATAAATTATATCGGTATGGAAAAACCTGACATCCTATATTTAGTTGGAAGAACTATTATTGCAACACTTGCTTTCATACTCATTTGTCTTACAGTATTTACTATTATTAATTCTCCAGAGCGCAAGATTAAACTCGGTACGACTTTACCGATTGCATTAATTATTGGTATCATTTTCGGCGCCATATTTTTAACGGTACAAATCGGTGTCATCACTGGGTTAATCATCGGTGTGATTGCTACGTTTATTTGGGAATTGATTGAAAAAAATAAAGGAGGTCGTTCATCATGACAACAGCATTAATTGGTGTAATTGTATTAATCTTACTAATTATTAGCGTTGTGCCAAACTACCGTGCTATGAAATCAGCAAAAGAACAAGGAAGTAATGCAACAAGAGCTACAATTATGGTAGGCATAGATATTATCTTAATTGTACTTATCATCGTGACGTTATTATTAAAATATATGTAACTATTTAAACCACCCTATCTCATACATAAACATGAACGTTCTACCATTTTACATACATATGGTCGTCCATTTAATGAGGTAAGGTGGTTTTCTCGTTAAAGTTTACCTTGTAATAGTAAAAAATAGCCAATTGTTGCAAGTATTAAGTAAATCATTGAACCAACAACAAAAGATCTTACTTGCACGTGAAATGGTGTCTGTTTGTTAAATATAGGACCAATCACCAAATTTCCAACGCCTAAAATTACTGGACCAGCTAGAAAAAACAATATAATGTAACCCATCATGATACGCCTCCTATTTCGTAAAGAAACGCGCTACAATTTGATCGTAATCAATATCTTTTGCTACATAATCTACATTAGAAAAGTCCTGTGCGCTTGTCATTTTATTCGTATTAACAATAACATCTAATCCAGCTGCAATCGCGGCTGTTGCACCATTTACAGAATCTTCTATAGCCAAACATTGTGTCGGCATATAATTTAATTGTTGTACTGCAGATAAATATAATTCAGGGTCAGGTTTAACTTGTTCAACATCTTCTCTACCGATAACTACCTCTATATAATCGTCTAGACCTAATGCTTTAAAGGTAGGCATTATTTCCGATTTAACACTACTTGTGGCAATCGCCATAGGAATGTGACGTTGCTTTAAAAATGCCATCAATGATTTAATCGTATCAATCATCGGTAATGTCGTACTAGTAAGATGATGTTCTTCATAAAGTTTATCTTTATTTTCCGAACCAATCGCTTTAATTAAATGGTCATGCAAATCTGTAGCTGCTCCCCCAATAGAAGAACGATAAAAATCAATGCTTATAGGATCGGCATTATGCATCTCTAAATGTTTATTAATAACATTAAATAAATGTTGTTCCGTATCTATTATTGTTCCATCGAAATCAAATATAACTGCTCTATACATATATTTACTCCTCTATTTTTTCTCTTTATCAAAGCTTAACACAGTCCGATGACCACTTCATTCTATTAGTGCAATTATAACTTTTTTGACCAATACTTTGCTAAAATAGGCCCTGTTATATTATGAATGAAACTAAACACTGCGCCTGGTACTGCTGCAATTGGATTAAAATGCAATGCTGCTAATGACACAGCTAAACCAGAGTTCTGCATTCCAACTTCAATACTGACTGCTTTTTGATCTTGTCGATCTAATTTTAAAAGACGAGCTAACCAATATCCAATCGTATACCCTAATACGTTATGTAACATAACTACTAAAAATATTAATAATCCTGTAGTTAAGATTTGGTGCTTACTGCCACCTACAACTATTGCTAAAATTAATGAAATAGCAACAACTGATATAATCGGCAAAGCTGTAGAAGCTTTTTCAGCAATTTTACGATTAATAATTTGCAAAACAATACCTAAAGCAATTGGAATTAATACAACTTGAACAACTGACCACAACATACTCAGGAAAGATACTTCCAACCATTCATTTGCAAATAGATATATTAACGCAGGTGTAACGAACGGCGCTAGCAACGTAGAGACCGTCGTAATAGAAACAGAAAGTGCTACGTTAGCTTTGGCTAAATAACTCATTACATTACTTGATGTCCCACCCGGACAACATCCAACTAATATTACGCCAACAGCAATATCAGGTGGTAAATGAAAAGACTTTGCAATTATAAATGCTAATGTGGGCATAATACTGAATTGTAGACAGACACCAATAATTACTGCTCTAGGTGCTTTAAAGGCCATTTTGAAATCATTAGGTGTAATTGTTAATCCCATACCTAACATAACAATACCAAGTAAATAAGGTACCCACTTACCTAATGTCGCAACATGTTGTGGGAAAATAAATCCAATAACAGCTGCTACTAACATCCATACCAAAAAACTCTTCGTGGCAAATATACTCAATTTTTGAAACATTGTTAACACATCCTCGTCGATAATATTGAAAAATATTACCATAAGACCAGTAAGGTTACAATTACTTTTCTGAAAATTAAGATTATTTAGCTATTTTTTTCTTATTGCAAATATTTTATCACTGATAAGCAATTATTTTAAACTTCATTCAAAAGTCTTAGTGAATAAAGAAAAAAAGCGTGGTAAAATCAACTTGAACAAAATTAAGTCACCTTTATAAATATTAAACGTGTATTTAATGCCATGTATTCCTCGGGAGGTCCTCACATGTTAATTGATAAATTCGAAACATACATCATCAACATCGCCGGTTTAAATGACCGTACTACTAGAAAAAAATTAAGTAAGTTATGCAAAAGTGTACAATTTTGTGATGCGTTGCAATTCTCAATAAACAAACAGTTTAATCAGTATATATTAGAAATTAGCTTACCAAAGCAACAACTTCCATACTTCATTTCATTTTTAAGTTTTCATCAGTATAGTATTTTCCAAGTACTTTCACCAAAGAAAATAAATGAATTACTTGATTCTGATAATTTATATCAATCTGCAAAGCGTTTCGATATCAATATTGATGGCTTGCAAGATGCTTTCATTAAAGACAAAGTCATCGATATTATGAACATGTTCCAAAATCACACTGATATCACTTATACGTTGAATAAGTCTCATGCGCATATTATATGTACGCCAGAAATATTCGCTAAATTGTTACATACGATTGCAACTAGAAATATCGACATTCTATCTGCCAATTATAGATCGTCATCTATGAGCAAAGCTCGTATATCATAATAAAAGACACATCTATACGATGATCATTTACAATGATTGCGTATAGTGATGTGTCTTTTTTTGTATTATTTATCTTCGGACGATTGATCCTCAACCATTTGTTCAAATGCTTCACGAACTTGTGGTACTGTCATACCTACTACAACTTGGATACTCTTACCACTCTTTACTAATCCGTGTGCCATTTGTTGATGCGTGAAATATTCCGTATCCGCAACTTTATTTTCATCATAAACAGTTAAGCGTAATCTTGTTGTACAGTTAGTAACATCTTTGATATTTTCTTTGCCGCCTAAACCGTCTAGGTAATACGCAGCTTTGTCTTCGTATTCATTACCAGTTGAAGCACGTTTTGAATCCGTATCTTCGCCTTTTTTATTTTTATAATCTTGTTTAGAGAATAACTTAACTTCCTCTTCTGTTTTCTTACGTCCAGGTAATGGAATATCAAATTTCAAAATTAAGAATCTGAATAAGAAGAAGTAAATCGCTACAAATATTAAGCCTATAACAACTTGTGCTACATAAGTGCCCCAATGTTCTTTCCCAAGTGGTAACCAGTTTGTTGAAATAAAGTCTAACAAGCCACCCCCCATGTTACCTACAACACCAAATGCGTACATTAAAGTATCCATTGATGCTGCTAAAACTGCATGTAAAACAAATAAGTATGGCGCGATGAATAAGAATGTAAATTCTAATGGCTCAGTAATACCTACAACTACTGCTGTTAATGTGGCAGGAATAAGTAGTGCCGCCACCTTTTTACGATTTTCTTTAGGTGTCGTAGCATACATTGCTAAGGCAATACCTAAACATCCAAATACTTTCCCATTTCCTTGAAGCATGAAGCCATAAGGGAATTGCTCTTTTAATGGCTTACTGCTCTTAGCAAACTCATTTAAGTGTTGTAACCATTCAGCTTTCAAGCCGTGATTAACTACCACTGGACCAACTTCAATTGGTGCATAAATAAAGTGATGTAATCCTGTTGGTATTAATACACGTTCTAAGAAGTGATACAACCATACACCGATATAGCCTGAAGCAATGATAAAGTGTTGCATTGAGCCAATACCGTGCTGAACAGTTGGCCAAATAACACAAGTAATTGCTGCTAATGGTAACATCACAAAAAATGAAATCGTAACAACAAATGTTAAACCTTGGAATACACCAACCATTTCTGGTAATCGTTTACTATAGTATCTATTGTGAATCCAAGTAATAATAGCTGAAATAATAATACCACCTAGAATATTCGTATCCAATGTGGCAATACCTGCAATTGATTTTAAACCAGGTACATTTTCAACGCCTTTTTCTAAATTAGCGCCAAACGTATGTGGCCATTGCGTTAAAATGGCATTTATAAATGTATTAAACATTAAGTAACCCATCAATGCTGCAAGTGCTGCATGACCTGGTGCTTTTTTAGCTAAAGAAAGTGGTAAACCTACAACAAATACAACTTCCATATGCGTAAAAATAACCCAGCCACCAGATTCTATCACTGACCAAAATTTAAACCAAAACGTATGTTGATCTGCTAAACTCCCCATGATTGTAGGATTTTTAAATAATGTCGCAAAGCCAAGCACTATCCCAAAGAAAGCGAACATTAATACTGGTACAATCATTGCACTACCGAAACGCTTTATCGCATTCATCTTCTATTCCCTCCATATCATCTTTCCTAACAATACATCTAATTAGATTCATTTATAAATAGATGCCTTACTATTTAAATATAATATATAGTAAACGCTTACACACCTACAACGACATTGACGTATTTTGAAAGTATTTTGTATAATCAGATTATCTTTTCATATAGTGAAAAAATTTTCACGACCTTATATATGACATCGTTGTATTTGTAATACATTCGTTTTAAACGCATAATCAAACCTATATCAATACACAAATATACATAATGACATACAAGGTTTTAATGTAATAACGATCTATCACAAATTTATTTTCCAAGGAGGTTGAATATGTTTTTAGACGAACACATTAATAGAAACTTTGACAAACTGAATGATAATGATTTACATATCGCTCACTTTATCAATACACATATAGATGAATGTAAAAATATGAAAATACAAGATTTAGCGCAATTCACACATGCCTCGAATGCAACCATTCATAGATTTACACGCAAATTAGGTTTTGACGGTTATAGTGATTTTAAATCGTACCTTAAATTTGAAAGTAATAAGACACACCAATTACCATCTAACTCTATCGATAGTTTCAAACAAGAAATCGATAGTACATTCAGTTATTTAGAACGCGTTGATTACCAGCTTCTTACTGAAAAAATGCATACAGCTTCAACAATATATTTGTATGGTACCGGGCGTGCACAGTTAAACGTTGCTTCAGAGGCACAGCGTATATTGTTAACATTACATAATCATGTCATTGTACTTCATGATGAACATGAACTTAAAATGATTTTGAATAAGAGTGAACCTAATGATTTATTCTTTATTATTTCATTATCAGGTGAAACACATGAATTATTAGAAGTAACAAACTTGCTTCAACTTAGACAAAAATACTTTATTTCTGTTACTACAATGAAAGATAATACCCTTGCTCAAAAAGCAAATTACAACGTCTATGTATCCAGTAACACATTCTACTTAACTGATGGTACAGACTATTCTAGCTTCATCAGTTATCATATATTCTTTGAAACACTTGTAAGAAAATATAATGAGTATTTACTACATCATGATATTTCAAATTAGAAAAAAGGAAGTTATGATTTAATGGCCTTGAGCCTATCATAACTTCCTTTTATCATTTTATTGTTGTGTTGATGTTTCGATAACGTGGTACATCTTATCAAACATCAATTCGAAACCATGCACCATGGCATCATGATATTCTTTTTTCTTTTGCTTGTATTCTAAATTAGTAAATCGTCTTTCTTTTTCAACTAATGAACGATAATAAAATAGCATTTGGGTGCCACCTGTTTCACGTTCAAAAAATTCTACCTCAATGACATCTTGTGTTTCACTTAGTCCAGGCATACCGATAGTCATCTTAACGTATTCATCCATAACTAAAGATTCATAAATACCTTCAATCACATTTACTTTGCCATTACGTTGTTGATCTACAATACGATATTTACCGCCTTCTTTAACATCCGCTTCAATCTCTTTATTCGTTCTGGCTGATGTCATAAACCATTGTTTCAACAAATCTTTCTTTGTCCAAGCTTCGTATACTAACTCTGGAGAAAATTTATAAAGCTTTTCAATTTCAACTTCGACATGTTCATTCTCTACATTAAATTTTGCCACTGTTGTCCACCCACTTTCGCTCTTACTTTTATTTTAACGTATTTTTGCTCAGTTCCAAACATAGATGATCATCATTTTTAAAAGATTAGCGTTATACGGTGAGTACAACATGATCTGTTAATATAACAAGCCACCTTACTTGGCTACATCGATATATTGTTAAGCATTAATGTTTCATTTCTTGACTAGTGTTCTTTTTTTAGCTTTGGAAAATTAAATAAAATCGCAATAAGTCCGCATACACCTAATAATATAGGATAAATGCTGTATGGGAATAACATTAACGGTGAAATACCAGCTACACCAGCCGCTGAAATGACTTGCGGGCTATATGGTAATAAACCTTGGAAGCAGCCTCCAAATATATCAAGAATACTTGCTGATTTCCTTGAATCTACATCATATTCATCTGCAATATTTTTAGCTAAAGGACCTGACATAATAATAGAGATGGTGTTGTTTGCCGTGGCAATATCTGCGACACTTACCAAACTCGCAATTCCTAATTCTGCGCCACGCTTTGATTTCACTTTAGAGCGAACAAATTGCAACAACCATTCAATACCACCATTGTGTTGAATAATACCGACTAAACCACCAATTAGCAACGCAATCATAGCAATATCTTCCATGCTTATAATACCTTTGGACACTGCATCTAGTAGCCCCATCCAACCGAATGAACCATCTATGAGACCAATGATTCCGGCTAATAATGTTCCGCCAATCAATACGATAATGACATTTACACCTAATAATGCTAATACCAATACTAAAATATACGGTACAACTTTAATTAGATTATAATCATAGTTTTTAGCATGATTTAAAGAAATGCCATTCGTTAAGAAATACAGAATAATAATCGTTAAAATAGCACCTGGCAATACAATTTTAAAGTTTACTCTGAATTTATCTTTCATTTTCGTATGTTGTGTTCTAACCGCAGCAATTGTTGTATCTGAAATCATTGATAGATTATCGCCGAACATTGCACCTCCAACAACTGTAGCCATTGCTAGCGCAGTTGGTACATCTGTCGCTTGTGCAAACCCGTAACCAACAGGTGCTATTGCAGCAACAGTCCCTACTGACGTTCCCATAGATATAGAAACAAACATACAAATCACAAACAATCCTACAATAATTAAATTTTCTGGGATTAATGATAGTCCTAAATTAACTGTCGACTTTACGCCACCCATTTTTTCAGCTGTATTTGAAAATGCACCTGCTAAAATAAAAATCAACATCATTAAAATAATGTTTGAATGGCCTGCACCTTTCGTGAAGACCTCAACTTTTTTAGCAAATGATTCTTTTCGATTCATTAATAACGCCACTATTACCGTTATCGTAATTGCAACATTTAATGGCATTGAAGTAAAATCACCTGTGATAATACCTACGCCTAAAAACAACGCCACAAATAATAACAAGGGGAATAATGCCCAAGCATTGCTCTTTTTATGTACTTCCATCCTTTTTACCTGCTTTCCAATTAAAAATACCTCTTTCTCACAAACGATGAAGAAAGAGGTTTTCATGTGCTTTACCTGCTTATCTTCAAACCATTACGGTTACTGGAATTGGCACATTCGAGATGTTGCCGAGGCTTCATAGGGCCAGTCCCTCCACCTCTCTAGATAAGTGATGCTTATTTACGTTTACGTTACAAGATAATCCTTAGTACGTCAATCATAAATTAATCAGGAGTCGTATAATATTTTTGATAAACAATCATTGCTACTGTAATAATAATCAAAACAATAATGCTAATAACAAGTAAAAGCCACCATTTAAGCATTAATGCAATAAAAATGAACACGATAGATACACTTACTAATATTAATGATATGACTTTAAATTGCTGTGCGCTTTGTTCAGAAATAACTTTCAGCTGTTTGTTTGATGGACGCGTATTTCTTATACTGATTCCCAGTATATTTTCTAATATTTGAACCAATACGATAGTTATTGCAAATATAATAATTGGTAAAACATCATAGCTCCCTATAGTTAATGTATAAATTACAAATCCAATGTAAAGTAACCCTGAGACAAAGGCTAAAAAGTATGCGACGTATTTGTTAAACTTAATGATATGCTTTTTAATATTTTGATGGGTAAACCATACATTCATAATAATCGCAACTGCTACAAATAATGTGAATACTATATATAATGGTAATTTTTGTTCAGGAAAAACAGTCGCTATTCCAAAAGCTAATGCTAAAATCAAAAATAATATAGCTCTAGATACTATTAATGCCATAATAACAACCCCTTTGTTTAATATCGAGTTTGCAAATTTACGTTTATCAGCATTTCTATGATCAGTACTTCTAAGGGCAGCGTTTCTATGTAATTTACATCATCTTAACATATAAATACTTCGCTATATAATTAAAAACATATCCTATTATTCTTTGTCCGTTCTGACGTCTAATATCTAACCTTAGGCATTTCACTTGTTAATGAATTTAACTTTCTTCCACTAACCGTCCCTAAACCCAATCCCGCAATAGATTTTAACTTTTTCGTTGTTGTCCTGACATCCTCATTAAGAAAGTTTATTCTGCTTAAAACTTATAATCCACACCCTGAGCAAACGCTCCTTATGACAGAGTATTAAAATAAGCCGATAAAGATACACACCTTTACCGACTATTTAAAATACACTTCACCAATTCATTTTAATTTACTTGATTGAAGTAGCTAAATTAATATTATGTTGTTCAATTAAAAGCTTCATACAAACCTAATCTATTTGCACTCCACCGCTAACACCGAACACTTGTCCAGTTGTATAACTTGATTCTTCTGACGCTAATAGCACATAAGTTCCACATAACTCAACAGGTTGACCTGCACGACCTAAAGGTGTTTTTTGACCAAATGTTGGAATTTTACTTTGAGGTTGTCCACCAGAAATTTGTAATGGTGACCAGAATGGACCAGGCGCTACACAGTTCACTCTAATTCCTTTTGGTCCTAATTCTTCTGAAAAACTTTTAGTTAGTGAAATAATTGCTGCTTTTGAAGCGGCATAATCATGAAGAATTGGACTAGGATTATAACCTTGTACAGATGATGTCGTCGTAATTGACGCACCCGGTTTTAAATATTCCAATGCTTTTTGAACTGTCCAAAATAGCGGATAGACATTCGTTTCAAATGTTTCTGTAAATGCCTCAGTTGTAAATCCATGAATATCATCATGATACTGTTGATGTCCAGCAACTAAAGTAACATTATCTAAGCCACCTAATTGTTGATATGCTTGTTCAACAAGGTCATAGTTGAACTGCTCATCTCTTATATCACCAGGAATTAGCACTGCCTTTTGACCACTTTCTTCAATCACTTGGCGTACTTCTTGTGCATCTTGTTCTTCACTCGGAAGATAGTTAATCGCTACATCTGCACCTTCTTTAGCATACGCAATCGCTGCTGCACGCCCTATTGCTGAGTCACCACCTGTAACTAACATTTTATAGCCTTGTAAGCGTTGATGACCTTGGTAAGACGTTTCGCCACAATCAGGTGCTGGCGTCATTTCAGATTGTAAACCCGGTACCTCTTGTTCTTGTTTTTCATAATCCGTTGTTTTAAATTTTGTTCTAGGATCTTGAGCTGCCATTTTTTAACATCTCCTTATTCGCTTAATGGTTATTATTTCCCCAATCTTCCTAGGAACTTAATCATGATTACACTAAAAATTACTTTTTTCTTTATAAAAACAAGCTCGAATTACTCATGCAATAGTCTCTTTACAAATTCAACAAAATACTCAGGTACTTTTTCCATAATCCTTTCATCCGGTTTATATTGAGGATGATGTAAATCATATTCACTATGAGAACCAATTAACGCAAATACACTTGGAAAATGTTGACTATAACCTGAAAAATCTTCTCCAATCGTAAGCGGCTGTTCCATCATTTCCACCTTATATCCAACATGTTGGGCTACTGAAATTGCTTTATGCGTCAATGCCTCATCATTCATCACAGCGCCAGGTAAATGTGTATAATTTAAATTAATTTTCATATTATATGCTTGAGCTAACCCGTCCGCAATATCTTGTAATCGTGTTTCTACAAGCTTTCGCACCACAGGATCAAAACTACGCACTGTGCCTTGTACATACGCATGATCAGCAATGACATTCCAAGTATTACCACATGATATTTGTCCTATTGTTACTACCGCTTCATCAAACGCAGATAGATTTCTACTAACTATGGATTGAATACTATTAATCAATTGCGCCAACACAATAACTGGATCGTTGCATTGTTCTGGCTTTGCAGCATGACCACCCACGCCTTTAATATGAAACTCAAAACGATCTACTGCTGATGTAATTGCCTCTGTTTTGATTGCAAATGTACCTACCGAACGCGATGGGTCATTATGAAAACCCAATACTGCTTGTACATCTTGTAATGCATGTGTTTCAATAATTTTAAAAGCGCCATGTCCTAGTTCTTCTGCTGGTTGAAAAATGAATTTAACACGCCCAGTAAGAGTGCCCTCAATTTCTTTTAACTTTACAGCTGTAGCCAAAATACTAGCCATGTGAATATCATGACCACACGCATGCATCACACCTTCATTTTCAGATTTAAAATCCTGTTCAACAAGCTCTTGAATTGGTAAAGCATCAATGTCAGCCCGAACAGCTATACAACTCAGACCTTGCCCCACTTCAGCAACAAGCCCAGTCGCAAGTGGTAAGTCTAATATTCTAATATTATATTCTGTTAAAATATCTTTAATTTTTTGTGTAGTCTTAAATTCTTTATCGGATAGTTCTGGAAATTGATGAAAATACCTTCTCCAGGCAACAGCTTGATCTTTTAATCCCATCGGTCATTCCCCTTCCTTAAGTCAATGATATGTTGTCTACCCTACGATGATCGTCTTTAACTATTAAACGATGATTTCACAACAATGTACTCTTGTTAATTACTTTCGCTAATGATAGACAATTGTTTAATAATATCGTAACACTATTGTCAAACTATTCTAACTTTTATAATTAAGAATCTATATAAAAACGTGTTCTCGGATAAAGTTGTTTTCACAAATCACAAAAAGCTCTAAACATTAGTGTAAATCAATGCTTAGAGCTTTCTAATTATTTTATGCTTTAAAAGATAATGTGTTATCTACGATGACCTTACCGTCTTTAATAACTTTTTCTGCGTGATTGATACCAAAATGATATGGAATATATTCATGATTTGGTGCATCCCAAATTACTAAATTAGCCTTATCACCTGTGTTAATTGTACCCGCGTTAATGTCTATTGCTTTAGCAGCATTGACCGTAACAGCATTCCAAACTTCATTAGGTGATAGCTTTAATTTCAAGGCTGCAATCGCCATAACAAGTTGTAAGTTGTTTGTGACACTACTACCAGGGTTATAATCAGTTGCTAATGCAATCGCACCGTTATTGTCAAGCATGCCTCTTGCATCTGCATAATCTTCTTTACCTAAATAGAACGTCGTTGCAGGTAAGAGGACAGCTACAGTATCACTATTTCGCAACTTTTCTTTTCCTTTATCACTTGAAGCTACTAAGTGGTCTGCTGATATTGCTTGTTCATCAATTGCTAATTCCAGTCCGCCTAACGGATCAATTTCATCCGCATGTATTTTCACTTTAAAACCTGCTTCTTTTGCTTTTTGCATATAATGTTGCGATTGTTCTATTGTAAATACACCTGTTTCACAGAAAATATCCGCAAAGTCTGCATATTGTTTTACTTCCGGAAGTAACGCAATCATTTCTTCTAAAAATGTCTCATTTGAACTTGCCTCTTTAGGTACAGCATGAGGCCCTAGGAAAGTATGTTTCATGTCTAAATCATATTTCTCAGCTAAACGATTAGACACTTTCAATTGCTTCAGTTCATTTTCTCTATCTAATCCATAACCACTCTTACTTTCAACTGCAAGCACGCCGTGTTTAATCATAGTAAGCAAATCATGCTCTGCTTTTTTAAACAAGTCATCTTCGGATGTTTCTCTAGTAGCATTAACGGTAGATAATATGCCACCACCCATTTCTAATATTTCAAGGTAAGACTTACCTTGACGTTTTAATGACATCTCATGTTCTCGAGATCCACCAAATGTTAAATGTGTATGTGCATCTACTAATGCTGGGGACACTACCTTCCCACTAGCATCAATCGTCTCAGTCGCATCGTAGTCATCTGTATGTGTTCCAGCATATACAATTTTGCCATCTTTAATGACAACTGTTCCATTTTTCACAACATTTAATTCATCTAATTCCTTACCCTTCAAAGGTTTATCTGTTGATCTCGGTAAAATTAATTCTGCTATATGATTAATTATTAAATCATTCATTACTTATCACCTGCTTTATCAATCATTGGAATATGAATACCTTTTTCTTTAGCTGTTTGAATAGCGATGTCATAGCCAGCATCAACATGTCGGGCAACACCCATACCTGGATCAGTCGTCAATACGCGTTCCAATCTTCTTTCAGCACGCTCTGATCCATCTGCTACAACCACCATACCCGCATGAAGTGAATATCCCATGCCAACACCGCCACCGTGATGGAATGAAATCCATGAACCACCTGCAGCTGTGTTAATTAGTGCATTCAATACAGCCCAATCACCAACCGCGTCACTACCATCTTTCATACTTTCTGTTTCACGGTTAGGACTAGCAACTGAACCAGCATCTAAATGGTCTCGTCCAATCACAATTGGCGCTGAAATTTCACCATCGCGTACAAGACGATTTAAAGCTAAGCCCATTTTCGCTCTTTCTCCATAGCCTAACCAAGCAATACGTGATGGTAGTCCTTGATATGAGATTTTTTCTTCAGCTAAATCAAGCCATCTTAATAACTTTTCATTTTCCGGGAAAAGTTTGCGCATTTCTTCATCCGCACGCTCGATATCTTTTGGATCACCACTCAACGCAGCAAAGCGGAATGGCCCTTTACCTTCACAGAATAATGGTCTAATGTAAGCTGGTACAAAGCCTGGGAAGTCAAAAGCATTTTTCACTCCGTTATTGAAGGCTACTTGACGAATATTGTTACCATAATCAAATGCTACAGCGCCACGTTTTTGGAATTCAAGCATTAATTCAACATGCTTTGCCATTGAAGCTTGTGAGAGTTCAACATATTTTTTCGGATCTTTTTCACGTAATACTTTCGCTTCTTCTACAGAGTATCCTTGTGGCACATATCCATTTAGCGGGTCATGTGCACTTGTTTGGTCAGTAATAATATCAATTTCAAACCCTTTTTCTAGAATCGCTTGATGGATGTCTACAGCATTTCCAACTAACCCGATTGACAATCCTTCTCCACGTTCTTTCGCCTCTTCTGCTAATTTTAATGCTTCATCTAAATCAGCTGTTTTAACATCACAGTATTTCGTATCAATTCGCTTATCAACACGTGTTTCATCAACATCCACGCAAATTGCTACCCCATGATTCATAGTAATTGCTAACGGTTGCGCACCACCCATACCACCTAAACCTGCTGTTAGTGTAACAGTGCCTGCTAAATCTCCATTAAAGTGTTGATTACCTAGCTCGGCAAATGTCTCATAAGTACCTTGCACAATACCTTGAGAACCAATATAAATCCAACTACCGGCTGTCATCTGCCCATACATGATTAAACCTTTTTTATCTAATTCATTAAAATGATCCCAGTTTGCCCATTCAGGCACTAATACTGAATTTGAAATTAATACACGTGGCGCTTCTTCATGTGTTTTAAATACAGCAACTGGCTTTCCTGATTGTACTAACATTGTCTCATCTGATTCTAATTCTCGTAACGTTTTCTCTATTGCTTCAAAAGCTTCCCAATTACGAGCTGCTTTTCCAATACCACCATAAACAACTAAATCTTCTGGTCTTTCAGCAACTTCTGGGTCTAAATTGTTGTATAACATTCTAAGTACTGCTTCTTGTTCCCAACCTTTACACTCAATACTCAAACCTTTTTTTGCTTGAATTTTTCTCATAAAATTCGCTCCTGTTCTTTTTAGAAGTTAATTCCACTGAATTTAAAACGCTTACATCATTATCTTCAATATTCATTATAGTATGTTAAAATATAGCCAACAAATATAAATAAACTAATTATCCATAGCTTGAATCTATAAATAAAAGGAGCAAAATACATGAAAATTATTCAGTTAGAATACTTCTTGGCTATCGTGAAATATAATAGTTTTACTAAAGCTGCACAATTTTTACATATTAGCCAGCCATCTTTAACTGCTACGATTAAAAAAATGGAAGCAGATTTAGGTTATGACTTATTTACACGTTCAACAAAAGACATCAAGATTACCGAAAAAGGAATACAGTTTTATCGTTATGCGAGCGAATTAGTTCAACAATATCGATCCACGATGGAAAAAATGTATGATTTAAGCGTTACATCAGAACCAAGGATAAAAATTGGGACTCTTGAATCTACGAATCAATGGATTGCGAATTTAATTCGAAAGCACCATTCCGACTACCCTGAACAGCAATATCGTTTATATGAAATACATGACAAACACCAATCTATAGAGCAATTACTGAATTTTAATATTCATTTAGCTATAACAAATGAAAAAATAACCCACGAAGATATAAGATCCATTCCTTTATATGAGGAATCTTACATTTTATTAGCACCCAAAGAAACATTTAAAAATCAAAATTGGGTAGATGTTGAAAATTTGCCACTCATATTGCCAAACAAAAATTCTCAAGTGCGCAAACACTTAGATGACTATTTTAATAGAAGAAATATTCGTCCAAATGTCGTTGTAGAAACAGATCGATTCGAATCAGCAGTTGGATTTGTTCATCTTGGCTTAGGTTACGCTATCATTCCGAGATTTTATTACCAATCATTTCACACGTCCAATTTAGAATATAAAAAAATTCGTCCAAACTTAGGCCGAAAAATTTATATCAATTATCATAAAAAGCGTAAACACTCCGAACAAGTACATACATTCGTACAACAATGCCAAGATTATTTATATGGACTTTTAGAGGCTCTTTAACTTAAGTTATTAGAGCCTCTTATGCAGTTGCGCAGTCAACTGTATAATAATTTCATAACCAATTTTATGATTTCCATGTATAAATCATTAAATTCAGACCAGCAAACATAAATAAGCAGTAAGATGACTACAACTTAAGAGTCTTCTTACTGCAATTATCTTTCAAATATATCAACGTTAATATAACTTCTATTACGAAATACTCACATTCTGCCCTTCAATGCAAATTTCGTCACATATAAATATTTTTAATTATTTTAAAAAATGATGCACTAAATTAGCAACAAGCTTTGCAGTTCTATTGTCAGCGTCATATGTTGGATTCATCTCAGCAATACTAACTGAAGACACCTTATCACTTGGAATAATACGTTTTGCCAATTCAAGAACAGTATGTGGATACAAACCTAACACTGCCGGCGCACTTACCCCAGGCGCAAACGCACTATCAATGACATCCATACAAATCGTAAACATAATGACATCATGTTCATGTACAAAACGTTCAATCATATCTTTAATTGTTGGTGATACGTGACTCAATAATTCATCTGCAAAGACATAATCAATCTTTTTCTCTTTAGCATAATCAAATAAACTTTGCGTATTACCCCCTTGCGAAATACCAAGCACTAGATAATCTGTATTATCATCTTCTTCTAAAATTTGTCTAAAGCTCGTTCCAGATGTAGATTGTTGTTCAGCACGTGTATCAAAATGCGCATCAATATTTATCACACCAATAGATTGTGTTGGATAGACTTTACGTGTTGCTAAATATTGAGCATACGCAATATCATGTCCACCACCTAATAAAAACGTTTGTCTATGATTAACAATTGACTTCGCTGCAAGTGTTGCAAATTCTTTTTGAGTATCAATTAATTCCTCATGATCATGATAAACATTTCCGTAATCGACTAAAGTTTCACATTGATTCAAATCCGGCAAACCTGCAAATGCTTGTTTAATCGCATCTGGTCCTTCTTTTGCACCAATGCGCCCCTTGTTTAAAGCAACACCTTTGTCAACAGCATAGCCTAATATACCAACCCCTGATGGTGTACTACTTTTTTCCAATTTCGACAAATCTTCAAATGTCACTGTTTGAAAATGCCTGAATTTTTTCGGGTCTGTTTCACTATCTAACCTTCCAGTCCATAAATTTGGTTCACCTTGCTTGTACACAGCATTTCCCCCTCTTATTTATGTGGCTTTTTAACAATTAAAGTATAACGTACTACAAATTTTGAATTCAATTCATAATTAAAAAGTACTTATCTATATACCTTTTACCCCTATTTTCTATTCACTAACGAACACGAAAGCGATTTATGTTAATAAAATACGTCAAGACTATTACATTTTCATTAATATTAGCACAGACAATTTAACTCACGGCTTGTAATATGTATAATTGTTACAAAATGATATTTTGCTTGTTACCTAATGGAGGTTACATATAATGAAAAACAATAAAATTTCTGGTTTTCAATGGGCAATGACGATCTTCGTCTTTTTCGTTATTACAATGGCGTTATCCATTATGCTTAGAGATTTCCAGTCTGTCATTGGTGTCAAACACTTTATATTTGAAGTTACAGATTTAGCACCATTAATAGCTGCAATCATTTGTATAGTTATTTTCAAATATAAAAAGGTTCAGCTTGCTGGTTTAAAGTTCTCAATCAGCTTAAAAGTCATCGAACGTATTTTACTCGCTCTGATTTTACCTTTAATCATTTTAATTATAGGTATGTACAGCTTTAATACATTTGCTGATAGTTTTATCTTATTACAATCAACGGGCTTATCAGTACCCATTACACATATCTTAATTGGTCATATTTTAATGGCATTCGTCGTAGAATTTGGTTTCCGTTCATATTTACAAAACATTGTCGAAACGAAAATGAATACGTTCTTCGCAAGCATAGTTGTTGGTTTAATGTACTCTGTATTTTCAGCAAATACAACTTACGGTACAGAATTTGCAGCTTATAATTTCCTTTACACATTCTCATTCTCAATGATTCTAGGTGAGTTAATTAGAGCTACAAAAGGACGTACGATTTACATCGCAACAACATTCCATGCTTCAATGACATTTGGCCTTATTTTCTTGTTTAGCGAAGAAATCGGCGATCTATTTTCAATCAAAGTCATCGCCATTTCAACAGCAATCGTTGCAGTAGGATACATTGGTTTAAGCTTAATTATTCGAGGTATTACTTATTTAACAACTAGACGAAACCTTGAAGAACTTGAGCCTAATAATTATTTAGACCATGTCAATGACGATGAAGAAACTAATCATACTGAGGCTGAAAAATCTTCTTCAAATATTAAAGATGTTGAAAAAACAGGTGTAGCTACTGCATCAACGATCGGTATTGCTAAAAATGATACTGAAAATACAGTGGCTGACGAACCAAGCATTCATGAAGGTACTGAAAAAACAGAATCTCAACATCACATAGATAATCAAACTGAATCTAATCATGATGAAGATCATGACATCACTTCGGAGTCAGTAGAATCAGTAGAATCAGTTAAACATGCACCACAAAGTGACGATTTAACAAACGATTCAAACGAAGATGAAACAGAGCAATCATTAAAAGAACCTGCGACTTATAAAGAAGACAGACGTTCATCAGTTGTAATCGATGCAGAAAAACATATCGAAAAAACTGAAGAACAATCTTCAGATAAAAACAAATAATAACAAAGCGCTTGCTAGCACCTCTTAAGAAGATGATGCTAGCAAGCGCTTTTCTATACTATATATTATTTTTCTAAAATTTTAACACCCTCTTGAGTGCCTACAATAACTTGATCTGCCATATCTAAGAAGTATCCTGTCTCAAACACACCTGTCAGATGAATTAAATACTCATGGAACTTATATGGGTCAATTCCTTTTGGTAACTTACAATCTAAAATATAATTGCCATTATCAGTTATAAATGCGACATCTTCGTTTACACGGCGTTCTACTTTTATATCAGCGTATGATTCAATTTTACGTAATATGTGATACCAGTTAAATTTATCCACCTCTACTGGTAACTTAAACGTCTCACCTAAGTATTGAACCATTTTCGTTTCATCGACAACCACAACAAAACGCGATGCCATTTCATCTATCACTTTCTCTCTGAACAGCGCACCACCGCCACCTTTAATTATATTTAAAGATGGATCTACTTCATCAGCACCATCAATGGCTAAGTCGATATGATCAACATCATTGATTTCGCATATTTTAATACCTAGTTCTTTTGCTAAAAATGCAATTTTATTTGACGTACATACACCTGTAATATTGTAACCACGTTCTTTTATTAGTTGCGCCATTTGAGGTAAGAGTAATTCCATTGTACTTCCTGTACCAATTCCCAGCGTCATGTCACCATTGATTTGACTTAAAACATCATTTAATGTCATTAACTTGAGTGCTTTGACATCTTTCATGAAGGTAGCCTCCCATATTTATGTAATCTATTCAATTCATATTTTACATGACTCGTATAAATTAACATACCCTTATTTCTAACATTTTTTTAAACATATCAATCAGAATTTACAATTCTAAAAATTTTTTATAGTACAATATACTTTAACTTAACGTTAAGGAGAATGATATGATATCAATTCACGCAATTTCGACAGGAAAAATCCAAGATTTGCCTTATAGCTCGAAAAGACCGATGCGCTCTGCTTTAGATAAAACTAAGATTTCACAAACAACATGGTTATCTTCAACTGGTTTCACTGGTGATGAACAGGCTTATAAAGATCATGGTGGGCCACATAAAGCAGTTTGTGGGTTTAGTAAACATAACTATGCACTGTATCAAGATGATTTACCTTCACTACCTACTCATGCGATGTTTGGAGAGAATTTAACATTTGATTATTTAGACGAATCTGATGTTTACTTTGGTAATCAATATCGTTTAGGTGAAGCGTTAATTGAGGTTTCTGAAATTAGAGAACCATGCTGGAAAATTCAAGCAAAATATAATATTCCTGATTTAGTGAAGCGCATGTCTACATCTGGTAAAACAGGTTTCTATTTCCGGGTATTAAAACAAGGCTATGTATCTCCAAATGATCAGCTTTACTTAATACAAGAAGCACCAATCGAACATCGTTTATCTGTACAACAGCTTAATGACCTATATTATAATGATAGACAAAATCAAGATATGTTACGATATGCACTAAACAATCCATTTCTGTCACCAACAAGACGCGATAAACTTCAAAAAATGTATAACAGAACATTGAAATAATTACCTTTCATTATAAGTGTTAAATGAACTTTTCAAAACAAAAAGGAATCAACTTACACATCGTTTGTATAATAGTCTTATCTATAACTACTGATGCTATTGATTCCTTTTTTATGTTATATATTTTCTTTATTTCAAACTGTATATTAATGATGTCACTTCATTTGATACGATTCTTGATAACCTATTCAAAATTCCGCCAAATAACATAAATATTATATAAATGCCGATACTTTTAATCATTTTCTACTTTTTCTTCGATACGGAAACTTGTTTTCGAATTGAACACTTCACCAGCTTTTAAAATTGACGGTGCTTTTTCACCATATAAATTAATATCATTTGGTAAAAATTGTGTTTCTAATGTAAAACCAGAATGTGGTTTATAAATATTAAATGGACTATCCCACTCATCAGGCTGATTAAAAGTAAAGAATACAACATGAGGCATATCTGTATCGACCTCTAACATAAATTCATGATTTTCAACATACATTTTATGTTCACCAACTGTAAATGGGTGATCGAGACCACCAAAACGTGTCATTTGTTGGCTTAATTGCGCATGTTGTGATGTAAAAATATCACTCAATTTTATCTTGTTATCTTCAAACACTTCATGTAAATCTAGAATATCACCTGTAACAATATTTCGCTCATCTAATACATACATATCTAATTGATTACTTGAAATGCGATGATTATCAACGACATTATTATCTCGATTCAAATTGAAGTACACATGATTCGTAGGACTAAACAATGTGTCTTCTGATGCAACTGCTTCGTATTCAATCGACCATTGGTGATCCGCATCATAAATATGTGTAATCGTCACATCGATATCACCCGGGAAATGATCATCAGCTGATTTCAACACCGTCTTAAATATCACTTTAATTTGAGCAATTTCATTTCTAATTTCATAATCAAATAACTTATTGTCCAAACCATGACATCCACCATGTAAATGATGTTCGCCGTTGTTTTTTTCTAACTGATATTCTTTACCTTTCAACTTAAATTTAGCATTATCAATTCTACCGCTATATCTTCCTATAGAAGCACCAAATTTAAAAGGATTACTATGATAAAATTCATTCGCTTCAACAACATTTCCAAGAACAATATTATTATCATGATATTTCCAAGACACTACTCTTGCTCCATAATTCGTAAAAATAATTTTAGTTTCATCATTATCAATTTTGATTAAATCTACACCTTGTCTTTGGTGCTCAACTTCAACTATCATTTTTACTTCTCCCTTCTAACCACAAGTGTTCAAGCTCTGCTGGGCAGCAACATTACTAAAACACCTACAATACAAATGATTGCACCGATAACATCATATTTATCTGGCATTTGTTTATCTACGACCATCGCAAAAATCAAACTCATGATGATAAATACGCCACCATATGCTGCATATACTCTTCCGAATGATGGAAATGATTGAAATGTCACAATGACTCCATATAACATGAGTATCACACCGCCTATTAGCCCAACAAGTGAAGACTGTCCTTCCCTAAGCCACAGCCAAATCAGGTATCCCCCACCTATTTCACATAAGCCAGCTAATATAAATATAAAAATCGGATATAACATGAAATCACTCCATCACACATTTGCTACCAATAATCTTTCGGCTACATATCATTTGTTTACATTTCTTCTTACTTCACATTCCCATTTTAAAAAGTTCGTTTTCACATTCATATTGTACACTTTTTTAGACATTATTCTATAGCTAAATATAAAAAAATAAGAGTAACACGCTTTCATCATCATTTTATATGATAAATGTGTGTCACTCTCATCAATTTTATTTTTTAAATACACGTTTCATTGAATTAAATAAGCCACGTTCAAATGTAAGTACTGAATCTTTATATGTTTTAATTGCAATCCATATCAAGACAGCTACCATTACAATTGAGATTAATGAACTTAAGATGACTTCATGTATTTGAAGCCCTGAAGTTTGAGCGCGTACAACTAATTGAAATGGCGCTAAAAACGGAACATAACTTGTGATTAAAGCAAGTTGCCCATCAGGATTATTTATCGTGAATATCGCGATATAAAATGCAATCATACCAAGTAATGTCAGTGGCATCAAAGATTGATTTAAATCTTCTATTCTAGATGTTAATGATCCGAGAATGGCTGCAAGTAATACATACGCCATAATTCCAACAATACTACTTATAATTCCGACAATAATAATTTGCCAAGACAATTGATTCATTTCCACGTTAAAACCTTGTAGCAAGTCTTTTAAGTCAAAGGCAAAAATGCATATAACTGCCATCAATACAATTAAAATAATCTGAGTCACGGCAACTGCTATAACGCCTAAAATTTTAGCGAAAATATGTTGGATTGGTGAAATACTTGTAATAATCATTTCAATGACACGTGATGTTTTCTCACTAGCAATTTCCATAGCTATTTGAGATGCATAATTTAAAACAATAAAGAACATTAGAAAGATAATGCCATAAGCTAAAGCATAGTTGAAAATCTTTTGTCCTTCTGATACTTTATCGACTTCATCATTAGAAATCACCTTATTATCAACTTTACTTTGTGCTTGTAATTTTTGTAAGTCTTCTTTGTTGATATTTAATTCCCCGGCTACCATATTTGTTTGAATAGCTGTAAGCAGTGCTTGTACTTTTTGTAAATCTTCATGACTTACTCGCTTCTCACTAATGATTGTCCCTTGTAACGAGCGATTTTGATTCACCTTGATAATATAAGCTTTATCAAGTTTATGTTTTTTTACTTCTTTTTCAGCATCTTCTATAGAAACTTTAGTAAACTTAGCATCACTATGAAATGTATTCGCCTGTTGCTTGAAAACCTTATATATTTGTTCATTCGGTGCCGCTACACCAATTTTATCTGGACCATCATCAAACATGTTAATAATCTTATCAATGTTAGATAGGCCAATCATTAAGGCAGCAATGATAATCATAAAAATTACAAATGATTTAGCTTTAATTTTTTTGATATATGTCAAAGTAAATGTCGCCCAAAACTTATGCATCCTTGCCACCAACCTTCTCAATGAATATATCTTGTAATGATGGTTCTACAACTTGGAATCGTTTAACATAACCTTGATGTGCCACAACTTGATAAATATCTTTGGCTACGTCTTCATTCTCAATCGTCAATTGAAGACCTTGCTTCATGTTTTCACTATGAATGATGCCTCTAATGTGTGTTAAATCTGGTAGTGTTGTTTCTGATTCAATGACAACTTTCTTGTTACCATTAGATGCACGTACATGATTGATATCACCAGAAACAACAAGTTGACCTTTATCTAAAATACAAACATCATCACATAATTCTTCAACATGTTCCATACGGTGAGAACTATAAACGATTGTACTGCCCCAATCATTTAAGTCTTTAACTGCTTCTTTTAATAACTCAACATTAACTGGGTCTAGACCACTGAAAGGCTCATCTAATATTAGTAATTCTGGTTTATGTAACATACTTGCTAACAGCTGAATTTTTTGTTGATTCCCTTTTGATAGACTATCAATTCGTTTTTTACGGTTTTCAGTAATATCAAAACGCTCAAGCCAATACCATATTTGCTGTTGTATTTCTGTTTTTGACATTCCCTTTAAAGTTGCCAAATATTTCAATTCTTCTTCAACTGTCAATTTCCCATGTAAACCGCGTTCTTCCGGTAAATAACCAATACGATTGTACATTGTTTTATCTAGTTTTTTACCGTTATACGTAATGTGTCCTTCAGTTGGTTCACTTAAGCCTAAAATCATACGAAATGTCGTTGTTTTACCTGCACCATTTCTTCCTAGAAAACCTAACATTTTGCCTGATTCTAACTCTAATGACATATCATTTACTGCCGTCATCTTACCAAAACGTTTCGTAACATGCTCAATTACAAGTCCCATCTTTTGCCTCCTAAAACAATATGTATTTATCTTAATATAACATTTCTATTCTCTATAAATACAATATTTTTAAAGTGAATTTATTTTTAAAATTTCTGAAATTGAAATATTTAAATAGTATCTTCTTTGCATGTTAAGTATCATGAGCGCTAGATATGCTTTTTTCCATGCCTTTATTGCCTTATTGGTAAAAAAAATATCCCAGCAACAATCTGCTGAGATATCTATATCATTACAATTGATTATCTGTTTCTTCCGGTTTTTTCGGTGTTTCAGATGTCACTGGTTGATTTTTAATTGAAGATGGGTATTTTGGGCTTTCGCCATATTTATTTGCCGGCTTACTGTCAAAGCATAGGAATACTATCATTGTAACTGTAAGTCCAAAATAAATAAGATATAGAAGTACTAACAAAATAACAATTCCAATTGGCATAAACATAAAATCATTATCATAATATGATTCGATAAACTGCACCACTATAGAGAATACAATACTATATGCACACATTATAATAGGCAATACCATTGTTCTTGATATATCGTGGAATCTTCGGACGCTTAATGCCAAATTGGGAATAAAGGTTGCTAAAGAATAAAGAAGCATATATATAACTGTAAGTATTAATATCATCACACCAAACATAGATAATACTTTAGCATCTATTTCATCACCTATACCCACAAATACTGCTCCCATAAAGAACACGAAGAAAGCAGGAAGTATAAATATTAAATGCCACAACATCATATACCAATATTCACTACGTCTTGATCTCCCCTTAAAATTTACATAATTTTTCCAAAATAATACGAATGATTTCATAAAACCTACTTGAGGTAATTGTTCCATTGTAATCTCCCTTTCGTTAATCATATTTATATTTTTAATTATTATTACCGTTATAATTTACAAGATTCATTATCAAGCCACTTCATTTCAATCGTCATTCACTTTGGAAAATGAACTTTATATTTCATCACTAGTTAAATGAAAACCCGCTACAAGTACGCATCTATATGGAGACTCATTTGAAAGTCAACGCTTCGTTAACTATACTAAAAATATGTCACACTGTAATGTTCACGTTTAGAAGAGTCTCAATCTATGCAAATAAAATATTCCATAACAAAGTATATACTTTACATTTTTATAATTCTTAACAATACTATTTTAACAAACATTTACCACAATAAAAATATCTTTTTCATTTTTATTTAAATTAATCATATAATTGTGAGGAGAATATTATGGATTTCGTTAATAATGATACAAGACAAATTGCTAAAAACTTATTAGGTGTCAAAGTGATTTATCAGGATACCACTCAAACGTATACAGGCTACATCGTGGAAACGGAAGCATACTTAGGTTTGAATGATCGTGCGGCTCATGGCTATGGTGGTAAAATAACACCTAAAGTTACGTCATTATATAAACGTGGTGGTACAATTTATGCACATGTCATGCATACGCATTTACTCATTAATTTTGTAACAAAATCTGAAGGTATACCTGAAGGCGTACTTATCCGTGCAATTGAACCAGAAGACGGTTTATCCGCTATGTTCCGTAACAGAGGTAAGAAAGGCTACGAGGTAACGAATGGCCCAGGAAAATGGACTAAGGCATTTAACATTCCACGGGCTATCGATGGCGCTACGTTAAATGACTGTAGATTGTCTATTGATACTAAGAATCGTAAATATCCTAAAGATATTATTGCTAGTCCACGAATCGGTATTCCAAATAAAGGTGATTGGACACATAAATCTTTACGTTACACAGTGAAAGGTAATCCATTTGTGTCTCGCATGCGTAAATCAGATTGTATGTTTCCCGAAGATACTTGGAAATAAATGTCATCTTTCATTGATTACTATCATGAAAATGAAATCTATCTCCTTATAAGTCAATCAATCGTGCCGTCAACATGCGGATGGGTTGATTGTTTTTCTTTGTATCCATCATACTTTTTGATTCATCTCCTCTTTTTGAACTTGTTCTTAATTTTAAAATATAACAATAGAATTATTTATAATTA
>OBUW01000226.1_pt1 | contig 39616 bp, 24 predicted proteins | sample 1475761 | NCBI WGS metagenome assembly OBUW01 (sample SAMEA2579908, study PRJEB22360) | human gut metagenome | biome: human gut; feature: human-associated habitat; material: faeces | place: Denmark | collected 2008/2010
ACTTTCATTAGTCTAGATCAAGCCAGTACAATAATGGCAGATCAAACTCAAGGAGCTAACCCTCTACATAATTAAGTAATTAATAAACAATAAACTTGGTGTACATATATTTCTGTATATACTTAGTTGTTCACTATATCACTTTTTGTTAGTAAAGAAGACATTTAGTTTCCTTTTATGTAAATGCTAGTTACAGTAACGGGGAACCTTTATTTTTATAATAGACACCATTTGAGAGACGGTTCACGTCATTATTGCTTGTACTTACTAACAAAAACAACTCCAAGGTATTCTTGACGCTATTCCAGTCGGTACATCACTAATTCAAGCTAAGTTGTCAGCTACATGGACGAATCGCTTTAAGTTAAATTGGCAAGGCAATCTGTTCCACATTCGAGTCGAATGCCATGACTCAGTGACAGCATACAAAAATTAACATCTACTAATCTATTACATTATACCCTGCTAGGAATCAACCAGTTCGATAGAAACTTGGTTAATTTTCAAAGGCTTATATTTATCGGTACTTACTTATATACTCAAACTCCGGCGTATGCCTCTTTTCTAAATGAAGCCTTTCCAATGCATCAGTAACCCTTGGTCTATTCCTTTCCTTTAATGGACTCCTTGGACTCACATCTTCAAGTGGTCTCGGTCCATGTGGTTTCCTCTGCTCTAATCTCCTTTTAACTTCTTGCTCCACCACCAAATTAAACTCTCTCTGATACTCCATTCGAATCTCCTTCGACTCCAATTCTATTGCCTGTTTCCTCAACTCAAACTCCTCATCCAAATATTTCTCCCTCTTACTCAACTCTTCGCTCTTGCGTACCAACTCTTGTTTATACTCATCCAATTCTTTACTGGTTTCCTTCAACTCCTTGCTTCTCTTTAACAACTGCTTCTTATACTCCTCTAGGTTCTCGTTCATTTCCTTCAATTCCATTTCCTTTCTTAAAAACCTTACTGCCAACGAATCAATCAAATCAAAACATGTAGGCCGCTCTTCTGGATCAACCGTTATACACAGCCTAATAAGGGTCCTCAACTGCAGGGAATAAAAATCCGGCACCTCTTCAATTACCCCACGCTTAATCTTGGCCTGCAATTGTAAATGACTCTTCGCCTTGAATGGAGGCTCCAACGTACACAACTCATACAACACACACCCCAACGACCAAATATCACACACTGGCGAATACGGATCATCCAACAACACCTCGGGCGACATATAATATGGCGTGCCCACATACGTCTTGGCAAAATCGTTAGCACTAAGCATCTTTGCCAACCCAAAATCCCCCAACTTGATACACGAGCCAACAAATATATTGTCTGGTTTGATATCTCTATGTATAATACTATTCGCATACTTTGGCTCCAGTGCAGTCTTAAACAAGTTCACTTTCTCTGCATCAACTCCATAATGACATCTATACAACGCCAACAACACCTGCACAAGTACTTGCCACACAAACTCTTCAGGAATCCGGCTCTTGCTGGCCCTAAAATTCTTAATAACCTTTGCCAAGTCCCCGCCTTCGCAATACTCCATGTATATGTGTATCATTTTCTTTTCTGGTATATGATCATGTCGATAGTATTTGACAATATGTGGATGATCCAACTCTCTAAGGATCCTCAATTCAGATATAATGTGGTTTCTTTCCTGACTCGTCATGGAAGTATACTCAATTTCTTTTCGAACTAGTATCTGGCCATCTTTATGACGCACTCGTCGTACAGTACCAAACGATCCTTTCCCAATAACCTCAAGAGATTCATATTCATCGATAATCGACATCACTGGGGGAAAGAAAAAGATGTGGTGTGAAAGAAAAATTTGTGCTCTCTTTTTTGTTTGTTTTGTTGTCTAATTTGGAAACTAAAAAAATAAAAAAGGTTCTTACGTAAGCCACCCCTCCAGCTCTTTTTTTTTTTTTCGGCTTTCTCATAGCTAATTTCTTTTTTTTTTTTGTTTTCTCCATATAAAAAAAATTTTTTTCTCTCCCCACGAAAAACAAGCTTTCCCAAAACCATCACCATACCACTCCTTATGAGCATAGTAGACCAACAAAAACCTAAAAAGGACCCTACTGTCCGTCCATATAAATGTCCACACTGCGATAAAGCGTTTCAGAGGTTAGAACACCAAACAAGACATATCCGGACCCATACCGGAGAAAAACCCCATCAGTGTACATTTCCTGGCTGTTCAAAGAGATTCAGCAGATCTGACGAACTAACTCGACATCTGAGAATACACACCAACCCCAATAGCAGGAAAAATCGGAAAAAGAAGAAAGAAGAAACAACCAAAGCAGTATCATCTCCTTCTCCACCGGAGGCGACCCCCAAACTTCCCCAACTTCCCAAAAACCCATCAACTCACAGTATAGATATTCTTGCTTCTGCTGCTACGGAAGAATTGCGTATGATGGAGTCCAAATCACTTCCTTCGTTGACAGACTATTTTGGCAAACCACCTCCAAAATCTAACTACGACTTTTCCATGAAAAAGCCCACATTTCAGTTTCACGACACAACAAACTTGCATCACCTTTCCAACCTTGCGTTCAGAATGACACCCGTGAAAACCCACATCCAAGAAGATTCCGACTTGGACTATGTGAAACACAAATTGAAAAGATCACGGCCAAATAGTCCTGGTCCATCCACCCTTCCTAGTTCGCCGGTGTTGGGGTTGTCGACCAATACTACCCCGCTGATATCTGCCAGCAATAGCAGTACCAACCTCTCGTCACTAGGTATGGTCGCCTCCTTCAAACCTTCAATGCTACATTCCCAATCAAGCGATGCCTTGCCTTCAATAAAAAGTTTAAACTTACCTGAATTTAATAAATAGATACCTTATATACCTACTTGCCAAATTTCATTTTCATCTTCGATTCTATCACTAAACAACGTCTCTTCGTCTCCACCAGCTTCGATCCTCTCTCTTTCAACACCAGCTAATCTAGTAGCAACTCTCTTTGTATAATCCCCAATAGACCGAGCAGCAATCGTTGTGCCAGTAACTGTAGTCAAATTCTCATTCTTAAACCACCCATCAAACTTGGCACTGCCATTCACCATATCAAACACTTCAAGGTACGCCTTTTCTGCCGCCAACTTGATAGGAATGATGGGGTCTCGAACACATGCAAAAATGCTAGGCACAACAGTATTCAAATCGGTAATTCCTTTGTGTCTGGCTACAGTTCTAAGAACCACCAACGATAAACGTCTGGTATCGGGAGACGATGATTTGGGTGCAACAGCATTCAATGCAAGCTGGTCAACCAACTCCTTACTCTCAACACCAAGCAATAACAATTTACCAATAGCGATAGTGGCGTTGTCACTCATATAAGCATTGTCGGAATTGGCACACCCCACAACAAATTCAGCCACACCAGCATTGTTTTTGACGTGGTCTGGCGAGTACTTAAGGAACGAGTTAATAGCAAGAATGGAAAATTTGGTTTGACTGGCCAAAATACCATCAAGTATACTTTCCGCCTCCTCTTCGGACAAACTGCCTGCCAAACTTCCAATAAGCACCGGATCCATCTCTTGTTCAGCAACTGACAAAATCGCCTGCTTCGAGGCCTCACTCAAATTCTTTCCGGCTTGTTCAACCACCACCAACATCGCCTTCAACATCGAATCCTTATACTCTGATGTCTTGGACCCATTAACCAATTCTGTAACCAACGAATCCACTCGCGGTTGAAACTTGATCAACGTGCCCAACGCAACAACTGCTCGTTTACGTAACTTTTCATTGCTGTCCGACAACGACCTAACAAATGTTCTTTGCAACTGAGGAATAAATGGACGAAGAAATTGCGGAATCTTCAACAATAGATTGTTGAGAGCCACAAGAATAGCCGCTTTGATATCACTTGCTACCTTTTCTCCAATAACTCTAATCAACGGACCAGTAATTGAGGTAGAGAATGGGCGCAAATTCTCCGCTGGAGTCTTGTCAATAATATCAGCAATACCCAATGCCGCCTCTTCCTTATGATTACCATACATCAACCCATGCAAGAAAATTGGCAAAATACAGTTTGGACCTTTCGGCAAGCTAAATGCAGGGATGTCAATACACAAGTCCAATGTTTGCTTAGCAGGTTTAACCAACTTCTCCAAAACCTCTTTTGGTTGTCTCTTGACCAAAGCCGACAACGCCTCAAATGCACCTTTAACAACATCGGGTGACGGATCTGCCAACGAAAGTATCAATCGTGTAACCATATCCTCGAGATACATCGAATAGTCGAGCTCGGTATTTGCAAAAAATCCAGCTAATCTAGAGAATATAAATACCCTTCTCTTAGTATCTTCATCCTTGAGAAGACCCATAATAATTTGCATCAACGTGTGAACTCCATCATCCTCTACCGACAACATGACTTCGTCGATAGCCTCACTTTCGGCATTTACCAAGGTATTGATAATCACCGCCAACCTCTTGTATAGAGCAGACCCTGCTACTGGTGCCAAAGCCGCCAACGCTTCAGTATCGACCGGTGAGGTAAGCAATGTTGGCAACAAAATAGGGAAAATAACATCGGATTTCTTCAGCATAATATCTTTCAATGCAAGCAATGCATTTGGCTCTTTCAATCTCTTTAACAAATCTGGCACAATCTCATCAATAACAACTTTACCAAGCTCTTGGTGTAACTCATCAAACGCAACTGCAGCTTCCTCTCTCGAACTAACAAGTCCATCTTTAATAATGTCAATGAATATATCTTGGTATTGCACCAACCCATCGTGGGAGGTCGACTTGATCAATTCAGTTACAGCAATACAAACACCTTGCTTGTCGTCAGACTCTTGTAATGTAGGCAATAACTGTGCTAACGCATTGGCACCAACACGACGCACCATCTCGCCCAATGTTTGAGCGGCAATCGTACGCTGAACATCATCTGGAGAAGACAATTTGCTAACAACAATAGCAGTAAGTGACGGCAAAATTTCCTTGACAGTTCTTGGGGTATTTGCAACCAACGCCTTCCAAATATCAACAGTAGCGTTTCTAACAATACCAGCAACATCGGAACGGCAAACAAACAACAATGCCAAAACTCGGTCACGACGTTCTTGCCCAAGTACTTCCACAAGCGTCTTGTTAAGGTTCTGATCCTCAGTAAGTTCGTTCTTACCTGAAATACCTGTAATTTGGAATAACAAATCACCAGTAAGCTCAACCGACGACAACCTAATTCTATAACTACTATCAGACAATCCATTCTCCAATTCTGGAAGCAACAAGTCAACTGCCTTTTTGGCATAATTCTTCACAATCAACCTACCTGCCTTCAATGCAGTATCTCTAACTTCTTCATCTTGATCAGCCAACCCTTTCAAAATTGGAGGAATGATTTTGTTAAGATATGGAGAAAACTGTGACCCAAAACATACGGGTAAAAACAATAACAATGGCATAAACCCAGCACGCGTACGTGGAGCACCTGCCGACGACAAAATAAGCGGCAACATCTCTTCCAACTTGTTGATCCCAAGTCCACAAATAACTTCTGCCAATGCTTGTGCTGACCCAAGCCTATCACCAGCTTTGGTGTCATCCTCAAGTGTAGCCACCAACTTACCAATCAAACCTGGGAAACTATCTTCACCCAATTTTTCAACCAACGACCCCAATGCTCTAGCAGCCGTTGATCTGGTGGCAGGAACTGGATCAACCATAGCAATCTCCAACTCGCCAACTAACTCATTCAAGTATGGACGCAAGTCCTTTGAGTCAACCAAAATAGCCATATTACCAACAATTTGACATGCTTTCTTTTTCGTGGATGCTCGATCTTTCATACCTCTATAAATAACATGGATAATCAACGCCAACGATGGACCATCAATGTAATGGACAAACTGGGTCTTGATCAATTTGTCTAATGCCTCATCAGTATACTTGGTTGGGTCACCAATAGCATTGATAAGGTCGGGCACAATGGCCTGGATTTCTGGATTACGGATAACCTCACCAAATCTCTGCAATGCCGCAGAAGCAGCTTTTCTAACTTCCTTGTGGGTATCATTAAGCACACCAACAATTTGTGGGATAATGATCGACAACGATGCCGACAACTGCGTGGGGTCCAAATACGCCATTGACCCGAGCAACTCAACTGACCCCTTTTTCGATCTCCAGGCAATTTCATCAAGATTGGAAATGGCCAATGGGATAAGCTTCTTAACACCAAACGAGGTTGTGTTTTTCATAATTTCCTTAGCGGCATTATCAGTAGCCAATCTCACTTCTGGTATTGGATCACCAAGCGATTTAAGAATAATGGGCAATATTTCCAAGACGTACGGCTCAAAGTATTTACCCAAACTTCTGGACAACGTTTCAAACGCAACAGATACACTCTCACGCTTGATCGCATCTTTTTCTTCAGCAGCATCTGTCAAGTTTCGAATAATATCGTATGAACTCAACGATTTTATACCGCTACCTTTAACCAACCCAGCGATACCATATGCTGCACCTCGACGCGATGACACTTTTTTAGCAGTAAACAATTTCTCAAACAACTCGTCAAACACTTGTGGCAAATTGTCCATAGCAACAACCAAAGGAGCAATACATTCAGAAACGGCATATTGCACGGCAGGCGTGTCCAAACTCTTCATAAGCCTGTCAATGATGATCTTCAATCTTGGATCGTTCTTGTCTAAATCACGTGCCAACGTACCGTACAACACCACTACCGATTCTTTACTTGTCTTGGCCAAACTGTTTTCAAAAATAGGTATCAAAACCTCAACATTGGAAGCACCATGTAACTTGATTGCCTCAACACCAGCATCCTGCAATTCCTGGGCGACCAACTCGTCCTTATCACAAGTCTCAACAAGAAACTCAAACAATTGCTTGACATGTGCTTCTGTATACAATGGAGCCAACAATTTTAACGCAATTGCCACTGTTGACCGTTCTTCCCATCGATCACGATTATCGATAGTAGACTTGATCACCAACCCAAACTGGTCTAATTTTGGTGCTGGTGGGTCCTTCTTTTCTTCATACAATGCAAACAATTCTTGGATGTTTAATGAAGTTTGCTGGCATGCATCAACATACGCATGAGCTATCGAGTTCCGCAACCCAGCATCACTATTGCCAAACAAACTAAGCAAATTAGATGCATCCTCCACTTTCAATTCGTTATCATCCCAGATAGTTTGAGCAATTTCACGACAGTTCTGGTCGTTATCGTGGGTGACCACAAATAACTCTTTCGAATACTTTTCCAACTCAAACTCAGCATCCAACCCTTCCAACAAGGTCGATCTGACAAATACATGTGGTGTAATCAAACTACCCAACAACAATTGCAAATCACCCTCACAAATATTAAAAGCAATGTGTTGACACAATGACAAAAAGCATTCCTTTGACAACTTGGCTTTAGATGGCAATTTCATTAATGAAATCAAGACTTCCAAAATACTAGTACGAGGAATCTTGTCGTCTTCAAATGATTCAGCATGGGCGGAAATAATCTCAATAGCCAACAACAATTGCTCCTCCTCTGGGTCTTCTTCAACAAATTCAGATGTGACGGCCACTTTCGAAGCATTCTTTATTGCCACTGCCTTCCCGTCATACAATACTCGTGTCAACAACGGCAACACATACGACAAACTCAACGAGTCAAGCGGTTGTTGGTCACTAAGCATCTTGATTCTGTATAAAATTCTTCCCAAAAGCGAAACTAATGGTTCTTGCTCTAAACTTTCATCCAATTTCAATCCATATGACCTGAGTGTGGCTACACCAATGAACTTGCACAAAACCCCAAGTCTAGGTGAAATTAACAGTGACAATTCAAGGAACGCATCAATCGGGTTAAATAAAGGTGAATGGGGCAAGGCAAGTAATTTGTTTACAGCAACAGGGAACCATAAGTTAGCACCATTATTAACGAGTCTAGCTTGTTTTGTCAATTGGATAATCAAACTGATTACAAAATTAGTACGTTTAACAACCTCGCCAACTCTCGTCCTGATCTCACTCTCTTTGGCTAGTTGTTTATTAACCAAAGCTTGTTCTTCTTTCGACAACTTTTTAGGTTGTTTCAATTCCTTTTTGATGGATTGTTCCCATTTCTTGATTTCATAGTCTTTCGAGTTCTTATCAAGTTGCTTTTCATTAAGTACATTGACCACCAATTCACCTTCTTGACCCTGGTAAATGTCAATCTCTTGCTGGCTAAAGTTAAGTTTTGACACATCCAAATCAATAAGCGAAACGATCGGTTCAATAAGATCTGGTTGGATAAATGCAATATCGGCAATCGCTTTTATAGCAGCAGGTGATCCATCATTGACACATTCGTTGAAAATAGCACCAAAGTTTTCACCAACTAATTTCCCAAGATCTATCTTGGATTTTTGTGCTAATGCAATCCAATCAACCCCTGCCTTACTTGCAGGAAGAATTAGGCTTGTAAAATTTTTGGTGTAGCGACTAAGCAATGCAAAAACGGGACCAACATGTGCCAAATCCCCATTCAACAACTCCTTGATCAATCCTTCGCTTAGTTCATCATTTAACACTACCTTCTCCAATGCAAATAATCTTATTTTGTATGGAGCGTTGGTCAACACATATATCCAACCAGCAGGATCATTCTTTAATGCACGAACCAACCATTTCAATTCAACTTCGTCAAGTTTACTGAATATTCTTGAATCATTAAGCAATGGAGAATCTTTGCCTGTCAATGCCAAAATAACAAATGCACACACAATACTCTTATTGCTTACTGAAGGAAGTGGTGCTTCTTCTATCCCTTTTAAAATCTTTTCAAATTCAGGAACAAATTCAGGGAATGGCACCGTCTCTACCAATTCGCCAAACTCAGAAAACCAAACTCGACGCAACTTAGCTGAATTGAAACCTGTAATAAACTGTTTGACAACTTCGTCATTGTGATACTTTAAGGAATGATATGTGAAAACCCTAACTGAACTAGCCAATGATGTTTCGTTTTGGTCTTTCGACACTAACGGCAACAACTGTTTAACAATCTTTTCTGAATCGTGTAAATGTAACAAAGACTTGATAATCAATGCCTTAGCTTCGGCGTTTGAGGTGGCTTTAATGGCCCTGAAAATCTCATCAACTAAATCAGCAGTATTCTTCTGTAAAGCCAATTCCAAAGTCTTGGCAGCACCAGTCCTCACATGCTCCTTGGTAGACTTGATGCCTGAGATAATTGCATTGGCCAATTTGGCACTCAATTCTATGTCAATCGACAAGTTTTCAAACAAAACCGGGAGCGTATACACAAACGAATTCTCTGACGACCTTAATATTGCCTTTTCAATGTGAGGGACTAGCCCAGAAAAGTCTATGACCAAACTCTTGATACAACTGCCAAATACTGCTAAATCTTGAGTTGGAGGTGGTACTTTACTTAACAAACCCTGGTTTACAAAAAAGTCCAAAATTTCGGGTGCATATTTCTCTTTATAAACTTCAAACAATCCCGGATGCTTGTCTAGCGCCAGGTCTAACACCCCCAATAATGCAAACGATTTGTTTTTCACAATGATATCCAAATAACCCGAATCAATGGCCACGGCATCACTGATGGCAGTTTTTGTAGTTTGAATTGCCGATTTATAAATCCTCCTTCGTTTACCTTCAAATGTAATACACTTGCTTAACAACTTTCCTTGAGCCAATGCCACTGAATCGTCCAATTTGCCAAGTCTAGCCAAATCAACAACGAACGCATTGATCCATTGCAAAAGAGTCATATAATCAGTAATTGGCAAGGTAGGTCCATCAACTTGCTGCTTGATAAAACGAATATACACTTGAAAATAATTTGGGTTGTGGCCACCAATAGCTTGTACAACACTCAATACTGTATTTCTAGATTGGGCATCGTGGTAATAATTAAATGTCTTTAACAAAGCCACTACGATCTTGTTCAATTCTTGCTCGGGGATCTCAGATAGTACTGATTTAATAGATGATAAAATTGGGATTCTAACTGAAACCAACGAATCCAGTATGCCTTTTTCGTAAACAGGCTCTAATGTCTCCCAACTATCCGTCATGTCTATAGAGGAAAAAGAGTGGGTAGGTTCTCTCACACGAATAAGAAAATTTTTTTTCTCTCTACTTGAAACGAAAAATTTTTCAACAATTTTTTTTTTCACTTTTTCTTTTTCCCTTTCTTTTTCTTCTTTCTGTATCAACTATAACAGTCAATGACGATAGGTTAAAGCCGTTGCAGTGATATCTCATAGATAGGAGAGAGGTTAGCCTTTTCTTCTTCTTTGATTTGACTCAATTGTTGGGCGCTGTGGATGACATTACGAACCATTCATCACCACACATAACCAAGTAATGTTTTTACAAATCTGAGGCTGTATCTAGACTTTTTTTTTATATCGAATAAATAAATATATTAAAGAAGTATACAAAGACTATTTTCTTGTAGCAAAATAAATAAATACCTAAAAAATCATAAACATACCATAACCCAGAACTGTATTTAATCGCCGTGTTTGAAACAGCATCTATTACCATAACGACAACTGCCGTACTTTGACCAGTTTGCACAAGGTTTCGATCTCCATTTGGGAGGTCTTTCAACGTGTTTCAATTCATTCTCGCCATGTGCAAATTGGCATTTGTTTGCATAAGGACAAACTCCCGTCTTCATAAACGAAGCACACAACTCGGTCTTGTATAATTGTGTATTGATTTGAGTCTTGGTGTGGTGTTGGGGATGGTGGACTTGCTCAAAGTTAAACAAGTCATCGTCTTGTGGTAAATAGAAGATTGGCTGTGGTTGTTGTTGTTGCTGTTCAGCTGGCGGATCTTCCCATAAACTTGATGTTGATCTCAAGGGAGATGACACGGAGTTTGCTGGCGAAACAGACACGTTAAACCAATTCTGTTGAGGTTGCTGCTGGAATAAGTAGTGATGAGGACTATTAAATAAACTCTGTAAACTATGCTTTATATCGGACTCATTGGAACTGGTTTGCCACAAGTCAGGCAATAAATCATCGAAATCAGTAGTTGAAGATGAGCTCGAGGCTATTGACGATTTGGTTCCGTTGAAGGCAAAGTGTTTACTATCTTTAAGTGTCGACATCATATTGGGTTAGAAAATAGAGGAAATCAAAAAAAAAAAATTTAAGATATGGATAAAAGAGGAACTATATATATCCTCGACAGATATCACCTGCATTCATCCTCCTCCTGTAGTGTACACATGAATTACAAAAAAAAAAGAACCATCTGTTGATTTTTCTTTGTTGCTAAATAAGAACCATAACAATATTTTGAGTTACACAAAAAGAAAACTTCCATTCAACGGAACCAATCACTGGAGTTTTCCCCTCAGTTAAGATTCCCCCATTCAGTTCTTCTTCTCCTTCAATCGAACCACGTTAGAAACCAAAGCAGGCGATTCCTAAACTACAATAGATGTGAAAGTGGTGTGGAATTATTTATGCTGCAGGCATGTTGTTGTTGTTGTTGTTGTTAAGAGGCAAATGCACTTTCTCAACAATGGCCGAAGTTCGAAACATTAGAAAAATAATAAGGTGATTTTTCGTTTTGCCTCTTTTTTTTTTTTTTCCTTTCCACATCATCCCATATCTACCCAACATGCATAACATACATGGAATTGTTCCTATTCGTCAACTACACAAAATGCCCACAGTCAAACAGTAAGTAGTTGAAACAATAAAGGAAAGCTGGGCATGTTGGGTCTTATTTTTTTCTTTTGAAGTTTGCGAGAAGTTGACTCTCAATTCCGATATAATAATTACACAAATTCACTTTTTCGTTTCGGATTATCCCAAGAGGAGAAAAGAAAAAAAAAAACACCAACAAGTACTGGCATTGCCACTCCCCGCTAATTTTTATCGTGCCAATTTTCTCCCTCTCCCCACTGAGGACATTCTCCTCAAGTTTTTAGTGCACTTTGGCACAAAAAAAAAATTCAAATCTGGAAAATCAAAAAACAACAAATAAAAAAAAATATACACGCGTAATCAGCGTCATCTTGCAACAATCGTTTAGCCAATGATAAATAATTTGCAAGAACAAGTGGCTTGGGTGAAACGAACAAACCCTCATATAACACCACAGGCCGTAATAGATTTAATAAGAAAACCGTTCCCCAAAGATAAACTGGTGCCAATACCTCAAGTCCCAGATTCTATCCCTTCATCTGATAAAGAAAACATCCCTATTTCAAAATCTCAACGTAAGGTTCAGTCACGACTACCGTTGAAAACCATATCTGCCAATGAATCTACATTGCAAAGCACACCCACCCCAGTGAACAAAACACGTCTCCCGCCAGAAACAAGTGATATCATTGATTTGACACACAGCCCGCCAAAAAGGAGATCACCACCACAACCATCATCTCCAATTCAGCCTACACCAAAAAAACAGAAGCTCGATGATTCAGTGTTCCGCAAACTCTTAGGGCTACACGAATCGAAAATTAAAATTCTTGAAGAAAAGTTTCTTACAAGCGAATCCACCCTGATTTCGCTAGACCAAAAGAAAGAGCTATATAAGAAATTAGAACGCCAAATTGAGTTATTGGATAATGAAATAAACGCGCTAAAACTGGGTTTAGATGATAGCACCGAGTTGAGCTCCTCTCCGGATTCACCTGAGTTTAGGGTACCTATTACGCGTCCCGTAAGATTAGAACCAGCCAGAACAATTGTTGAGAGCACAGAAAACGAGGAAGACGATACTGAGGACCATTTTGGTGACCAGACCATGGATGGTTTGCTTACACCAACACAAGAGCGAATGTCACAGGACGACCTTAATGAAATGGCAAGTTTTATTGATGACAGAACATTCGACATAACCAGTCAACTGTCAGATGGCGAGTTTATTGCTGTTGAATCAGACACCGAAATTAATGATATCCGTCTATCTCCAGAAACAGCTACCAAGTATGGCATAAAGTATAACTCCCAAGTCATAGGCAAAGCAAGAACAGAAGTATCGTCACCTATAAGTAGAGTGCCAGCCATTCCAGAGATTGACTCGTCTGATAGCGAGCCAGAACTACCACCAATAGAAGAAGATGAAATTGAAGAAACCACGATCCCAAATCTCCAAAGTGGTCCAGATTCACCTATCGTTATTGATGATGATGACGACGATTTTTTGGATTTCACAACTCAGCTCAACAAAGAAAGAGAGATCGACTTTATTGAATTGGACTCTGACGACGACGTACAAGAGGAACAATGGCCAAAGGAATCAAACGCACCACCAGCACCACCAGCACCACCAGCACCAGCACCTACAAACCCAGTCTTAACAATTGACTCCGACGATGCTTTTTCCGATGACGATGAAGATTTGAAAGAATATTTCACTGAAAACCGTGCATCCAAAGGTTCTGAACCATTTATGGACGAAGTACACAGTATCCTTAACAACGTGTTTAAACTCAAGTCATTTAGGGCCAACCAACTTGAAGCAGTACTGGCCACATTACTGAACAAAGACGTGTTTGTGTTGATGCCTACGGGAGGAGGTAAATCTTTGTGTTATCAGTTGCCAGCATTGGTGAAGAGCGGTGCCACCAAGGGGACAACGGTGGTCATCTCTCCCTTGATTTCGTTGATGCAAGATCAAGTTCAGCATTTATTGGCAAAAAACATTAAAGCGGGAATGTTTAGCTCCAAAGGAGGTAACGACGATAATAAACATACTATCCATTTGTTCAGGGAGGGGTTTCTAGACATTGTGTATTTATCACCTGAAAGGGCCAACAAATCGAATGCTATGCAAACAATTATGACAAAACTATACAATAACAACCAGCTTGCCCGAGTAGTTATAGATGAAGCCCATTGTTTAAGTTCATGGGGACACGATTTCCGACCTGACTACCAGGGTCTAGGGTTTTTCAAAGATAAGTTCCCCAAAGTTCCCATAATGGCGTTGACGGCAACTGCCAATGAAAAAGTGCAGATGGATATACTTCACAATTTGAAAATGAAAGACCCGGTATTATTGAAGCAAAGTTTTAATAGAACAAACTTGTTTTATGAAATCAAATTGAAAAAGAGTAATTGTTTGCTTGAAATCAAAGACTACATTTTGAGTCGTTTCCTGGGTAAATCTGGTATCATCTATTGCCATTCAAAGCAATCATGTGAACATACAAGCATGAAACTAAACGAGTATGGGTTGAAAACATCATTTTACCATGCAGGTATGAGTGCTGACAAACGATTCAACATACAAAAGAGATGGCAGGAGAATAAGATACAAGTGATTTGTGCTACTATAGCGTTTGGTATGGGTATTGATAAGCCCGATGTGAGGTTTGTCATTCATTTGTATTTGCCAAGAACTTTGGAAGGGTACTACCAAGAAACTGGACGTGCTGGCCGTGATGGGAACTTTTCTGAATGTGTAATGTACTACTGCTACAAGGATGCACGGTCTTTACAAAACTTGATTCAAAGAGATGAAGAATTGAGCGAACTGGGGAGGGAGAGCCATTTGGCTAAACTAAGACAGGTTATTCAGTACTGTGAAAACACCACCGATTGCCGACGCAAACAGGTTTTGCAATATTTCAATGAAACTTTTGATCCAGCGAATTGCCACAAGCAATGCGACAATTGTCGAGACTATAACCATGTGACTCTGGTGGAGAAGGATTGTACGGAGTATGCTAAGGATATAATCAAATTAGTGAAATCAATCCAGGATGAACAAGTGACGGTTTTGTACTGTCAAGATGTATTCCGAGGCTTGAGCCATAAGAAAATTACTGAAGCAGGTCATCATGAAAACGAGTATCATGGCAAGGGCCAATCTTTGGATAAGAACGACGTGGAGAGAATATTCTTCTATTTATTGAGTCAACAATGCATCGTCGAATACCACGTAATGCATGGTGGTTTTGCCACCGATTATGTCAAAGTTGGCAAGAATGCCGATGTGGTGTTGAATGGTCAGAAAAAGATTATAATACTGTTTTCAAGTAGACCTGGAAGTGCCAACAACAGTCTCGGTAGAACAGCAGCAAATACTGGCAAGCCAGTTGAATATCAGGAGTCGTTTATTACTGCAAGACAAATGACAACTGTGGATGTACCGGACTCTTCGTTTTCACAACGGTGCTTACAAGAATTGCGTGAAGCTAGAGAAAAGGCACTGACTGAATGTTCTATATCGAATCTGCAGATTGTCGGTGAAGTTACGCTCCGGGACATGCTGGCTAAGTTGCCTACCAATAAAAAAGATTTTGCTAAGTTGGAGGGTATTAAGAAGGGTCAATTGGAGCATTTTACCCATTTCAAAAAGATCTTGACATCATTGGCACGAGAGAGAAAGAAAATGGCTAACACATCAATAAGCACCGTTGTCAGTGATATATCGTCGATATCCACATCTACTGTTTCCCCCTATTTCCAACCATCACAGCAAGATCAAGAGATATTGGATACATTACGGGCGGCATCACAGCCAAAGCCCAGTAAAAGTTCTACTCAATCAAGCTATACCAAGAAAAAGGGGTCTAAAAAATTCAATAAAGGTCGCTCAGGGAATTATTTTAAAAAGGCAGCCCCCAAATCTTTGGCAAACTCTCATAGAAATGTAATGCCTATGTAAGTGTTTAGAGAAAATTTTATTTATTAGATAGCTCGCGCATAAATCAACAAACCCCAAAAAAAAAATACACATTTGGATGTAGATTCGCCCAACATTAACAAACACCTCCTCCATTCCCCCCATGGCTAGACATCCATTTTATAAGCGATTATTAAAAGAGTATCAGCAAATAAGTTTGAATAAACTACCAGGTATAAAGCTTGTTACTAATGATGATAATCTAACCGAGTTTATATTCCAGATCAAAGTGGCAAATAATCCGTTATACCCAGATGACGAGGACTATTATCTTTCGATAAAAATTACTGAAAACTACCCCGTTGATTCTCCTCAAGTCAAGTTCGTTATTCATGAGGAAGATAACGATGACGATTCCATAATCATCCTTGACGATGACTCGCTTGAAATTATATCACATTCAGTTATCCCCATTCATCCTCACATATATTCGAATGGCCACATTTGTCTTAATCTATTAGGTGACGATTGGACACCAGCATGTTCTATAGAGTCGATATTGTTGAGTATTCAAAGCATGTTAAGCACAAACGACAAACGGGAAAGACCGCCTGACGACACTTCGTATATTAAGCACGCTCCAACAAACCCAAAGAACTCTAAATTTATTTATCACGATGATAATGTGTAAGACTTTTATAGGTAGTGTGTATTTTCCTAAAAGAGATATTTTTGTTACGCTTTGCACATTTACGTAGATTATGATTGATTTTTTGATTTTTTTTTTTTGGTGTCAAGTTTTCAACAAAATTTCGACAATAAATGTTTGCAAGAGGGGTTTGGTAGTTAATTTTTCCGTAATTGTGACTCAAAAATAGGATTTTCCGTTTCTTTTTCTTGCCGATTAAGCCAAATATGAATTTTGAGGGATTAATAACCACCACAAGTATGTAAGATATGAAATATCTTCGGAGTTTTTTTTTAGTGCAAAACCACAAAGACCAAAAACGAATGACTGAGCTAAAAAAAATTTTCAGTTTAGTGTACTAGCCCAACAACCACCAAAGACACAAAGCTTACCCCTCTTTTGGTGCTGAAGAGTCGAACTGGGATGTACCGACTTGACTTGACTTGAAAAAGTTCCAAGTGAGGCCCAATTGAGCGATAGGAGAGTGCTTGCTATCTGTCAGATCTTTATACCCATGGTTGCACAAGCTAGTGTTGGATTACCAAGCACTTAAGCATTTGTTTGTGTAATTGTATAATCTATACCTGTTTTTTAGCCAATTCCGCATTCGCACGATGAATTGAAAAAAAGAAAATTTGATAATGTCAACAACAACGTTTTCCAAAAATCACATTATAAATATAAACTAATTTTACTTTGTCAAAAAAAAAAGATTCAACTCCGAAAAAAAAAAAGAAGAGCCATTCCCTTTTTTCTCTTTTGTAGAAAACCACTAAAGTTGCTTAACTTATTTTGGACCGAATCACCCGTGATCGACACCATTCACAACGTTGAAGAAGAACTTATCTATTTGCTAAACGATTAGATATATTTTTGTTTAGTAAGGCATTATTATATTTCTTGACACTTGCTCAATTCTGTTGGTGTGTGGGTTTTCCCAACAAGTTAACAATTTACCCCTAATCACTACCACCCCCCCTCAACACAAAAAAAAAAGAAAAACGAACTATTCCAGAATAATTGCTATAATTTTTTTCAGTTGTTTTATTTATTTATTTATTAAATTAATTCTCGTCACCTTATAGATACTTTTTTTTTTATTTTAAATCTTTCGCCAAACTACCAACAGCCATGTCTGAAACTAATGAAATCAAATTGGAAACTGAACCAAAACAACCTCCTTACCCAATTGAACAAGCCTGCGACTCGTGTCGAAAGCGGAAGTTAAAATGCTCAAAAGAGTTTCCTCGTTGCTCAAAATGTATCCAACACGAATGGTGTTGCTCGTATAGTCCCAGAACAATTCGGTCACCTTTGACAAGAGCCCATTTGACTGAAGTTGAAAATAGAGTAAGTCAATTGGAAGGAATACTTCACTACTTACTACCTGATCACGATATTGATGAAATTATAAACGACCACGACAAGGCCATACTAGCACCAATTAGACAAAAATTACAACCACCGCCAAAACCATGTGCACCCACAGAAATGCATTCCCCCATTGACTCAATCACCTACCCTTTACGCCAGTCAAAGTCCAACCCAATACCAGAAGAGTATCCCAAAAGTAGAATCAAGCAAGAAATAATTGACGATTTTTTATTAAACAACATCACCACCACCACCAAGAACAATGATTACATCACACCAACCGTGTTCAACTCATCAGTAAATTCAACGGCACAGAGCTCTTCATTGACGTCTCCTTCATCGTTATTATCGTTGAACTCTTACGACGGAACTATTGAAGAGGTTCTTGAATTGGATCAACCGCAACTTAAAAAAGTGAAGTTGGAGCCGTCAGTTTCTACCAGCAACTCTTCTTCTTCTTCTCCTACCCAATTCAGTTTATTTAACGATTACAATTTAGACATGATATTTGAAGGTGTGGTCGATGAAACTGTTAACGTTTGATGAGTTTGTTTTTTATCGTTTAGTTAGTTAGTTAGTATTGTTTTATGTTTAATGTTATATGTGTTCCCGTGTTGATCAGGTCGTGTAGATTTGCAGCTGCCATAAATCCCGTGATGCGCCGTTTCTCGCAATCGGCACCGAATTACTCACCAAATAAAACCATGACAAAAAAAAAAAAAAAGTTCCCTTCGCCTCTCTTTCTTTTTTATTTGCCCCACAATCGACTACACTCATGAATGCCCAAAGATTAAAGAACCTCATCTCCCTTCGTTCAAGAAATGCTTCAAACAAACTACAACGTACATTACAAGAGTTGGCACAAAATATACAACGACAGATCCAACAGCAGCAGCAAGCACCGATTCCCGTACCTGTCCCAGTACGTCATAGAAATACCCATCCTTTAGGTAGAAGGAATTATTCGACAATCACACAGTCAAGATGGTAGAGTGGCTCAACTTGCTTTTTTATGATAGATTACGATTTTTTTTTGGGTTAGTTTTTGGTTAGGTGGTATTTATTTCCATAGTATGTTTTGTTTCAATGTATATTACGAATTTCTTTTTCTCCACTTTGTAGTGTACTGTAACTAGAAAAGACGTAACCAAAACAAAAAAAAAAAAATTATGATCGTGTCATCTTTTTCTAACCACAAACAACAATGTCTTCACCTGTTCTCCCTAATAGAAGGTCTATTCAGGTATGCTTAAGATTAGACGAGTCACCAAACGAGGATGTCCAGGAATTGACCACCATACAAAACACTTTTGATAAGTCAACCTCAAACTATTTGTTACAGTCAAAACACAATCAGTTGTCAATCAAGTTCCAAGATAAAAACAACCAAACCAAAGATTCCATCAACTCGAGTGCAGAAAATATCAAAAAGACTTTCCAAGATATAAAGAGTATTGCAGGTGGGTTTGGCGACGTATTTGAAATCGATTGGGAGTTTTGGAGTTTGGTGGTTAATGATTATGATCATGTGGTAAACCATGAGCTGGATAAATTAAACCAGTGTATAATATCAGGAATACCAAAAGAGTTCAGAGGCATTATTTGGCAACTAGTGGCCAAATCCAAAGATTCTCAACTAGAAGATTTCTACCGCCAACTAAAACTAGAATCGTCAATCCATGAAAAGGGAATCAAACGAGACTTGACTAGAACCAGTTTCTTTACCAATGTCGAGGCGGTTAGCAAAAGCGATGAGCTTTTCAATGTCATCAAAGCGTACTCTTTGTATGACCCCGATGTGGGCTACACCCAAGGGATGATTTTTATTGCAGTGCCATTGATTATGAATATGAACGAATCGGAGTGTTTTTGTTTATTGGTCACGTTAATGAAAGAATACGGGCTTCGCGATTTGTTTTGCCCGGAAATGAAAGGCTTGCATGTTTTGCTTTACGAATTTGATCGATTGTTGGAATCGTATTCTCCAGTGTTATACAATCATTTGGTCAAACAAGGTATCAAGTCGTCAATGTACGCTTCACAGTGGTTTCTTACATTTTTCGCCTACAAGTTCCCCTTGGACATTGTTTTGAGAATTTACGACATAATTGTCACCCAGGGGATGGAGTCCATATTGAAATTTGCCGTAAATTTAATGATTCAAAATGAGTCCAACTTGTTGGCATTATCGTTTGACAAATTGCTCGAGTTTTTAAAAGATAAGTTGTTTAATGTTTATATCGCCGAAGCATTTATCAAGGACGACAAGGGTAAAAAGAGATTTTCGTTGCTGCGATCTGCTACCAGCACACCCGCTACATATTACAAACTAGATGAATTAGTGCAAGATTCTATGCAAGTAAATGTCGACCCTGTGGAATTGACTAAATACGCTAAGGAATTTGAAAGTATCTACAGCAAAGAAAGGGCCAAGGTAGACGATATCAAAGGTATGAGACTAGCAAACGGTAATCTTAGACATAGAATTAAAGAATTGCAGTCACAATACTCAGCCCTAAACAGAGACCATGTTGATATTGTTCAAAAAATGGTCGATTTGAAAATCACCCTACCTGATTTGGTTAACGAGAACGAGGATCTTAAACATACAATAGAAAAGCTAGAAAAAGATGTCGAAGAATTGGAATCAAAAACACAACCTGCCAACGATGTCTTGCCCAGTGAAATCGAAGACCAAATACAACAACTACTTGTGATCAATGCTCAGGAAGTAGAAAAGTCGGCTAATTTAGAAGAAGAGTTGAATTCGTTGCTTGAGCAAGAGGAAAAGCTTACTAAATTGATAAAGCAGGCAAATAGAAATAGTACTTGGTTCAAATGGAATAAATAGTTTGTGTGTTGATTTCGCGAAAAAGAAATGTAAAGTAATACTGATTAGGGCTATAGCCCTAAGTGGTTTCTCGCACTCTTTTCACTACCAATTACTAAAAAAAAAAAATTTGGTGAAAAAAAAAATATCTAGCACTCCTATACCATCATCATCAACAATAAACCACAATGGGTAGAGGTCCAAAGAAACACTTGAAAAGATTAGCAGCTCCATCTCACTGGATGTTGGACAAATTGTCCGGTACTTATGCTCCAAGACCATCTGCTGGTCCACACAAATTGAGAGAATCATTACCATTGGTTGTCTTTTTAAGAAACAGATTGAAGTATGCTTTGAACGGTAGAGAAGTCAAAGCCATCATGATGCAACAACACGTTCAAGTTGACGGTAAAGTCAGAACTGACACTACTTACCCAGCTGGTTTCATGGATGTCATCACTTTGGAAGCTACCAACGAACATTTCAGATTAGTCTACGATGTTAAAGGTAAATTTGCTGTTCACAGAATTTCTGCTGAAGAAGCTGCCTACAAATTGGGTAAAGTCAAGAAAGTCCAATTAGGTAAGAAAGGTGTTCCATACGTTGTTACCCACGACGGTAGAATTATCAGATACCCAGATCCATTGATCAGAGCTAACGATACCGTTAAAATCGATTTAGCTACCGGTAAGATCGATGATTTCATCAAATTCGACACTGGTAGATTAGTTATGGTTACTGGTGGTAGAAATTTGGGTAGAGTTGGTGTTATTGTCCACAGAGAAAAACACGAAGGAGGTTTCGATTTGGTCCACATCAAAGATGCTTTGGAAAACACTTTCGTTACCAGATTGTCTAACGTTTTCGTTATTGGTACTGAAGCCGGTAAACCATGGGTCTCATTACCAAAGGGTAAAGGTATCAAATTGTCTATTTCTGAAGAAAGAGACAGAAGAAGAGCTCAACAAGGTTTGTAAGTTTTATTCGCACTACAAAAAATAGTTTTAGTGAAAATAGAAAAACCAACGTAAATAAATGTACATTAATTGCATACTCTTTCAATAATGTTGTTAATTCTTGCTGTGGTTTTGTTTAGTGGCTGTTATGCGTCATTTCCACATCGTAACTTGACATGGAACGATATAAATTTTGTTCATACCACCGATACCCACGGTTGGTACTCTGGACACATCAACCAACCTCTTTACCATGCCAATTGGGGAGATTTCATTTCGTTTACTACACACTTGCGGAGAATTGCCCATAGCCAGAACCAAGATCTTTTACTTATAGACAGCGGTGATCGCCACGATGGTAATGGCCTATCAGATATTACCAGCCCCAATGGCCTAAAATCAACCCCTATTTTCATCAAACAAGACTATGATTTGCTAACTATCGGAAACCACGAGTTGTATCTTTGGGAAAACTCAAAACAGGAATACGAAACTGTGGTTAACCATTTTCAGGATAAGTATGTTTGTTCAAATGTGGATATCAGACTAGACAATGGCCTGTTTGTTCCCTTGGGGCTGAAGTACAAGTATTTTACAACACCAATTAGAGGGATTAGAGTTTTGGCTTTTGGGTTTTTATTCGATTTCAAGAGGTTTAATAGTGGTACTAGAGTGACGCCAATGACAGAAACCATACACGAGCCGTGGTTTCAGGAGGCATTAAAACATGAAGTCGATTTGATTATAATTGTGGGTCACACACCCATTTCCCATAACTGGGGAGAGTTTTACCAGGTTCACCAATACTTGCGTCAGTTTTTCCCTGATACGATAATTCAGTATTTTGGTGGACACAGTCATATTCGAGACTTTACCGTGTTTGACAGTTTGTCTACAGGATTACAGAGCGGAAGATATTGTGAGACCGTTGGCTGGACAAGTGTTAATTTAGATAAAGCGGATCTAAACCTTCCTGTTAGACAAAGATTTTCGAGATCGTATATTGATTTCAATACCGACTCATTTAAGTACCACACCAATTTAGATAAAGAGTTTGATACCGCCAAGGGGAAACTGGTTTCCAAGTTGATTCGAGAAACACGCAAAGAGCTCAAGTTAGATACCTTGATAGGCTATGTCAAGACAAACTATTATGTTGATTACGTTCCCATAGATCACCCCAAAAGCATTTTCAATTTGTTGGCTCTGAAAATTCTCAAAACATTACCGAAATCCAAACATGAAGAGCGAATTACAATTATCAATACTGGCTCAATCAGGTACGACTTGTACAAGGGGCCATATACTATTGACTCCAAATTTATTGTCTCGCCCTTTGAAAACATATGGGTCAATATTACAGTGCCAAAATCAGTTGCCACTAAAGTAGCAGCAAAACTAAATGACGCCGACTATATCAGTGCCTCTCGATTGAAACCACCTCATCAATACGATTTGCAAGTCCAGGACTTGAGTACGTCCCCCCACCAAGCTCACTTTGAGATGCAGGAAAAACTCCCCAAAGGTTATGTCACTCATGATGACTTTGGGGCTGATGGCGACGATACGTTGCATCGTGCCGTAGTTAATTTCCCAGTACCCAATGTTATTCAGAGTGTGGAAATCAACGATGAGGTAGATTCACCTGTCAACCTTGTGTTTTATAGTTTTATCACGCCAAATATCATCTGGGCATTAAAAGAGTTGAATTTCTCTACTGAACAAGTACCAACACCATATTCTGACATTTACTTAGGTACATTGCTAAACGAATTTGTTGCCAACAATAAGATCTAATTGTATTCTTTATACTTTTATAATGCTATCGTTAGGTACATAGGTAAATCTATAATCCATACTATTTATAATCTCTCCATCTTGCATAACGTTTTCGTCAACAACCAAATTGACGTCGACTCCAAACCACGAACCCCAAATAGGTCTTTGATTGGTTTTGGAAACAATTGAATTATTTTCCTGAAACAAGTCGGCAGATTCACCTAACCGGTTCCTTCCACTTTGATCAAATCTTACTTTTGCTGAAAAATGAACGACAAAGGTCCCCGTGCCTGGAATTAAATGCCCATCGTAACTTGTCAATTGGTGTGACGATAACGGAGTTTGTAACCATTTCTTTTGGAATTGTAACTTACAGTCTTCTTGTGGGCTCGGTATAATAGGCTGGCCGTTCACTATAATTGCACTTGACCGCTTTAAGTTTGATCCTAACTGAGTGGCATACGATTCAACGTTGGGGAATGGTTGTGATGTTGGCTGTGTGTACAGTAAATCTAACGATGCAAGAAATCGTTTGAGAAACGGCTCTAGTTGTTGTGCTATAGGATGTTAGTTAATACAATTCTCAATGATTGATAATTCATTCGCCTACTTACTTGGGTCTTGATTCATTGTGGCTAGTTAATGGATCGTGATGATTCACTCGAGGTCAAATTTTTTTTTTTTTTTCGTTGTATTTTTCTCATTATCATCATCACCAAACTCCATACTACGCTTTTACAACTCAAAACTACCGTGATACACAACTTTAGTCCTTTATTCGCTTTCTCGTAAGTGCAATTGTGTCTTTCACATTCATCGATTGGCATACATATGTCAGCTCCTGCACATAATCTACAACTGAAATTGATAGCAATCTTAAATTTCTGAGAGGAGTAATATAAATAGTAGTTTGAATCTCTGACTCCACATTTCCACTTTTACCTAACCACTACAATCAAAACAAAACTAAACAATGTCAGATAAAGGAAACATGGCTAAAGATATCGCATCCTCAGTTGTCGGATCAATTGGAGGTAACAAAGTTGCTGATAAATTGCATCTTGGTGGTGTTGGTCACATTGTTGGTGGTGTTGCTGGAGGCATTGCCGGACAAAACCTCGAGCATAAAGCTGAAGACGAAGTTAGAGAACACAAGGGTTAAGCAAAAGAAGTTTGCTAGTTTATGTAACTAAGTAGAAAGACCCTGATAATAAACATGAAAACTAAAAATACACCCAGCATGTACATTTTCTAGCCAGCCCACTCGCATTTGATCTGCTCTCGTTTGGTGGAAACAAAATTTCTTTTTTGATTTTGTTACCCACACTTGGTGTAGTAGTAGTATACTTAGTGTAGTCATAGACAGTTACCATTCGCCCTAAAAGAAGCTTAAGCCTGGTCTGGTTGTGATCATTACACAATATGGACTAAAGGTGTCACTGGTGCAAAGCTAAAGCCAATTGTTTTGGCGTGTTTTTGTTCATGTGCTGGCTAAATTTCGAAGGATCGAAAAAAAAAAAGAAAAATACTTGTTTTGTGTCTGATTTAGTCTACACTACCCACAATCTTATTCCTTTAGTAATTTGTGATACGTGCTGGTCATTACAGCCTAATTTAGATAATTTCTCTCTGAATCAGGTAAGTTACACGATCTTAAACTTTCTTTTTGATTTTGGTGCTTGATCTGATAGAAAAGTGGCTTGCCCAAATCAAAAAAGAACAATTCTACCTGCTTGTACCTTGATTTCTGGATCAATCAAAATGCTTGCAATAACATGAAGTTTCATTTTTCATTTTAATATAAATAGCAAGATAAATTTTCAATTTACAATCTCAAATTTTTTTTTCCAACAAATTCCTCCTCCCTTATCTTACATTCGTTTAATCATAGAAATCTCGCATCCCCCCTCTTACTCCCTAAAAAAAAAAAGAAGACTACCTCCCACCAAAAAAAGCATTTAATTAATATTCCTAATCAAGACAAATCACAATTCCAACCACCTCCCCCCAGAACCAATTTTTCGAAATTTTTTTTTGTTTGATCCTCAAAGATATAAACACTTATTTTCATTCGCTTTAACCTACAACCAAACTCCGAAGAACCTAAAAAAAAAAGTAGTCAACATTGTCGAAGCTACCAAATAACCACAGTAATACTATTAACGATATGAGTTTAGTCCAGTCAGCCATGTTTAATCATCATATGGGCCCTTCACACACTAGATCTCGAAGTTTCGAGTTATTCCAAGAAGCTAAAACCTTAAGGGTTGCTGCTTGTAAGAGATCATACAGCGACGATTTGAATATCAGCACTAAAAGAGCAAGAACTGCACCACCATCTCCTCCATATGAAACTGCTACACCCACCAGAGCTAGTAGGTTGGTAATTTCAAATTTAGTTAAGCCAACAAGCAACTTAAGATCAAGATCGCTTTCTCCAAATAAAAAGTTTTCCAGTCCGTTATCCCCATCGTCATCACCAATAGCGACTGTCACATCACCTATAAGCTCACCCCAAAACATAAAGATAAAACTACCAAGTATTTCTGATGCATTAAATCTACCACCAATAACTTCTAAAGAGCCGGTGAAATTGAAGCCAATTGTGCCAACAGTCTCATTAGATTATTTTGATACATACAAACCCAATGACGAAAATTGGAGGTACGGGCTTTTGGATAAAATTGCCAAAGAATCAAAGCATTTCCACCTTAATCAATACAACTACCTTAATGACCATGCAAAACCAAGTTTTGACTCCAAACTAAGTTCGAAAATCCAACAACTGTCAATTGCAAACGGAAAGAAAATAAATTTTCCCTACGAATCGAATTATACATATTTGAATAAAACATACTTGAACGATGTTAAAAACTATCCCGAATATCTAGAGTTGGCCGCTGAGTCATTATTACAATTGAAAGAGCGCCAACTCCCCCCACCTCCATTACAGCTGCACCAAAAACAACACCCACCACCACCACCACCACCACACTTGCCAGTGCAAGGACTTTTGCCTGTTCCAGCACCTCCGGTTTCACATTTTTCTTCTTCTTACACCACACCACAAGCCCCAGCATTTTACCACCCACCTTCACAACAACAACAACAACAACAGACTCCACCACCACAAACGCTACATCATCAACAACCACAGCCACCTATTTCTACACACAAATTCATTCCAATATCACCTCCATCTGCTAAAAAATCTAGATCGGATTTATTGAAATCACCACCAAAACATCATCATCATCACGCACCGAGGGTATGCATATCGTGTGGGTCAGACCAATCACCATGCTGGAGACCATCCTGGTCTATTAAACAAGGACAATTGTGTAATTCATGTGGGTTGAGGTATAAAAAGACAAAGGCTAGATGCTTAAATGACAAATGTAAAAAAATACCTGCCAAGGGTGAATGGACCCTCATGCAAAGCAAAGGAAAAGAGACTTTTGAAGATGGTATAGAGGGTTATAGCTGTATTGCATGTGGCTGGAGAGTTGAAGTACTTCCTAAATCTTGAGTTTAGAAAAGTATTGTAAAGGAAGCTTCATTTATATAGGATTAGATATCTGTTAATACACTGTGCGACATTTTCTTTTTTAAATTTTACGTGCGCCGCCCCTATTCAACATTTTCCGAATGGCAAAAAAAAAAATCAGTGTTGTCGATGTAAACTCTTAATACTCTATACCGAATAATCAACAATGTCTGAATCAATCACTATTACAATCAAGTCGTCGGGTGATAAAAAATACGAAGTCACATTTGATCCGCTGATCACTGTTTCTCAGTTAAAAGAGTTGGTCGCTGAAAAGTCTGACATACCTGCTGGTAGTCAAAGATTGATTTACTCAGGAAAGGTGTTGAAGGATACCGAAACTGTTACATCTTACAAAGTGCAAAACGGACACACTATACACTTGGTTAAGAGTGCTGCTGCTGCTACTTCCACTGGTGCTGCTACCACTGCAGCAGCTCCACAGCAGTCAACAGCTAACCAACTGTCTAGTACTCCAGCTAATGCTTCAGTTCCATCAAACATAGCAGCGGGCCAAGGTTCATTCAACCCACTAGCTGACTTGACTGGAGCACGTTATGCAGGCTATTCCCAATTGCCATCAGCATCCATGTTTGGACCAGATGGGGGCATGAACAGCAACATACCGGACCCTGAGCAATTGAACTCGATGATGTCGAATCCCCTTGTCCAACAACAAATGCAAGCAATGTTATCAGACCCTCAAATGCTAGATTTTATGATCCAACAAAATCCCCAATTGAGAGCTATGGGTCCTGAGGTCAGACAAATGTTACAAAGTCCATTCTTCAGACAAATGATGTCGAACCCGGAAATGCTAAGAAGTATGATGCAAATGGGAAGAGGTAATGCGGAGCAAACTAATGCCTTCCCTGCGCCAGGTGCTAACCCTACTACTGGTGAAAGTGGCAATAGCGGGGAGACTACAGCAACCCCTGCTAACCCATTTGCCAATTTGTTTCCTAATGGAATCCCGCCAATTAACCCTCTGGCATTGTTTGGAGGTGCTGCACCTGCTGCTACTGCTGCTGCCCCAGCTGACAACAGACCACCAGAAGAAAGATACGAAAACCAATTAAGACAATTGAACGATATGGGATTTTACGATTTTGATAGAAATGTAGAAGCTTTGAGAAGAACTGGTGGTAGTGTTCAAGGTGCAATTGAGTATTTATTAGGCGGTAACTAGTTTGCTAGGAATCTATGGACTGTGGGTTGTTGTTGTTTGTAGAAGAAATAAACAAAAGAGTGTAGTTGAGTGTCTACTTGACCAAAAAAAAAAGTAACCAAAAAAAAAAACATGCTGAGTTGAAATGTTTCTTTCAATTCTCTTCACCAAAACATTATGGATACGGTACTTGAAAGGATAGTGGGAACCTTGCTTGAGACAAGAAACTATACTTTTACGGAGCAATTTCTTGACCAACTAACAGAACTCACATTACAATTTGTCAATGAACTTTCAGCGGATCTTTCAAAGTATACACGGATACAGAGAAGGCAACAGCCATCTTTATCTGATATCAAACTATTGTTAAAACTAAAACATATTTCAACAAATGAGCTAATAAGGGAAATTGAACTAAGCAAGAAGTTTACGTACCGAAAGCAACTAGCCTCATTGTTAGACCAGTTGGTCGAAGAACCAATCAAAGAACAATCACGTCCATTCTTTGACCAATCGTCAATCACAGAGCTAGTACCCAGATTAAATGTCAAACCAGACTATATCCCGTCTTATTTACCCGATCTACCTCCAGACTATACCTACCAATCGACCCCGGAATACATGGAAACACTAACAGATTTAAAGAAATTGCGAATGAAATTAGTCGAAGAATCAAGAATGACAGAAAACTCTTTATACAAATTGATTGAATATGATGATATTGAATGGAGACAGAAATTCGAGCAAGAATTGGTAGAGTTGAGTCCTGACTCATCAGCCAACGAAACCACAGAAGTACCAATACCGACTACCAATGGGAAGAGTGAAGATTTCAAATTTGATATTGTTGAATATGCAAGAATGAGAAAACGACTTTTGATTAAAAGAGACAGAGATTTAGAGAATAGGCGGAAAGCAAGAGAGGAGAACATGTTCATGAAAGCAGAAATGTACTATTCACCATACTCCACACTCAAGCCAACAGCAGAAGTCAAACAATATTTTTCCGATGCCTTATCGGACGGATTCAAGAGTGTGATTGTGTCGGTACGAAATGCAGAAAAACTCAAAGAGCAAAACATCAAACGTCAAATGGAAGAAAACGCCAGACGTGAACAAGAATTGCAGAAACAAAACGAGTCTATATCATTTAGCTTTCCTACAATAAACCAATTGGAAAGTGAAAGCGAGAGTGACAATGACTTCGAGCAAGAAGTAAAAGACAATATAGAATTAAACTTTGATGGTAGTGACAACGAGAGGGAAAGCCGGAATTTGGTTGTCGTACAAAACTCGGACGAGAAAGCCTTACAGCAAGATCCCCCACCCTCTAAGTTTGCCGAAGACGTATCTGACATGTCGTCGGATGATATGGACACTATTGCGTGATGGACTAGACATCACGTGGTAACCCTGTTATTATTATTTTTTTTTGTATTTGTATAGTTCAGATCCCAAGGGGCTTCCAGTTTTGGTAAATAATAAAAGTAACTGCGAGAAACAATTCCGTGACAACGCTTTGTAGGTTGCTTATTGTGATCACAACTAGGGGGTAGTAGTAGTAGGAGAGCAATACCCAGAAGGACAGCCAAAGGAAAAAAAAATAATATAAAACTTAACCTCCCTCCCTTTTTTTTTTTTTTGAAGCAGATTCTCAACCACACCAATTGATCTAATGACAGTAATTATAGCATCATTGTATGTAAATTTGTCTATGTTGCACATGCCTCAAATTGAATTTTTACTAACACTTTGACTAGATTCTTACCATATACAGTTCATTTTGAGATTGATACTGCGGAAGTACAATCCATTCCGCAGGATACAGCAACATCTGCTCAATCTACTTCAACACCAAGTACAACTGCATCATCGACTCAATTGTCTATTCTTCCTTCGTTATCAAAGCAACCTAGACCCGCAGCTGCTATTCCAGATAACAAGCAATTTGAACGTTCCGATACCCCAGAAGGGTTCTTTTACAATAAAAGAAACTCTGCCAAATCCGAACACCAGTTTATCCAGCCAATATCAAAAATCAGCAAAATGGAAAGTTCTGTTGTTGATTCCAAAAAGCCAAACGAAGGTATGGGTCTTCCTGGATTTAGCAGATCACAAGTTAACTTGGCAAACTCGACTCCCAACTTGGCACGTGTTGCGAAACCACTAGCACCACCTCCTTTGAACCGGGGCCGCAGCTCATTTAGTAAAGCGTTATTCACTTTTCATGGAAACAGCAGTGCCACCTCTTTGTTGTCTGAGGATGGTACTGCTGATAGCAGCCCTGTTATTTTGCCTTCGAGTTTGGAAGATGATTTTGATCAAAATTTCCACGATATGGTGCATGGGAAATCCAGATTGGCCCCGTTTGGTGGGTTCTCTAGACCGGGTGTTGAATCACAATTTCTTTCTGAAAAAAGCATTTTTGATGTTGCCCCGTGGACGATTGTTCCGCCTGACAATGGTAACGGCTCCTTAACAAAGGCGGTAAATGTTTCAATTGACTCAGGAATTATGGATAAAGCAAAATGGGTGGGTATTGTTGCCATGCCAAGCGACGATGTGTCGCTACGAGTTAAATCTGAAATATCGCAAAAATTGTCGGCAGACTATGATTGTGAAGCAGTGTTCCCAGACGATGTTACGTTTGAAGGGCATTACAAATCTTTCTGTAAACAAATCTTGTGGCCAACATTACATTACCAGATTCCCGATGATCCTAAATCCAAAGCGTTTGAAGACCATTCGTGGGGACACTATGTGCTAATGAACCAATTGATTGCAGATAAAATAGTGGAAACATACAACGACGTGAATGATGAAGAGACAACTGTATGGATTCATGACTACCACTTGTTATTAGTTCCCAAGATGGTTCGCGACAAGTTGCCTAATGCAAAAATCGGGTTTTTCTTGCATGTGTCTTTCCCTTCTTCAGAAGTTTTCCGTTGTTTTGCTCAAAGAAACCAGTTGTTGGAAGGTATGTTGGGCGCAAACTCGATAGGATTCCAAACCAACGAATATGTTCGTCATTTTTTGCAAACGTGTAATCGGTTGTTATTGGCCGATACAAGTGAACTGGGAGTCAATTACCAGGGCAACTTTACCGTGACAAGCACAATCCCCGTTGGTATAGATGCCTATTCCGTGAGAGAAAATGTCCACACAGAACAAGTCACAGAATGGCGGAGCTTGATCAAGGAAAGATGGAAAGATCAGCATTTAATTGTCAGCAGAGACAAGTTGGACAAGTTAAGAGGAATCAAGCAAAAACTTTTGGCTTACGAGATGTTTTTGACAGATAACCCCGAATACATTGAAAGTACAGTATTAATTCAAATATGCATTGGGTCAGCTCAAGATCCGGATTACGAGCTGGAGATTATGAAGATTGTTTCAAGAATCAACTCGATGCCCGAGAACATTTCGGTTACACAGCCGGTGGTTTTATTGCAACGAGACATTGGTTTTGATCAGTACTTGGCGTTGTTATGCGAGGCAGATGTTTTTGTGGTTAGTTCTATGAGAGAGGGCTTAAACTTGACCTGTCATGAGTTTATCACTGCCACTGAAGATAAAAAGTCTCCCTTGATGCTTTCTGAATTCACGGGATCTTCGAATTTGTTATTGTGTAAGGGAGAAGGTGCAATTTTGATAAACCCATGGGATATTAAAAAGTTTTCGGAAACCATCAAAACCCTGTTGACAATGCCCACTAGTGAAAAAGAGTTACGTTGGCACAACTGCAATCAAATTGTTCTTACGCATGATTCGAAACATTGGGTTACCAGCTGCTTGAATTCAATTGTGAACTCTTGGAAGATCGATCATAAAAAGAGTGGCAACTTAGTTCCTTTTACAAAAAATGCATTCAAAGACTGGTGTAGTGTGAATGGTAAGAGGTTGATTATTCTTGCATTAGAGATTTCTTCAGCGGTTTCAAATTCGAGAGGCAATAGTGCTGGCTCTACATCTGGCAAGGTTAACGTGATTGATCCTTCGGGGCTCGTGAGATTATTGTCCGACTTGGTAGAATCTCAAGACACTTTTGTTTACTTATTGTCTTATTTGCAAAGGTCGGATTTGGACATTATGTTCAAGAGATACCCTCAAATTGGTCTTATTGCGGAAAATGGTAATTTTGTTAAACTCATTGGTGCCAAAAATTGGATATCATTAGCAGACAAAGACGAGTTGAACAGCTGGATGCCAGAAATTGTTAAGCTTGTTGAGTCAAAAGTGGAAAGGTTGCCAGGATCATTTTGTGAAGCTTTAGATGCAACCGTTCGTTTCCATGCTGGGAAATCTTTTTCTGAAGATCGAGAGAGATCTTTGGATACAATGGGTGAAACAATCCAGCACATCAACACGTTATTTGAGCACAATGGAGTACATGCCACTTTGGTGAGAAACCTGGTGATTGTGCAAAAGGACCAAATCAGTTTGAAAGCCATTCGACTTGTACTTTCATGCCACAACTCCAATCTCGATCAAAAGTATGTCGTGACCCATATAAACGAGTTCCAGCAGCCCATGAAGGATGATATTCCTTCAAATGACCATGAAGTTGCTGCTGTACTTTACAGTGGGGGGCTCACCTCTATTGATGAAGCAAACTACGAGTATGTGAACAGTTTGAAGAAGGATATCGGTAATACTTTGACAGTAACCTTAATATCGTCATCAAACGAGGAAACAAAGACTGCTGCTACATACGGAGTAAGAGGTATTAATGAATTGCTTTGTATATTAAATAGTTAGTACTTGTCTTTATAGCTATTTTCCACAATCACATTCAATTCTTGCAACGAGTTGAGAAATTCTTTGTTTTCTTGGTCGTTTAACGGCTGGAACTTGTTCCAGTAATGGCTAACAAACTCGTCTTCGGTGATGTGGTTGCCCTTTTCTTTGTCTCGATTGACTACCCAGAAATTCTCTTTCGACCGTTTGTGTGCTTCTCTATCATCCTCCATGCGGACAAGAATCTGACGTTTGGACAACAAAGTCGTTGAAGGGTTTGATTTTTCTCGAATACTGAACAACAGATCTTCATCAACAATATCATCGATGTATTCTGAATGCTCTAATAGTTTAGCTCTTTCAAATTGACATTCATGTTTGCATTGCAAGAGTATTTTCCATGCTCGCACCAACGGCTCGTCGTCGTTAATGTCGGATTTGGTAAACTCTTCATTCCTCTTTATCAAATCAATATCTTTATCCGTTAACATATTGGAGTCAAATTGCGAAACAAACCCATGACAATCCATTTTAAAGTGTTGAGATATATTAAATAAACTCAAATAAGTGCTGTATAAATTGGATTTGTTGTCGGTTACTTGAGTTATAATCAAGGGCAAATTATCTTTCAAGCCCTGTACATATGCTTGTTTATACTTATCCAGGCTAAGTGATTCATTTATTAACAAGTCAACAAATTGTAGTATATTTGCTTTAATGCTTGTAGGCAATTGTTTGTCGTTTATCACATCTAATATTGTTGGCAATAAGTAATCTTCTTTGTCGGAATTTTTTAATGCAAAATACACTGCTTTACTTAAATGTTGTAGTTGTGGCGACAAGCTACGGAGCATTTGTAGCAATTGGTTAGCAGCATCGAACGAATCCATGGTTGATGAAGATAGTTAAAGAAAGGCAAGAAAAAATTCGAGATCTCGTTTTAACCTATCCCCAACCTCTCACGTGACCTTAAAAGCAATGAAAAAAATTTTTAACTCTTTCATCACATTTTTTTTTTTTTTTGACAAGTTATCTTAACGACACTTTTTTTTTTATTTAACAGCACATTATATTCAACAATGGGTAAATCATCCGGTAAAGGAAAAGGAGGTAAAAATAGAAGAAGAGGAAAGAATGTCAACAGTGGACAAAAAAGAGAATTAATCTATAAAGAAGAGGGCCAAGAATATGCTCAAATCACTAAAATGTTAGGTAATGGTAGAATCGAAGTAAGTTGTTTCGATGGTATTAAAAGAATGGGCCACATTAGAGGAAAATTGAGAAAGAAGGTGTGGATGGGACAAGGTGATATTATTTTGGTGTCGTTGAGAGATTTCCAGGACGACCAATGTGATGTTGTCCACAAGTACAACTCTGATGAAGCCAGAACATTGAAGAATGTTGGTGAATTGCCTGAAAATGCCAAGATTAATGAAACTGATACCTTTGGTGCTGATGATGATGAAGAGGTCAATTTCGAATTCGGTGGAGCCGATGAAGATGAATCTGAAGAGGATGAAGAGTTGGATATTGACGATATTTAGAAGCAAATGGTTTTGTCAGGAGAGAAGAGAGAGAGAGAAAAAGTTGCATATAACTTTTATTGTACATTACTTTTACATGTAGGTATATATAGATAGAGGAAGACAATAAATGTTTTCTGTATCAATGTCTATAATTCCTTGTATCTTCATCACCGCTGTCTATTTCAAAACTATCAAATCTTCTCAATCCAACACTTTCTTCGTTGTCATATTCCGAAGTTCTATTGATTTGCATAGATCTTCTTACTGTCGAAAATCCACCAACACCATTATCTAGCGGTGCCATGTCTTTTGAAGTGTGCACGCCAAAGATCTCTCTATCTCTATTGACCATTGGGCTTTCGGATCTTGAGATGTTTAACAAGTAGACACCGCTGAAAATAATTAGAAAACCAATCAACAATGAAATGATGTCCACTGCAGACGATGTGTTGAACCCTTTGAACAATATAAACGAAGCAGCCAAAGTAAAAGTGGTGAATGTGACATAGTATAATGGATTCACAATTGACGTATCAAACTGGTCCAATGCCTTATTGAAATAATTCATTTGCGTGACAATGCACAATGCAACAACAATCAAAAACAAGTATGTTGAAACGTGTGTAAACTGGTTGTTCCCACCCAAAGTCAATTTAAGAGCAATTCCAAAAGCTTTAATTGACATAACTGAAATAGACCCGACAGAAGAACAGATTGATAAGTAAATCATCGGATTTGTATTTCCATATTTGGGCACAATCTTGTAGATCATAAATAAGGAGTAAAGTGTAACAACTGTACAGTAGAACATAAACCCTGGCTGAGTAGCATATCCCAAAATCTCGTCCACAGTTTGAACTTCCTTATCCGGTGGAGCATGCAAAATAATGATGACCGACCCCATTAGACAAATAGCACAACCCATCTTACCCAAGGTTCCTAATCTTTCTTTTAAAAATATTGCTGCCAAAACAGCACCGATGATGACAGATAAGGCCCCCAATGGTGTAACCAAAATAGCAGGCGCAAATGTGTATGCAGCGAAATTAGCAATTTCTCCAATGGCCATGGTGATCATACCTCCCCACCAAATTGGGTTTTGAAGGTAATCCAGTGCCTGAACACCATCTGTGCCACCAGTTCGTGCTGATGCGTCCATCAAACCTTTCTTGGTGATAATGAACGAAGTACCAATTGCCAATGATGACGACATGGCCAATGCAAGGCCTATATATTTATCTTCCATGATTGAATATGAAACTTAAAAAATGATGAACGTCCAATAATGAGATTCAAGCAAATAGAGAAGAATGTGAAATTCAAAGCTAATCAAAGGGGAAACCTTAAAAGAAAAAATACCAACGAACAAATCAAATTGGTAACAGAATGAAAACAATAACACTATTTTTTTGTTGAAACAAAAACTTTTTTTGAACATTTGAACACGAAACACAAAGCTGTTTCAACACAGCCTAATTTGATGAACGGGTTTATGCGGTACAACTGGGTCAACGATTTTTATAGGTCACTATGTAGATGTCCAGTCTATGTGGGCGTGTAGGGCCCTTCCACAAATGTATTGGCATACCAACTATTACGTCAATATTTCTGTTGGCAAAAATTGGGCTTACACAAACACTTTATTTTTTTTTTGCAACTCTGACAATGATGATATCGTTTCACACGCTTATGAAGTACATTATCACAATTATACCAGAAGTATCCTATTTGATATCGTTCCTTCAATTCTATTATACGTATTTTACTGGGTTATTGTTTTTATTGTCAAGAATCAGGATTAGAAACATCCAAAAGGAAACCACCAAAATTATTTTTAGTTTGTACAAAAATGAAGGAGCCCTTTACGATTTCTGGTTTAGTTGCAATATTATCACTATTACTACAGGTATGATATGGGCGTTTCTAAAACACAATGCAAATAGCAAATCAAAGGATGCGTTGGTAGTTATAATCATTTCCTCGGTTTTGCGATTTTCCGTTATGTCTGCCCACCAGATCAAACAGTATACCTTGAAGCGTAACTGGCTTCCAAATGCCAAATATGTATCGAATGTGCCGATAACCAGATTTCTCCAGATGGATAGTACATGCATGTTAGTCATTGCAGAGTTATTTTTAGAATCAAAGCAAGGCATATCAAAAGTAGCATTGTTGGTGTTGCATTCCATCTTAAGCTTGCTAGGTGTTTTCGATTTTGAAATGACAAAAAGGGTTTTACCCTATCAGCACGTCTACTTGTTTGTGTTTGGATTGTTAGAGAATTGGATTTTAGTATTGTTTTGGTATGAATGCAGAAACAGTAAAGCAATTTTGTATACACTTTGCTATTTACTAAAATGGAATGGAAACACTGCTAGTCAATCAGTAAACTTGATTATTACGTTGGTCCTCAAATTTACCAAAAACGACGAAACTGCTACCAAGATGGAGTCTGATCGTATAGCCTCATTTGGGTTTGATTGCTTTAGTATTATTAGCGATTTGCATTAATTAGATAAATCTCTCTTCATGTTTTGTAGTCTCTCCCAGCCAGGAGAGTCTTCCCACATATCTTTACCTTTAGACATTAATGACCTCACCGTAGTTCTGGCCTTGTACTTCCAGTCTTTACATACCAAGTCACCAGCTCCATGTTTCCCCGGTAACTCACCGAGTGATTCAAACGCACTCACCAAATCTTCACAAGCATCGACAATCTCGTTCCAAATAGTTTCACTGGATTCCAACTCTGGGTTATGCACCATAACTCTGTATGCCTTTTCGTGACATTCCAATGCTGCCCATGGTCTTTTTCTCCACAATTCGACTCTAGCAACTATTCTCCAGCATCGCGCTGATGAAGTTATTACCTTTGGCAACACATTGCAAACCAAATCAATACAAGACAGTTGGTAGTGCGACAATCTCTCCCCGTCACCAGGGAATTCTTCGGATACAAGAATTTCAACTAGTTTTTCCAAAACAGGAATGTCAATGGCGGTATCGCCTTCGTTTTTTCTAATCTCAATCAATTCACGACACCCTTGCAACACATCATTCCATTCATGGAGCTTGGCAGCCACATTAACGTAGTTTTCATAAATTCTCCAAGACTTGCGACTTTCGCCACCGCTTCTAATGGCTTTTTTCAAAGCATTGAACGCAGGTTTGGTCTTGTCCAATTTCAAAAGGGCACTGGCCAAATTAGACCACGCATAGGAGTTGGAATCGTCAAGAGAAACACATCGTGTAAATGCTTCTGAGGCCAATTCAAATTGACCCGATTCAAGACCACAACATCCATAGAAATACCAATTTTCATAGCTCAATGGGTTGACTGTGAGACAATCAAACATGTGCTTGATCGCTAAGTCAATATCTTTTCTTGGTGGCGAATAATAATAGTGTGACAAAGATGCCTTTGCCTTTGCATAATGGCCAACTTCCCATGCTTTCTCCCATAATGAAGGATCTTGTCGGATATCACCCAAAATCGAGATGGCTCTAGCGTCCTCAGGATGGGTTGCAAGACGTTGTAGTATAATATTTTCTGCTTCTCTTTCGTTGTCCACTGCTGCATAGCACAATGCCGCCTCACACAGCATGTGCAATCTTTCGTAAATCTCTATAGCCGATCGTAAAACACCCAAAGACATGTACTTTTCTGCAAGCTTGGCATCCATAGCCCATTGGGGTAAAAGAGGTAGCAAATGAATGAATCTCAATCTCAGTGCTGTGGTGGCACTGGTGTCCTCCTCCATCGATTCGGGTATAATTCTGGTTTTAATCTTAATTCCCATTTCTTCAATCAAAGAAGTCATTTGGAGTATACCTCTTTCAATAGTTCTAGACTTGTTTGTTTCAAGCAAAGACCGTTCCCATAAGGCACGTGAAAAAATCGACCAATTCACTTTACCTGCACTTGCGTATAAAACACGACCCACCAATGCAGAAAGTTCCTCCTCTACCAATGGATCGCTTGCTGGCGATGTTTGTTTCAACACGGTTAGTCTTAACAACAACTGCAAGTTATCGAGGTTATTCAAGGCTGGCTGGTTGTTTGGGTCAAGATCTTTCAAATCTGCTGGAATATCTTCCTGTTTCATAGCTAAGGGAAGCAATTTTTCGTCAGCGGTATTTTGTTGTAACAAAAAGGAATCATATCTTATTCTTTTAGTGTCTTGTTCAATTTCAATCTCAAGATCCTCTAAAGATTCGTATTGTGGTTTTTCTAATAACAAATCAGAATCCAACTGAAAACTTTCTGGGGTGGAAGTTTCAACTTCGTAAAGAGTGTTTTGGCTACTCTTTGCTAGCACAATCAAGTTTGATGTAAAAAAATTCTGAAACTTTGTTCTTTTTGCCTTTGCTCCGGAAAGTAACAATTGGAAGTCCGACAACTTTTTGGCCTGGATTAATGGTGAGACGGCAGCGTGCTCTGTTGACGAATGAATATGAATTCTAGAAACTTCCAAAAGAAACTGAATCTGAACTAGTTTTTGCAACTCGGGGAAGTCTGGTGGTGCAATTGCATTCACTAATGATGAGTTGAGAATTATTCCACAAACCGACAGTATGATGCTCGGTGGTTCCGATACTACTGATAAATGTACTTGCAATCCTCTGACTTTCCACCAACAAAGAGAAGCAGTAATTGGGTCTTGGACTTTGGAGGCTTCGGTAACAAAATCCAAGAGTTTGGTTGGATCGCTTCTGCTGAAAAGGGATAATTGAGGAGGTGTTTGTAACAATCTTTCGAAAATCAATTCTGACATCACTAAAAAGAGAGGTTCTTGCATCAAGTCGTACGCTTGTTGTCCTTCAATGCTAAGCAATTTAATAGTTTCAGCCTGTACGTTTTCGGTATTCTCATTTGGGAACCACAAAGACTGTGCTGTTTTCGAAACTGGTGGACCAGTAAAATTTGCTTGGACAAATGACTGCAAACATGCAACACCCAATATCTGCAAACAGATGACACTATCTTTGCCAAAGTACTTATCCAGTAAAGCTATCAACTGATCAACATATTCGTTCAAGACATCAATTAAGTTGTTCGATGAGTATTTCTGTAAAATATTCTGTAATTGAGGCAAATGCAATATTTCTTTGAAATCACTCACTTCAAATAAATGTTCTGATTTCCCCTCTAAAATACTAAGAATTGAGTATCCGACTCTTTCATTGGATCCAACTTCAAAAGTCCCGGGAGGAACTAGTAATAATAGTTGCGATAAATATTTCTTCAAACAATCCATGTCTGGTGTAAGTACGCCATCGTTGGTTCTTTTTTTTTTTTTGGAATTTTTTTTTTTTTTTTTTCAAAACTCATTTTTTTCTAAATCAGCTTCAGATG
>OBUW01000227.1_pt1 | contig 39605 bp, 24 predicted proteins | sample 1475761 | NCBI WGS metagenome assembly OBUW01 (sample SAMEA2579908, study PRJEB22360) | human gut metagenome | biome: human gut; feature: human-associated habitat; material: faeces | place: Denmark | collected 2008/2010
TTGAAATCAATTCACTTGCCGCTTTCCACTTACTGTCGCATATAACTATGATAGCCGATATAAAACATTAGTCCTACCACAATGGAAATAAACAGATAGATCACAAACGATTCTTTGAAACTTTCTATTTGGAAACAACTGATAATGATTGCGCTGGATTTGTCAGGATCTTCTTCAGTCAGGGCACATAAATCTTTATCCTTGCTTAAACAATATTCTTCTGTACATAGTTTGCACTTATCTATAGGGTTAATGATTGTTTTGACATTACACTCACACTTACAATACAATTGATAGGAGGACGCTAGTGGTAGTACCAATGTGTATAGTAAAGCAAAGATGAATTGTTTATTATTGAGTTTCATAGTGGTTATTAAATATCTGGTCCAACTTCTAATTATTTATTGATCTCTGAGGATTTTTTTATTAACCACCCACACAACAACAACAACAACTTGATTCAGATTTTAAGAAAGCTCTTTGTAGTAGGAGTGGTAGTAGTAGTAGTAATAGTAGTGCGTGTGTGTATTTTTCTGCCCAATTTCACACGACCAGAAAAACGAAACAACCAGAACTTCAAAAAAGTGGCAAACCCAAAAATTTCTTTCCTTTTTTTTTCAATCACGAGAACAAGATCTATTAACTTCATCACCCTAAAGAAGAAATGACTACTTCAATTGATAAACCTTATGTTCATGAAGGTGGTATAAGACCATATTTTGAACAACAAATACAAGATACGGAAATAAGAATACAGCAAACCACACAGAACTTGCGTCGTTTGGAAGCCCAACGTAACAAATTGAATAACAAAGTCAGACAATTAAAGGATGAATTAAGATTATTACAAGAACCTGGATCATATGTAGGTGAAGTTGTTAAAGTTATGGGCTTGAAAAAAGTTTTAGTGAAAATCCATCCTGAAGGTAAATTCATTGTCAATGTTACCAAAGATATCGATGTCAAGAAATTGACTCCATCAATAAGAGTGTGTTTGAAAGCAGATTCTCACGATTTGTACAAAATATTGCCTAACAAAGTTGATCCTTTGGTTTCATTGATGATGGTTGAAAAAGTCCCAGACTCAACATACGATATGGTTGGTGGGTTAGATAAACAAATTAAAGAAATCAAAGAAGTTATTGAATTACCTGTCAAACATCCAGAATTGTTTGAAAGTTTGGGTATAGCTCAACCAAAAGGTGTTATATTGTATGGACCACCAGGTACAGGTAAGACCTTATTGGCAAGAGCAGTTGCTCACCATACCGAATGTAAATTCATTCGTGTTTCTGGTTCAGAATTAGTGCAAAAGTATATTGGGGAAGGGTCTCGTATGGTTAGGGAGTTGTTCGTGATGGCAAGAGAACATGCACCATCAATCATTTTCATGGATGAAATTGATTCTATTGGGTCGTCGCGTGTTGAAGGTTCATCAGGTGGTGATTCCGAAGTGCAAAGAACAATGTTGGAATTGTTAAATCAATTGGATGGGTTTGAAAGTTCAAAAGATATCAAAATCATTATGGCCACTAATCGTTTAGATATTTTGGATCCAGCTTTATTGAGACCAGGTAGAATTGATAGAAAAATTGAATTCCCAGCACCAACCGTTGCTGCTAGAACAGATATTTTAAAGATTCATTCAAGATCCATGAATTTGACAAGAGGTATTAATTTGCGTAAAATTGCTGAGAAAATGAATGGATGCAGTGGTGCTGATGTGAAAGGGGTTTGTACCGAAGCTGGTATGTATGCATTGAGAGAAAGAAGAATTCATGTAACACAAGAAGATTTCGAATTGGCAGTTGCAAAAGTCATGTCTAAGAATGACGATGGTGCTGTCTCCTTACAGAAATTATTCAAATAAATGCATTATGTGTATGTATGTGTATATGTGAATAAGAGACTTTCCAATAATAACTGATGATGATGATGATGTAGATTATATTGATAGTCTGTTGTATTTGTCTATCTGACACAAGATCCTGCGAAGATCGAGGCAGTGGTGGTGGGAAAAAGAAGAAAAATGAAATTCCGAACACGTACCATCAAACTGAAATTTTTCTATACCGTTCGTTCTGTTTCTAATCTCATTTTTTTTTTGCCTGCTTTATTTTACTAATTCTTTAATATTGTTGATGCTTTAATCGACTGCCTTTATATTCACTATATACTACTACTCCATGAGATTTCCATTATCTACTCTATTGGTGGGCGCAGCCCTATTAACATTCACATCATGTTCGACTGATTTTGATCAGAAAGTTTTACAACTTGACAAGTTGTTTTCCGAACAAGGTCCCACAATCAATGTTTTACAAGCCTATGAAGAAATAATTCGAACAGCAAAGTCTTCTTCTTCTAATACCAATTCTCTCCCCAAGTTATTATTCAAGAAGGCTATAATTGAAATCAACCTAAATAAAGAAATCCAAGCTATAGCTGATTTAAAATGGGCATTAGAGCTAGATCCAGCAATGGGTCCCGCTAAGGATAAAATTGTGCAATTGTTAATGGCAAGAGGTGAATTTGATACAGTTCAACGGTATCTTACTAAAGACAATGACAAGGATATTTATCATACAATTGATAAAATCAATCAGGATATTAAAACTAGTAAAGAATTAATTGAAAAACACGAATATCAACAATGTGCAAATATTTTGAATGAGATCATTTCATTGAGTCCAGCAAATTATGAAATTACTGAATTGTACTATAATTTGGCTTTAAATTCGTATAAAGAAACCCCGGATTTTCAATTGAAATATTTGGGTGAAATGCTACCGGTCAACAAAGTGATTATACAAACAGCGAAAAATTTAATTGATATTAATCCCATGAAAAGTTTGAAATACTTTAATGTGTTATCACAGTTTTTATTATATACAGAAGTTCAATTTGAGAATTCTAATAAAATCATAAAGAATTGTTTGAGAATAGATAATGAATATACCTTATGTGGTAAATTGTCGAAATTTTATGTTAAATTTCAGAATTTTTTCAAATTATTAGAGGATTATTCAATAATTCAAGGTCATTATTATACTAACACCGAGAATAATGTGAAATTAGAAGATGAAGGATTAATCAATCCAGTTATAGACTATCAGTTTGTTATAAAGTTCTTGTTTATGGATAATTTGCAAGTATCTAAATTAGATAAACGTAAATTGCCATCAAGTATAAAGAATAATTATGACTATTTACAATATCAGATTCAAAAGTTTGGAGAAGAGTTGGGATTTGAAACATCCCCGAAGATATTGTTTTTGCAGGATTTGAACAGATTAGTATGTGAAGCGTATTCTTTAACTGGCAGCTCAAAGAAGGCTAAACAGTTTTGTGATAGTTTTGATGACTCGGATAACTTGTTTTTGCCAAAGCACATCACAGAAATAGACAAGTATTTACTGAAAAAGAAGTATCCCCAAGCAGAGGAATTGTTGAATAAGTTCAATAATAATGTCAAGCAAACGAAATTGTTTACTGACAGATGGACCAAAGTAGAGGAATATCATATGAAACTCAATCAACAAAGACAACAGCAATATTTTCAACAACAGCAACAACAGCAACAACAGCAACAACAACGTCAACGTCAACAACAATATAGAGGTGCTCAACCACATCAACAGCGAAAGAAACCAGCTAATGATTATTATAAGGTTTTGGATGTGCCACATGATGCTGATGAAAAGACTATTAAGAAAGGGTATAGAACACAAACATTAAAGTATCACCCAGATAAATATAAAGGTGATGATTTGACTCCAGAACAGATTGAGAAAAAAATGCAAGCTATTAATCAAGCATATGAAGTGTTAAGTGACCCTGAATTACGTGAACGATATGATAGAGGTGATGATCCAAATGATCCTATGGGTCAGAGCCATCCACAATGGCAACCACAAGGTGGTGGTGGACAACCAAATTTCAACTTTAATTTTGGTGGCGGTGGCGGTGGTGGAAACCAATTTTTCCAACAATTTTTTGGAGGTCAAGGGTTTAAATTTAATGGACAAGGTAATCCATTTGGTAATTCACATCAAAAAGTGAAGATTACAAAGAATAAGAAAAAGAATAGGAGCAGAAAGCAGTAGGAAATAATATTTGATAGAGTTTTTTTTTTGTATACTATTATAGATATGAATTGGTTAACATATTTCATGTGTTCCAAAACTACACATGTTCGTTGTTTGTAGTAGTTACGTAGTTACTGAAAAAAAGAAAAAAACATTCATATTTTTATTGTATTATTTTTCTAAAAACGTATTTATCTGATAGTGTTGTGTTTTACATAATCAACTTGGAGCCTCTGTAGATGAATTCATTTGGTTTTTCTGAATTGGATGCACTGGCAACTTCCTTCTTTGGTTCTCTTTTTGGGAATCCTTCGAATGATTTGGCATAAACGGCCACAGAATGAGCAATTAATTTAGTGTTAATAACCCAAGCTTCATAATCTGGATTATCTAAATTGTCACACAATTGATGGTAGCAAGGATCAAACCATTCACCAACTTTACCACCAAATTTTTCTTGACCTTTAGCATCTTTGACACCTTCGGCCCCAGTAGCAATACCACCACCTGGAATACCATTTTCAATAAAACCCACATAATCAGATCTACCATCGAATGGGGTTAATGTATAGTTTAATCCATGCGAAGTGTACCAATCAATATATAAATCTTTCAAATTTCCTGAACCATTTGGATGATCCTTGTTATTAGCATCATAGACTTGGTATTCATAATTTGGAGATGCCATCATATCATAATCCATGAAAAGTCTTAGTTTAGAGTTTTCTTCAGCAGTTAAATGTTCAGCATAATAAGTTGATCCCAATAAACCTTCTTCTTCAGCTGCCCACCAAGCAAATCTAACAGCATTGTTTAATTTGAACTGTGTCAAATGTTTGGCAACTTCCAATAAGGAAATGGTACCTGATCCATCGTCATTAATACCAGGTCCTTCAGCAACAGAATCAGAATGAGCACCTAAAGAAACAATATTGTCATGATCACCAAAAACTGAATCAGCAATGACATTCAATGTTTTGATATATTTAACGTAGGAATCAACATATAAAGTAGTTTCAAATGCATATTTTGGGTCTTTAGATAATTTTTCAATGTATTTTTCCACGTCTTTCTTGGCAACTGAAACTGTGGCGACTTCTTTCCCAGTTGGATTACCCAATGTTCCACGTACCGGTTCATCGTCATAAATAATTGCCCCCAAGGCACCAGCAATACCTGCATTTCTTGATTTATCACCAAAGGCACATTCACCACGTTTAATTAAAACAATATTCCCTTTAGTGAATTCTGGGAAATTGTCAGGCTTACATCCAAAATCATCAACTAAAACCAAATTACCATGAGCTGGTTTTCCATCAGCAGTAGGTGGGGTCAAACTAAATGGTGATAATGATTTTGGTTCTACTCCATCAATTAATAAGGAAAATGATTTAACTTTCCCATCAAGAGCTTTAAAACTTTGAGTTTTAACATTATAATACCCTTTCAATTTTTTAATTTCTGATATAATATAACCAATAGTACCCCAATGACCCGGTGAACCGATAACTCTAGTTGGATGATCATATTTGCCAATTGAACGTTGAGCAATTTCAAATAAATCTTCAGCACGAGAACGTAATCCTTTTTCATTGATTAAACTTTGTAAAGATTCAGTATCAATTTCTGGTAATGAATTATAAACAGTTTCATCAATAACACCATCAATTATCAAGTTGTTGTCGTTGTTGTTGTTTTCATTTTCGTCATTATTAATAAATTGGTCAGAAATATCATCCATGATAATTTCTTGGGTTAATTCTTCACCCAAGTTGAACCAATTTTTCCAAAATCCAAAAGAAGTTGGTAAGGCATTGATTGATACAATTATTGATAAAGAAGTAGTTAAAGTTAAAAATTTCATCTTCTTTTTGGAAAAAATTCAGAGCTTTTTTTTTTAAACGAAAGGAAAAGGAAAAGAAAAATAAAATAGATGTTGGTGAAAGAAAGAAAGAAAGAAAGAAAACAGGAAAATCGTTGGTTTTAATTTATGATAGATTATTATGACTAAGAAGCATTGATAGGAAATTTGGTTCTTTTTTTTTGGGGCCTCGCGTTGCAAGCGGAATTCTCATTCCAGCCTTCCGAGAAGAGACAGAGAGATAGAGATAGAAAAACAAAAACTGTGGTTGTCGCCGCATTGGGCGAGGGCTGGTTGGTAGAGAAATTCTTGGTGGTGGTAAAATCTTTATGTCTGATTTGCACGCTCTTGTTATTAATTGTTTTCTATGCTGTAATTTAATAACATATCAAACTCGTAATATTAAAAGTAAAATATTTTTATAATATTGCAATAATGACGTTGGCTTCTCTCCAACTTTCATGCAGTCTTTTCTCTTTTTTACACTTTCCCTTTCCTTTCTTGGATGTTATCGTCACTAAACTCAACTAAAAAAACAAAGGAAGAGCATTTATCAACAGCAAACTTCTAGCCATGAAACCATAAATATATATTTATAGTGCACTATCAAGGGACTATTTAGCATTTCTAGAAAATGTTCAATTTGTGGAAACAAAATTTAATGAGCACCAGAAATGAAGAACCATTTGTCAATAGATTTGTCAATTGGAGCAGCTGGAGCTGGAGAAGCACTTGGAATTTCTTGAGCAGCAGCATCAGAGTAAGATGGGGTAGAAGACAAGGTGGTGTTAGTCAAATCAATTCCTTTAGAATCAACTGATTCACCTTTGATTAATTTTTCCCAAGCTTCAGCACATTCACCGATAACTTCTTCGGCGTATTTCTTGTTTTTACATTCACCGGAGAAAGCAAATTGATTTTCTGGTTTTCCATCTGGGATTTTGTAAATTCTGAACCATTCGTTGGTAGCTCTCAACAAACCTGGCAAATGAGTTTCAACATCTTCAATGTCGTTCAATTTTGGAGCCAATGGATCGTTAACGTCAATGACAATGACTTTCCAATCGGTTTCACCTTCATCCAAAAGGGCCATGACACCCAAAACTTTGACTTGTTTAACTTCACCAACAGTAGCAACTTTTTCACCAATCTCACAAACATCTAATGGATCATTGTCACCTTTAGCTTTGGTTTCTGGATGGGATTGGTTTGGATCTTCCCAAGTTTGTGGGAAGGCACCGTAGTTGTGAATGTAACCGTGGTGTGGGAAGCAGTTTCTGACAAATCTCAATTTGCCCTTTTTGGTGTCTTGAATAATTGGGTTCAATTTTTGTTCTTTGGAAATTTCCAATTTAGCATTGGTCCATCTTGGAACTTCAACAATCATGTTCAAAATGGTTTTTTCTTCATTGGCGTATAATGGAATATCGTGGAATGGAGAAACTGGTTTACCATCTTTTTCAATGTAGACTTTGTAGTCTAAAGTGTTGGCAGCACCAACTTGACGAGTAGAGTATGAAGACATCTTTTGACAGAATTAAAAAAAAGGCAATTGAGTTAATCTAGATGATTTAGCTTAATTGAATCAAAAAAAAAAAAGGAAAAGAATGAAAGAAAAGAATGAAAAAAAAAATTTGGGAACTTTTGCTCGATTTTGTTGAGAATAAATGAAAATTGTTTGAATCTCCGCTTAACATAAATAGTAGTGGTGGTAGTAAAACAGGGGCTTGTAAAAAAAATTTCCACCACCAAAACATTTTGAAGAAAAAAAACTTTGTCGTGTAAGCAAATCAGAACACTCGACTCACGTCACGTGTTATTTCGTATAGCTAGGCGTTCCAAGAATTTTTGAGACCATATAGTTCACATAAGATTGGTTGGCGTCATTAGCTTGAATCACATTCATTTCTGCTTTCTTAAATAAATATAATCCTCTTGTGAGTTCACGATATGGTATATCATTGTATTTGTTGTTGCCATTTTTACAGATTTTTATCATCATAGCGATATCGCGCAAGGTTATGCTTAACCATGTATGGGGCTGCGATTCAAGCAAGTAGATACCAGAATATACCATCTCCGGGAGTTTCTGATTGTATTGCCAATAAATGTTAAGTCCGTAAACATCTGAATCGAAAAATCCAATGAATTTGCAGTTTTCATTGGTTTGCAACCATGTAAGAAATCGAAGGGTCAAGTTATCGGAATACCCTTTTGCGGTGACTATTAAGAATCGATTTATTATGTTGTGTTGTCTTAAATGGGTGCAAAGACATTGAAATACGGCATCTTTCTCTAATATGACAACAATTACTTTTTCAACTTTTATTTGTGTGATTTTTGTATTAAAAAATTTAGTGTAATTAATCGGTATCAAAATTGGTTCAGCTTTAATACTTAATTCTTGGAAATAGTCACCATATACTAATCCTTTCTGAGTTGGATGAATATTTATGTCGTCACATAATGACCACCCTAACCCACGTTCCACAAGCTGACCCAAAAGAAATCTACATTCGTTTTGACTATGGTTGAAAACTTCCACATCTTGGTAATATATATCACGAATGGTTGTTATTTGATTTTGTGCTTTTAAATGTTTTATCAATATACTTATTAATTTACACACAGCCGCAAACCTTCTAGTCTCGGTTTCTCTGATAGACAAAACGCAATAACTTCCTAATTTCCTTAATGAGTTGTTCAGTGAGTTTTTAATTATAATTGTCACTTCATGATAGTTCATTAATGAGGATGTAACTTGTTCCCAAATATTTAGGAGCACCTGTAATTTGTTTCTTAAAGAAAGTTAGTCTTCCCGTTTTCAGAAAATTGATGATATGGTTGTTTCCAACATACATGGACTCAGTATGAGATATTGTTATAGCGTCTACATTCATTGGAAAAGAAATTGAAAAGTGGATTATAAAAATTGCTGTTGCAAAAATTTCGAACTCGATGTTTGCGAGTTTAAAGCTGTTGGGAGAAATGACCTGAAAACTAAGCCAAAAAAAAAAACAATACTATTGCCACTTCTAAAAAAAGGAACAAAATAAGTATTATTAATAGAAGTATGAAAGTTATGATGACCACTGCACTATCTAATTTGTAGGAAATAACAGGGTGATCATTGTTGTGTGTTGGTTATTATACCAAGAACAATTTGCCTTCCCAAAAAAAAAAATCTCGGCTGGTTGAGATAACTTGGGAAAATCGGAAACAATAGCCGATACCACTCTCTGTTTGTATCAATTAATTTATGTAAGAATCTTCAAAATGGATTACATAGTCCTCATTTTTAGATTCTAGTGGAGCAAGCAATTTAGTTTGTGGCCAAGAAATCAACGTTTGATTAGCTAATTAATTCCTCCGAGATTTAAATAGTAAATTTGTCCTAATTGTGAAATTCTGCACTATATTAATTTACTGTAAACAGGAAAAAAAAAATCTGTAAGATACACTCACTCATTAATAATTTAAACTTTCAAATTTGGTATCCACTCGTTTCCAATTTAAATAAAGTGATATTCTAATTACTTACAAGTTTTATTTGCTAGCTTTACTTTTATTCTAATAATTTCTCATTTATTTGCTTAGATATATAAAACTCCAAGGAAAAAGAAGGAAAGATAACATGGTGCACATTGGCTTTCAAAAACGAGAAAGCTTGATGATTACAGGGGTAGATTTGATACGTCGTGACGAGTTTAGTGCTTCATATTGGGATAATGCTGGAGGAGCTAGATGGGCATTTTTTGCCATATTCGTCATCTTAATAATAATAGTATTATTGGGGACATTGCGTGTGAACAAGAAAAGAGCTCGTCAGGGGCTTCAACCAGTTTATGGTACTAGGTGGATGACTCCGCCTTCTTATGGACAATCACAACATCAATATGACCAACCTGATCATCGAAGAGATCCTGATTTGCCTAGTGCTTATGTTCCAACATATACAGCCACGGCAAATGAATATGATATGGGTTATTATGATGCCAATGGGGTGTTCCATGCTAACCCCAATGCCAAATCACCAATACCCCAACCACCAAAAGTACATCAACGATCAGAAAGTACCACAGTTACTGATGAAAATTCACATAATACACCAGGTGGTACTCCTATAGCATCTAATTTGCCTCATGATTTGACAGGCAATAATCAGCATGTTGATGATAATGACAGTATTGGTGATTTCTATAGACCACCTCAAGGTCCGCCACCAAATAGAAACCTTACATCTACATCACCTGAAAATACAAATACAAATACAGAGACAACCCAAAATCATACTTCTAACATAACTACAGAATCTATGCCAGGATCTTTTCTGAGACCGTCAGGACCACCTCCACAATCATCGTCGTCGTCGCCATCGTTGCCGCAAAATGCAACTGGAAATGAAATCAGAGAATTTGATAACCCAATTCCCACATCATCATCAACATCAACACCAAGTAATGGAGATAGTTTACCCAATTATTCCGAAGGATCAAATCCTCCAATTATCAAAGAAAAGAATTAAAAAAACCAAACAAATAAAAATATGGTTTTGAAAGTTTTTTTTTTAACAGTTTTAACTTCAAGCACGATGTTACGTATTATAGGTCTCATTGAAATTAATTTTTGTTTGCTTTTATTTTTATTGATTTTTTATATATTTACTACTAAATTTTTGTCATTATCGTTTTAGTTCTACTAAACTGATTTGTAAATGAATATTAATACGTTCTATTTGTTAATTAGTTGTTTTTCTATGTTTTCTATCTTTTATTTATTCGTTTTGATAGTTAGTTAATATTACAAATTTCAATTCTTCGTCAATATATCGATGTAAAAATAAAATATACAGCCTTATTATTATCATATCTCTTCTTGTATGTAAGAACCCCCCCTTTAGCTAAATTCTTGATATAACACAATTTTTTGCTAAACATTTGGAGCCCTGGCGGAAATCTGATCTAACTACCGAAACTGCTGATAACTAAGTCGTGCGCATGTTAGATTTATAGTGTGTTTCTTCATTTTTTTTTTCCAACATCAAACTATCAGAAAGAAGTCTCATCTCATTACAAAGAGAGAGAAAAAAATATCATATCAATACGATCCAAACTTTTCGATCATCTTCTTATAATCTTGTCGAACCTAAAAGAAAAATGAAATTCCTAACTACTAATTTTGTCAAATGTGCCGTGAAAAGTTGTCAATCATCATTAGATTCTTTCCCATTAAAATATGAAGAATGTCAATTAGTTCAAGAAGAACAAGATTATAATCCAGAATTTATTGTTCATATGTTAGATAGATTAGATTGGAATGCTATAATACAAGTTGCCAAAGATTTAGGAAATGAATCATTACCACCAACTAAGCCAGAAGATTTAGATCCAATTATGGAAGATAATCAAGCTATATTAAAAGATTTACATACTTTATTGGTAGAAACACAAATCATTGAAGGGAAAATGATTTGTAAAAATTGTCAACATATTTATTACATTAAAAATTCTATACCTAATTTCCTTTTACCACCTCATTTAGCCAATTAGAATAAAGAAGAAAATGCATTATGTTAAAAGGCGTTATATTGTTCTGGTACAATGGTTTTCACTTTCCCAGTTTTAATATACGATTCGATATTGTCAACAACCCAACTTTCCATATTTCTAACTGCTTCAACTGTATATGTACCCATGTGTGGTAAACTAACAACTTGAGGTAACTCATACAATTCGGGTGATACTTCAGGTTCATTTTCAAACACATCAGCACCAAATGAACCAATTTTACCCGATTTGATCAACTCAGGGAGCACTTTTTCATCAATAACGGCACCTCTAGCGGTATTAATTAAAATAACCCCGTCTTTCATTTTTTCAATTAAAGACTTATTGACAAGATGTTTAGTATGAGCATTTAATGGAACACTCACAATAATAATATCTGATTGATTAAGCAATTCATCCATACTAAGATACTCTGCCCCGGCCTCTAATTCTTCTGATAATCTATTTCTATTGTGATACACTATTTTCCCAAACCCAAATGGTTTTAATCTATCTCTTATAGCTCTACCAATACCACCCATCCCCAATATCCCGACAACTTTATCTTCAGGACTATTGCCAATTGAAAGTGCATGAGAAATTTTCTTCTTCTTCTTGTTTTTCAGTTGGGGCCATTCTCCATTGACTAAGATATTGTGACCAATTTGAAAATTCCTCATACATGCTAAAACCAAATATATGGCCGTGTCAGCAGTTGGGCCCTCTACCGGGACAGTGACATTAGAGATTTGAACCCCTATTTCCGTGAATGGTGTGACATCAATTTGGTCATATCCAGCACCACAATGACTAATGGCTTTTAAAGTAGTTGGCATATGTTTAGCTAATTCATTGTCAAATCTTCCCGTTTGTTTGATTGAAGCAAAAGTTCGAGAAATATTGGTGATGTCATTATATTTGGTTTGTAAATCATGAATGAACTCTTCACGAATAGTTGATTCACAATCAATTATCTCGGCGATTTTACTCAATTGATCCCATTTGTGTTGGGCATAATGAGTGATACCCAATCTCAACACTTTTGGTTTAATGGAATTAGTAGTGGTGGAGGTCATTATTGTACGAGTTGATAGTTTGAAAATTGAAGACATGATAAATATTTATGTATATCTTTTGATTGAGGGTTTATGTCTTTTGTCTTTTTTTGTTGCCCTAGTTTGTTAAAACCCTCCCCCCAATAGTCCGGATATCTAATTAAATGTTGAGTGGGGGAGGAACTGATTTGATAAGCAGACCTCCAAAAGAAAAAACAAAAATATAACCAATTGAAAGAGAATGAATGAGTACGTTTAATAAAGCTGGTGCGGAGTTAAAGAAAGAAAAAAAATTGACTTCTGTATTCTGACATTGATTAAACAAAACTCGTAAAAAGTTGGAGTATCATAATTGTTTAATTCAAATTATAATATGTTGAATAAACTACATCAAAAAACACCAGTAGTTTATGAAAAGTTATCTCTTTCCTATAAAGTCAGTTGAAACCTCCAATTTAAAGCAAGATCAAGCAGAAAAAAAAAATAAAAAAAAAGACATTGAAAGTGGAAAATTGTGAACAAGAAATTCTATACTTTGGCGTGCATCAATGACAAACTTCTATTTGTATTCTTTTTCCCCCTATTTAATATTCCACTTACTTTATTATTAAGGCACATATAGACAAAAAACAATTTTGACTTTTTGCTCGTGGGGAGATTCTTACTTCTTGGTGTATAATTGTCAAATTTTTAATTTCTTTTTGTGGGTGGTGGTAGAACGACGTTTTCTAATGTCACCGGTGTGCCTAGGTTGATCAAAATACTACTTCTAACTATAAAAAAAGGTTAAAACGAATTAAAACTGTTGCTTACTTTAGTTGGTGTGCCTGTGTGTCGATTTCAAATCTCTTAACTTTGCTTGTAATTTCTTTTTTTCTTTTTTTTGTTAAGGCGTTGTTGTTGGTGGTGATGGTAGTGGTCGGTTAATGCTCTGTTGGCTTTGTTGGCTTTGTCGCCTTTTTAGCCTGTACGAAGTAAAAAAAAGAAAAAGAAATCAAATCAAAATTACACAACACCTCCTCCAACACCTCCAACATTTAATAATACTAAAGAACACTAAGACTTGATACTAATAATTAATTTTCTTTTGTTCTATTTTATTTTTCCTTCTTTTTTTTTTCTTTTCTCTCTCTCCTGTTGGAATTTCACATTGTTGAAAATTTATACACCACGAGTTTCCTTCAATTATTATTATCCTCTCTCTCTTTCCTTTTCCTTCTTTCCTTCTTTCCTTCTTTCATTCCAATATAATAGTCATTACTTTGCCAAACTATTATGGTACAACTAGCTCTATTCACCAATAACAACCACAACAATAATAGCAGCAGCAACACTACAAATACTTTAAACGACGATACACAATATGATTCAACAACTATGAATACAGAAGATACTCCTATAATACCGGACAAGACCGATAAACTCAATGGACTGGATTCCCGATCTCTGTCAAGAAATAGAACTCGATCCATATCTTTCACGAGGTTTCTTTTCAATAGCAACAACAACAATAACAACAATAAAGACCACACTGAACAATCACGTTGTCCTTCAAATGAAACACTGGATAATTCTGTTGGTTCACCTGAACAACAAAATTCGGGGTTTAATAAATTGAAGAAAATGTTCAAAACTAATTCTTCTTTGACACAAGAAGATGGGAAAAATAGTGGAAGAACAAGATCGGCTTCAACACCGTTAACTCCGCCTAAAGTGAAGAAAGAAACCAGTGTACCTGTCATCACCACAACAAAAGCACCTAATAAGGAAGAAACAACAACCACTAAGATACATTCGCCTCCTGAAAGTCCCGTTGTGCAATCTAATCCATATTTCCAATATCAAGGAGTACCAGCACATACAAATACATCCCAAAACCCACAAATCGAAACAGCACCAGGTAGATCAGATATGTCGGTTGCCTTGAGACACAATGATTCGGTTTTCTCATTGAATGAAAATGGAGTTTTAAAGCCACCAAAAATTCATTACAGTGAATTATCATCATCAAGTGAAGACAATTCCGAACCCAGTTCACCTGCTCTCCCTAAAACACCAATGAGAGATCTAGTTGAAAAGGACGAATTGCATTTGAAACCTATTGAAGATGAACGAGATTTAGCCATCCCCGCTTCACCATTCCAAAGAGCCTTAAGAAGAGTAGCATCAGCTCCATTAGTACATCGTCTTTTAAACGAAAAGTCACCAGAGGATGCCAATAACAACAACAATAATAATACTGGTAATAACCTTGGTGGCCCATTTAGTACTTCTACGCAAACATCACCTAAAAAAGATGAGCCATTTGATATCAATAAACATATTGGAGAGGTTAAAATCACTGGCCGACCAAGAACTTACACTCAAGATAGAACCTATTCGAATGCAGCAACAAGGATAGTTGATGTACAAGTTGGACCTAATAGTTTTGAAAAAGTGAGGTTATTAGGGAAAGGTGATGTTGGTAAAGTTTTCTTGGTACGAGAAAAACTGTCAAATAAATTGTATGCGATGAAGATTTTAAATAAAAAGGAAATGATTGAGAGAAATAAAATTAAACGAGCTTTAGCAGAACAAGAAATTTTAGCAACTTCAAATCATCCATTTATTGTCACTTTATATCATTCATTTCAATCAAAAGATCATTTATATCTTTGTATGGAATATTGTATGGGTGGAGAATTTTTCCGAGCACTTCAAACTCGAGACACAAAAACCATTTGTGAAGCTGATGCCAAATTTTATGCTGCGGAAGTGACGGCAGCATTAGAATATTTACATCTTATGGGGTTTATATATCGTGATTTAAAACCAGAAAATATTTTACTTCATCAATCAGGACATATTATGTTGAGTGATTTTGATTTATCAAAACAAAGTGAACGGGCGAAAAACCCGGAAATATCATTTCATAAATCAGGTATGCATTTATCATCAGCGGGGAGCTCTAATCATCATAATGGACCGGCAATTGATACTAAAGCATGTATAGATGGATTCCGAACTAATTCCTTTGTTGGAACTGAAGAATATATTGCACCGGAAGTGATTCGTGGTAAAGGTCATACTAGTGCTGTTGATTGGTGGACATTAGGGATATTTCTTTATGAAATGTTATTTGGAACTACTCCTTTTAAAGGTCAAGATCGGAAGAAAACGTTTGCTAATGTTTTGAAAAAAGATGTCAAATTTTCCGACACCCAACAACTGATTTCTTCAAATTGTCGAAATTTAATTAAAAAATTATTAATTAAAGATGAAGAAAAAAGATTAGGTTCCAAAACTGGAGCTTCGGAAATAAAAAATCATGCATTTTTTAAAGATACTCAATGGGCATTATTAAGACATCAAAAACCACCAATGATCCCCGTTTTAACTAAATCAACTTCAACTTCAAATTCAAACAAAAAATATGAAAAACCAATGGAAGATACTGAAGAAATTGATGATGTGACATCAATATCAAAATCAATTAATGAACAAATAGATGATCCATTTTCACAATTTAACTCAGTGACTTTAAGATATGGTGGTGAATTTGAAGATTTAAATCAAAGTCCAATGTATAATCCTGATAGTAGTGCTTATACTAGTGTGGCTTATACCATGACTTCTAATAATGAAAATTCTTTCCGTCAAAAAAGTTTTTTGAAAAGGTGATGAAAGTGTAATGATCAAAAAAGTTTATCAAAAGTGATATGTAAATATAATTATATAAATAAATATATAAATGATTATAGAAAGTGAAAGTGAAAATACACCAACATTGAATGTATAAAGAAAATACAATATTGTGGTGGAGCTACCATGTGTGTGATTTGTTGATGACGTAATTGTCTCCTTTTTTGTTCTTTGGTCACGACCATTTTGGGTGCGAAAATTTCACATTACAAAAGAAGAACACAATTTTATTCCATATACAAGATTCAACAACGACTAAATAAAAATGAAAATATAAATATATAAAGTAAAGTAAGTATATATACAACCTAACCTAAAAGAAAATAGAAAGAAATGCCACGAATAATGAAAAAATAAAAACCCTCCAAATATATATAAGAAAAAAAACAAATGTAATTTGATGTCTATGATAAAAAGGAAGACAATGCCCTAGTAAATGTTTAATAGTTATTTTTTGTTTTTTTCTTTTTAAACCATAAGAAATAATTTTGATAACCAAAAAAAATAATCAGGAATCACCAAACTTATCTTCTCCAGAATAACTAACTTTTTGTATCTGTGGAAAAATAAATGTTCTTCATTTTCATTCTTTTCTCTGTTTTTAACAGTTGACAAATTCAATGACACTTAATTTAACAGCTGAACATTGTTTAGCAACATTTTCATCATATAAATTATAAAAATCTCCTGATAAACATTGATAAAAGATATTAGAATCACCCAAATATAAATATCCATCTTTAATTGACCAACCAGCACTATAAATTGTTCCTGCTTGAGGAATTGGTCCATCAAATTGAAATTGATGATTAGCTACAATAGCACCCCAACGTTCATGAGTATCTTTTAGAACAGAATCATGTAATGTCATTTCTAAATTGTTTGCAGATGAACAAGCTTTAGGAATTGTTGAAGATAAGTCATCGTCATCAGATAAAGTTGAGTTGGATGATGGAGAACCAGTTGCAATTGCTTGACCGTCAGATTGAGCTTTAGCAACATTTTCAGCAGTAGTAGTTTGGTGTTGAATTTGTCCATCGTTGATTTGTTTAACAGCAGAAGCAGTAGTAGCAGCAGCAGCAGTGGTTTGATGTTGAATTTGGCCATCACCAATTTGTTGTACTGGAGTAGCAGAGGCTTTAACAGTTTGATGTTGGATTTGACCATCACTGATTTGAGCTACTGGTTGAACGGTAGTTTGATGTTGGATTTGACCGTCACCAATTTGTTGAACTGGAGTGGCAGTGGCCTTGGCGGTTTGGTGTTGAATTTGACCATCACTGATTTGAGCTACTGGTTGAACGGTAGTTTGATGTTGGATTTGTCCATCATTGATTTGTTGTACTGGTGTAGCAGTGGCTTTTGCTGTAGTTTGATGTTGAATTTGTCCATCACTAATTTGAGCAATTGGTTGAGCAGCATTAGTTTGATGTTGAACTTGACCATCACTAATTTGTTTAATAGCAGAAACACCACCAGTAGTTTGATGTTGAACTTGACCATCAGTTATTTGTGCAACAGGGGTGGCCTCTTTTTTGTTATCATTTCTAGTCAATGTAGAAGTAGCAGTATCAGTTGAAAGAGCAGAAGCTGATTCAACAGTAACAACTTGAATACCAAAAGTACCACTGAAATCTGTACTAGCACCAGATGGAATTGTACCTGAAGGTGATAATGTTGAATAATGTTCATCAGGAACAGTAGCAGCTAAAGAAGTGCTAATAAAAGCAGCAATACTAACAAGTGTAGAATACTTCATGATTTAATTGTTATTGTTACGGTTGTTTTAGTTGATGTTATTATAGTTGTTTTAGATCTGTATTGGAAACTAATGATAATAGAAAGAAAAGAAAAGATTATTGATTTTAAAAACAAAGAAAATATAAAAAATAAAGAAAATAGAATTATTTTATAGAAGGTTAATTACTTCTATTTAAATAGTTTTTTTTTCTTTAATTCTTCAATCCTGATTTTGTGGTCCTTGTTTCTAAATAAAGTATTGTTATTAAAATTTTAATTGCTAAAATCTAACAAAGTAACAATACTAACTTATTAATCTAAAAGAACGAAGAAGGGGGGGACGCAGTTTGACTAAGTGAATGACATTGATTTAGTGGCTAAAAAGTTAGTAACATTTGATTCGTGCTGGCTTAATATTCCATTTTTGTTCTACATCATTAGTTTCAACGGAGAAGGTTTTTAGTTATCCGTTGTCATGACTTTTTCATGATTGTTGAAATGGGAGGAAGGGGGGGGGTAGTTTAGTTTAGGTTTAGTAGTTGTAGTAGGTTTACAAAAAAGTTTACTTGCAATAACGTGATAATGCAGCGAAAAAAAAAATAATCTGTGGGTTAGGCTGTGTACTGCATGTAATATATGCATCTAATTTGACATGGCTGGTTTGCTATTACTGACAACAATAGTAAATAAATTAAATGCGATCACAAAACAAAAACAGTAGAGATAATAAGATTAAATCTTACCTCACCACCACCGGACCGGATGAGATATAATAATGATGTAATAATTAATTGATTGTTTTGATCTTAATCGATGCAGATTATAGTTTCAATTGCACGACAAGAACACTGCCCCTCAAAACAATGTCTACACACACGTACTCTCTTTCTCCCTTTATAAGTCTACTTATTATCATTATCCATGTGAGCCGGGAATAATAAACTTCTATTAATAGATCAACTATATATAGAACAAAATAAAAAAAAATTAAGAACAATCTCTAACGATCAAATCTCCCTTCCGATGAAGCAACTAATTAATTATCTGAATTAGGATAGATGGAATGATGTAGTTCGAAACCCCTTTCTGTCTGTGTCTTTGTTGTTGTTGCAAATCATTTAAACTATTATATAAATGTTGCCAAGCAAAGAAATAATAGTGTATGATCTGCCGGGGAGCTGGTCCCTTCTATCACGAAACAGAGAAACAGAGTTTTACATGAAAATTCCTTTTCTTGTTCTTTTTTTTGAAACAGGAGGAACAGCTTATCATTCAATTCTCAATTTCACACAATTTCCCGAGATTGATGAATATATGCAAGAATAACAATGTGAAAAAAAAAATTCCAAAAATATTAATATACACACTCTCTTAAGTTGCCTTGTTGAAATCTAAATTTTTTTTTTTTGTTGCATAACTAAACATTTATTATGTTGTTGTTGTTGCTATTAGCAAAGATTGGATGTTTTTATTAAAGTCATTATTTAAAAATTTACTCAATATTTCTAAGCCTAGGAAAGGAATGCAAAAAAGAATATGGAAGAATGAATTCCCGGGTATTGAAATAACAGTAACAATTGTTTCTCCACGGGTGACAAATTTTTCGTTTTTTAAGAAATGGTCCGCTGTAAACTCCGCATGTCAGGAATTAAATGTTGTATGTTCCGAATCGGGATCTCACGTGACCACTTAACAAAATTTATTTTTCAAGGCTTGTATTTAATAATTGATCAAGGCGAAGTTTCATAATATTATATTTGCTGTTTAGACAAACAACAACGTTGGTTGGGTACTTATTGCTTTATCACAAGGTCAGAAATTGAAGCCAACAGAAGCTAACTTAAAGTGTGTATAGTTTAATATTAAGCTTTTTTTTATCTAGATTGTGCTTTTTATTTCCTATCTTTTAACCTTCAATTGAGTTTTTAAGTTTGGTTAAATTTGATATAATTTTTTATTTTTTTTTAATTAAGGGATTGAATATGTTAATTGACTTTTGAATAAGTTTATGTCTAACATATTTGCAACCTTTACAGTTTTTGGTGGTTATCTAAATAAAGTTTGGTTGGCAAACTTAAGCGAAAAGGACAAGAAATTAATTAATTCTTAAAACAGTAATTGTTAAATCCGTTTACCAAGAAACTCATTAACATAACCGAACAGTTCAAAAGTTTACTATATGAAAGGAATTTTTTCGTTTTAACAAACATCAAAAAAGATTATTCAAATACCAAAATAATTTCCTAATTATTATTCATTCATGTCATGTCAAAACAATCTTCGTTAATGTTGCAGAACGCCATATTATTTACATACACGCGCATAAATTATTATCCTACGCGCAACACAGCGCCGCCAAATCCAAAATTTCACCTCAATTGAAAACTTGCAAATATAACAAATACAGCAAGTTTAATTATAAAGCATGCAGTAGTAGTACTGTAGATAAAAGTAGGATGGATGGATGAAAGGAGGGAGCAGGGAGCAGGGTCGAAGGGGGGCAGTGTGCATTTTCAACGAAATAAGGAAAGTATAGACGTTTTAGTATAGTCGTGAAAAGTACAAGCAATTGCAAATAGGCTTTTTTCTTCTTGATAAATTGTGGTTTATATTTCTACAAATCAATTTACAAACCTATACATATAGATTTGTTTTAGTCAACTTGGTGAAGAATTTTATATTTCTTTAGATGTCGAAAACATTCAACAACTGTCAGTGAAAAATTAATCTAAATATGAAATCAAAACAAAGAATAGAAGAAATTGGATATTTAATGAATTGAGTATGCCACGAGGAGTTCAAAAATTAGCCCGACTAACCTCATTTCTAAAGACTACTATTATTCTTTTCTTGACTAATGGTTATGGGGTTTAGTTCACATTCCATTGAAGTGTTAACTATAGTCGAGAATAAAGATATTTAGTCCAGCAGTCTAAAGCTTGCAAGCGATACATGCCAAATATAGCTGATAAGAATTAGAATGAAAGTTGTTTATACAAATGAGCAATTGTTTTTTCACTCAACAATCTAAACTTCTTTCATTATAAACAATACCTTTAAACATTCTAAAACAAATTGTTTAAGATATGACTAAAACCAAGAAGTTAGACATTTATGTTGAATAATAGATGATAAGAACAAGTAAATGAGGAGATATTACTAAAGTATTTGTAGTTTGGCGATAGTTTGCTTTTTCTTTTTGCAATCTCCAATCTTCAATCTCCAATTTTCAATTTCCAATTTCCAATCAATCGCATGTGATTAGTTTGACACCCCAAAAAAGTTTACTTATATTTAGTAAAGCTTCTTTTAGTTTATTACATAGACTAAAAGGAGAAACTAGTACAAACTTCATTGTCGTGTTTGTTATAGCACAAATTGTGAGCTTGTATGAAGGTCAGAAACAAACCAGAGCAGAATCAACAGCAGAGTTGAAAATGTTCTTTTCTTCCATCATATATGGGCTTTTTAGTTGCCACTATGTTGAATTCTGTTCAACTAGGGATGGCAGTACTTTCTTTTTCATTCTTACTATCAACTAACTAACCTATTTAAAAATACCTATGATAACAGATTTGATTAAGAAATCATGCTGAAGCAACGATATACTACAAACCACTTTATCAAGTAAACAGTTTCCGAATTTTCCAAATTTTAAGGTTTTATAGCAAATCTTTTAAATTTGGTTAGGATCCCTTTTAAATTGGTTCAGAAATCTATTTTTATTTGTCCCACTACCACCACCCACACAGCAAAGGTAAAATTGCAGTAGTAGAAGTAACAAAAACGATAGCCTGCAATTAAATTTTAATATAAAACTTCTATTCTTATTGTTGTTGTTGCTTGACCTACTCCTTTTACATTAATTTCCGTGATGTGTGGCTGCTGTTACTATATTCCATTAATCTAATTTAAAGTAGAGAATTTAATCATAGTGTTATTACGTTTTGCAACTATAGTTTGTTGTAGTATTTGCCAAAAAAAAAAACGCCTCAATATATCTTTTTATCCTAATTACATTCTTTATGGTTATCACCTTTCATTTTCGTTTATCAATTTTATGAGATCTCAACTGAAGATAGAATCTTTTTTGGGGGGGAAGAAAGAGACAAATTCAATATGAGTGAAGAAAGTAGTGTGCGTGTTTTACATTTTAATGTGATCGACACCTATCGCGTTGGTGAAACAATTCAAGATGATCTTCATTCATTCATTCATTTTTCTCTGCTTGGATATTCCAAATAGGTTCATTTTGACGTGATTTGGTAATAGTTTCATAAAGTAATGCCTTATATCTAAACTTTGATCTCTATAATGATATTTCATGATCAAACAACAACAAGCCCTCCCCCCTCAAAAAGATGGAATTTTGTTCCTTGATGAATTGTTCTGTTGCTGTTTGACACTTGAAATTTTAAGATTTTGATTTCGATTTTGTTTCTTCTTCTTCTTCTTGACAACTTAGTGCTTTTTTTTGCCTCAATTGGGTGAATCAGCCAAGATTTCATGAAAAATGACTCCATATTGAAAATTCAAGTATGTTACCACCAAACAGATGTATGTAAGGGTTACTGATACTTGGTATTAACTATCTTCTTGTGTCTCAATAGTATATGTTTATTTCATTGAATATTTGAAAGCACTAGTGCCCAAACTATGGTGACGAACTATTCAAATTCAAATTCAAATTCAAACTAATAGTTTTTGTGGAGCTTTAAAAAATTTGTCCTTGCTGCATGCTTCTTTTTTTTTGTCTGATTTAAGATAATTGTGCATTACGAGGTGAAAATGGTGATGAATGAATGAATAATGACAACAACAACAAGCAATAATAGACGATACAAGACGGTCTGCCTAAATAATAGTGGGTTTTTATTTTTTTTAAAAAAAATTTTAAACATTATACCCTACAAACGTGTTGAATGAATTCACAAAGACGAATTTCCAGGTCTAAATTAATGGTTTATATACTGGAAAAACTCTTTTGGTAGGTGTCAATTTTAAATAGGAACAATAGAAACAAGCCTCCCAGTTGTATTGTTTACCCAACAATAACGCATCATTTTGATAAAGGAATGTAAATATAATAATGTATAGTACAATTGTCACTAACAACAACAACTCACAAACTCAACAAATCAACAATAAGACAATTGGTAACAAAAAACCCTTTTTCCATCCCCCTTATCCACCCCCCCTTCCCCAAAATAGAAATCTCGTGCAAAATGCTAACATACCGATTACATCCTACTACCAAAACTGTGTTACTATTATTGACTTGCCTAATATCCGTACCAACCCCTGTATATTCGTATACGTCATTCTTTGTAAAATACCAAATAAATAATAGGTTTTCCTTATTGTCGATTTCCGGTTAATTTATTGTACTAACTATTATATATGTATGACACGGAAAATTGTTTTATTTTTGTTCTACTATCAGTGGCTAACTTTTTTTTAAATAGCCGAAAAAAAAAAAGCAAAAAGAACTAAATCAATGTTGCTGACGAATTTCTTTTCCTTTTCCGAACCATGAAATGCTCTGTGTAAGAGGTACTTTGAATACAAATGGAGCTATTATTCACAAGTAGTTATTTTAGACAGGTGATTGTTAACAACTTAATTTTGGATGGATTTACATTGTATTATCAGATTGATATTCAAAATCTTGATGCTCATCGAAAAGGGTCTGCTGCTGCTGCTACTCGTGCCACTGGACAAAAGCACCTTAAACCAGAAAAAGCATACACGAAGCTCGCCTCGTCGGTTATGCTAATTTATTGTACAGCAACCATAACACAAAACACAAGAGTATCTGCAAAATGGCTTATATGTATGTTATATGGGACAAATCAAATAACTTGCACAGTGGTTAGTTGTTTATGTCTGTATTTGTTACCTGGAAAATAAGATGTAAGAATGTTATTCTATTAATATTAGTTTTGTTTCATTATTCCACTTTGAAACATGTTCTCCGTGGGTACAATATATGTCTATTCATATTGTATACCCAGGACACTGTGAAGGAAATCACAAAAAAAAAGAGCTCTGATTTAACTTAATTTCAAGATATTTTAATTTAAATTATCTTTGAATTGTGTAACTCTAGATACTTTTCATATCTATTATTCAAACAATGGAAAAAAAATAAAGAAAGAACTCAAGTACCTGTTTATTTGTCAACTATTCTTTCAACTCAATCGCAAATTTTATCTCTCTCTTTGTGATGTTGACAGTTTTTGTTTCCATTTTTTTTTTTTTCTTGTTATCATCTGTATATGTTATGATACCACCCTTTTAGCAACTCAACACATTTATATTTGTAACCCACATACATACGCACTATAACCCACACAGTGGGAAAGTTTCAAATAAAACTAAAATATGTAAAGATCGGAGTTGATATGCTTTGAAACTCAATAGTGGAGACAAGGGTGTCCAATTAAGGAATTGCTATGATCAGATTCTCCATGTTTTCTTTCAAGGTTTTAGATCCAATGGACCAATCGTCACTCCTCTTCCAATGTCCCTCCCGCCTTTTACACTAACTTTTTAAACTTTATCATATGCAGAGAAGGTTTTAAAAGGAACAAGGAAGTTAGAATATCACAAAGTTAATAATTATTATAAAAAACCTCACTATCCTAAAAAAATCCAAAGTTTCTAATTCTTCGTTCTTTCTTAATCCCTCATCCCTCTACCTAAATTTCTACCGCTTAACATCATGTAACACAAAACAGAATTACCCTCTATCTTTTTTTTTGTTTTTTTGTCTTCGTGTTTCGTTTTGTTTCGTTTCGTTTTGTTACTTTGATTTTGGAAATGAAGGGAATTTTGACTAAAAACTAAAACTGAAAGGTTTTTCTTTTTATTATTATTATAATAATTTTTGAAGCAGGGTGGGCGGGAAGGTTTGCTTGTGTCAGATGTATGTATGTATGTACTCAACTATGTTTTAATGAGTTCATCAGTCAAATATTATTAATGATCTCTGCATATCGTTCCAATTAATGTGGTTGATTGATATAAATATCTCCCTACTTCTCCTAAAAAGTATAACCATATCCTCTATTTTTCGGCGTAATTCTTATCCGTTTTTTCAAGTCTTCATAACTAATATACCAATTAGAAAAGATTTACCTCTTGTTTCAATTATTTTTTTTTCACTCCCCCCCAATATTCAAAAGATTAATCTTACCATTATTGTTTGATCGTTCTTGCAACAGACCCAAAAAAAGCCTAATCGATACTTACACTTTAATTTAACACTCGTTTGAACTTGTTCAATATCCAACTCCCTATTTTACTTTTTACTATTTTTTGATCCATTATTTCATTGTTTATATAGCACTATTCATTTAGCTATGTATTAAAATCAAGTAATGTCAAATAGCCCAAATCCGAACAATCCAAACAATCATAATCTAAATAAATCTCCAAATAATTTACCCAATAATAAATTTACTAATATGCTGTTTTCCCAAGTTCAAACAACTTTACCTCCTCAGTTTACCGAGTATCCACAACAAGCTTTCGTACAACAAACTTATCAACAACAACAGCAACAACAACATTTGCAAGCTCAACAAGCATTTCAACAACACCAACAACTTCAACTTTTGATGCAACAATCAGGGCAACATCAACATCAATACCAGCCACAGCCACAGCAACAACAACAACAACAACCTTTTCCTTCCACTCAGCTACCAGTTCTCCAACAACAACAGGTTTATGCCCAACCAGTGAATCAAAGTGAAAGCTATTACATACAAGCACCCAGAGGATACGGTTATTCTCCAAATCTTTCGTCAAATACCAGCAATGCAAGTGTACAACAATATCCTTTGAATGAACTAAGACAAGCAAATGTACACTCAATTACTCCCGAAAAACAAAGCATTAATTTTAATTCTGAAAACTACAATTATTTGGTTCCATCTTTACCCCCATTGAACACAATTGGGGGCAGCACTGGATCACATACTCCTCAACAACAACATCAGCAACAACCACAAGTCTATAATACTTCTCCATTGTCTGCTACTTATGTGCACGAAAATGCCCAATACGTGGTACCGTCGGTAGACACAGTCAGAGGTTTCCCTGCTCGTGGAGGGATTGTTCCTAAAAGAGGTAGAAAAAGAAGACACACTGCTACTGTTCACAACATGACTCCTGAAACTGCCGAAAGAAACAGATGTCGTATTTGCAACAAACAATTTAAACGTCCATCATCATTACAAACTCATTATTATTCTCATACTGGAGAAAAAATTTTCAAGTGTCCTTGGGATGGCTGTGGAAGATTGTTTTCTGTTAAATCTAATATGACCAGACATTATAGATTACATGAACGTGATTTCAAAAGAGCTCAAGATCTTCAATTTGGACCCTCCCAACCACAACAACAAGTAACTGGTATTGCAGCTTCTCATGCTCCAACCACAGCTCTACAACAACAAGAACCATTTAATACCAATAATCAAAATTTGGGATCAAGTGATTCTGCTGCCAAATCACAATATCCTTCTTATTTATCATCTTCAAATTTACCTACAACTGATAATAACCCATCCATATAAAAACCTTTCATTTCAAATCTAATCATCTACTATTATTTTTTATTTATTTCATATTTCATAATTTATCTTTTTATTTGCTTGTTTTCCATTTTGTTGTCTAACTTATTCACTCACATACAAAAAAACCTTGTATTTTTAATGTTCCTAATTGTAATAATAATGTCTTTTTTCCAATTCTTCGTCACTCCTTTAATGATTATTATTTACAACTGGTTTCATTTCTACATCCCCCAACTGGTTGTTTATCTCGTTCCGTTTGATTTTTTTTTATTATTATTATTAATTTTTTTCCTTTCCCTCCTCCCTCCTCCTCCATCCTCCATGTTATATTCCGTGAGTTTTATTCTGTGTTTTTACCCTTTCCCCCATTCCTAGAGTTAAACTTCATTTAATATATTTACGTCCTTCCTTTAAATATTCCCAAATAATATAATAAGTGTAATGTCTTAACGATCTTTTAATATACATATATATAATTTTACATAAATTGATTTTTAATTTGTTGTTGTAGAGCTTTTTGCCGATTCTTAGTTATTCAAGTTGCAAAAACAAACGATTTGAAAAAAAAAAAAAAACATACCCATGATTTTCGTCCTCAGTTGTATTAGATCGATTCTTTATCGACGATTAATCAGGATTGACAAGAAAAGGTCAGTAATGTAGTTTACTCTCAGGGTATCACCAATTATTAGCGTATTGTCCATAAGTTTAGACGCGTAGATTCTTTTCATGCTCATTTGCAACTAAATAGAAATAGGCAAAAAAATACTGCAACCCTCTTTCCCCTCAAAAAAATCAGAAACCTATTTTTAATTAATAATCTTCCCTCCCAGATTGATTAATATCAAAACTTCCATAGATTCTTTCAAAAAATCATATGGTGTTATTTATTGTTATTGTTGTTGTATTGCCGTTGTTTATTGTTGTTGTTCTTGATTATGTTTCACATTTTATTTTTTCCTTCCTTCCTTCACTCCCTTGTTCCATAATCTTGTTTCAGAATTGAATTTTATATTTTTTTTTAAAAAAGATCAACGGTGAACAATATTTTTTTTTACTTTTTCAAGTATTATTATATATTGCATAAACTTTTATGAATTTGTACATGATACAGATTGAACATTAACACCAAGTAGAAGAATAAGAAGAAGAATAAGCAGTTCGGTATGCTATTCGCTTCCTGACTTCTTGGCTTGATTGTAAACAATTGAAATACTAAATGTTGAACATGTTTTTGTCATCAATTCTGGCATATCTCAATCGTATTACGAGTTTCTATTATCTTTAAAGATGGATGATTTTTTTTTTTTCATAGGTAAATACTAATTATAATGCTAAAATCTGTCAACCTTAGGGTTTTGGTTGTTGTTGTTTTTAAGTTGGCGGCTATGTAAAATATAGCCTTAATCTTTTACATAATCTCCTATACATTAAGTCCGACATCGTTTATATGTTTGTCTCACGCCCATTTAATGTTACACTTGCAGTTGTTCTTCATGTTAGAATGTTTAAATTGGTGCAAATATATACATATTGTAATTGGCCAATAACATTTTGTGCAGATACAGAAATTTTAGATGACAAGCAATAATTCCAATTAATATTGTAAACAAGATAACCCCACTGCAATTATTTAAAAAATGCATGGGCGTGTGTAATGGAGCCTCATTAAATCGCCTGTCGGTTAAAAAAAGCAACCATGTATCTCTCTGGTCAGTATAGTGTCATGAGGTCACTACTTGCATACTGCTAGAAAACTTAAAACATAAGCCACTGGTACGTTTCAAAAACAACTCTTCTTTTTAATTACGTTTTGATTATACAAGTTTGGTTTGATAACTATCACTGGTGCTGGCTACCGGCTTATCATTTCTCAATTTGTTTAAAGATTAACTGCCTCGTGAGCTGATATCTAATTAAAGCCTAGCTTGAAAACTTGCTAAAAATAGTCATTCCAAACTAAGCAATAAATAAAGAAGTAAATTCGTCTCCTAACAAGAACTATGAAATCAGTGCTGGTGGTTAATCTTGAAGTTGCAAAAAAGAAACTACCAAGGCTGAGCTGTAAGAAGAAATTCTGGATTGTTTTTTTTTCATGGTCGTGTGAGTAAACCAAAACACGTGACTTTCTTTAGTTTTAACATTTTAACCAACCAAATTGAAGAAAATGTGAATTATCTCCAAGACAGAGAGCGAAGTGAGAAAAAAAAATGAGCCAAACTATCATACTTTTAGCACTGTCAAGCACAACCAATTACACAATACATATACAATGGCTGCTGGACACATTGCAAGATATATTCGTCATGCTCCAGCTATAAAACCACACGTTCCAGCTTATGTGAAATGGAGTTCCAAACTTTTAGGTGCTACTATGTGGTTTTGGATTATGTTGAGAATTAAAGAAGATGGGCCAGTTATGTTTGGTCTCAAATTACCATTTGAACATCATTAGTTGTTTACATGAACTATCAAGAAAGTTAACGGTACCTAAAGAGATACTTTTTTTTAAAAAAAATAATACAAAGATTGTTTTATTGGTTTACGACTTATTTCCTATACATGTATATTTATTTTGTCAATAAACAGGAATTCAATTTTTTTTTTTTGACTACTATGATTCTATACTATCGTGAGGATCTGATTCCATTTCCTCGTCGACCACGATAGGAACCTCTTCCTCCTCTCAGACCTCTTGTACCTCTTGATCCTCCACGACCGCCACGTTCTTTACTACCACTACCGCGATAATTGGTAGATTTATGAGGTGGCCGCACTGATTCTTCCTCTTTGGTATCGTTAACATCATCGTTGATAGTATTCTCTTGAGCCGTCTTGAAATTAAAATTGAATCCTTGGCTGGAACAATAATCTAAATTAAAATTACCTAAATTATCCAATTTAAAAATCATAATATTATAGTTCCCAGAGTCGGAATTATTGTAATCGCATAAATTGAAATGCCATAGATTATAATATGCTTGGAAATAATAATCATTGATTCGCTTTAACAATTTTTTATTCAATTCTGAGTTATCATCTGAATATAAACTCAATGGAACAATTTTCTCCAGTGAATCAGTGATAGAAACAGGAATTTTATCAAATAAGCTTAATCCCAACTCAATCAAATTTTTCAAACTTTCATTCCTGTCACTGTTTACAAGTTCAATCAACTCATCTTTTATTACTAACCATAATTCCCCTAGTATCATTCGAAGTCTGGAAAATTTAGATCGATAATTTTCAACATATCCCGATGATCCACCCATACTATCAACAAAACTCATACCGTTGCCCATCACCGGATATCGGAAATGTAAGCCTTGACTGATGGTGAAATCTGCATGTGTGATGATTGCCAAATGCTCCAAAAGTGGTGCTTTAACAACTGGTACATGACTGATGAAAATGTTAATTGTTGCATTCTTTGTGGTACTGGTTGTTAATGCCTTTGAGTTTGTAACATTGATATATAATTCAGCTATTTGTAACAATGAAATCCAAAGTTCTCCAATTTTCCCACAAACTCCCAGATAATTCAAGTTCCCATTATCAAATAGACTATGTATTTTTAAAGTACCACCTAAACCATATAACTTGATATTTGGAGTTCCATTTGCTGTTTTGATTTCATAATTGTTTTTGTGATCGAGTAAAAATAAATTAGGAATAGTCACTTGTTTTGTTTGTATCTTATCAATGATCTTGGGATCATCTAATGGACCGAAAATAGTATATACTGGACAAGGTAAAACTTTTTCTCCATCAACATACTGTTGAAATTGACTGATGCCCTCTTTTGATGACAAAAGTTCAGATTTGAACAATGCTAATTCATCAGGATTTGTAGAATTTCCATTCCCGCCATTGCCACTGCCACTGCCACTGCAATTTGTTGACAAAATCTTACTTGAATTGTTTAATTCTTCTACTAAATCAGGTTTCAATACTTCCAGAAATGCAACTATTTGTTTAAGATAATTCAACTCATTATATTCTTGAATGGTATTTATATCCCAAAATCCAAAGTTACCTGTATGTATGATCAAGTCTATTGGTTGGTGCTGGTTGTATAATTTGGTTAAAATGTCGAAATTCCCTTGAATATCAGATAATGTTAATATTCTCAATCCGTTAATTGATTGAAGCATTGTCCCAGGGTAATGTTTTGGTTTTGTAAATGTTTGTTGTTTTATTAAAATGATTGTACTCCGTAATTCGTCTTTTAAATATTTTCTCACGTTAATTATTTTAGTCGTTGTATTATCATCATTATTACTATTCTTGTAATTACGCTGATTATTTTTTTTTTTTTCGTTTGGGAATGTTAAACGGTCAAGATGGAGGTAGTAAATGAGATAGGTTTGGTGGCGTGCACAGGAGAAAAAACCAAAAATTAGGCCGCAGTAGAACATTTTTAGGTCGTACTTGATTCGTAACCGTGACTGTCCATATTGTATGTACACTAGTATTTTCTACCCATTTTTTCTATCGTGAATGTTTCAAGCCGTTTGTTGGGCTCTTTTCAAATTGACAGGAAACCCCAGGTCTGTGCCACAGCATCGTGGCAGCGGAGATAATGACTATGCAAGCATCAGTTTTAAATCTGAATCCTTACATCAAAGAGTTATCTTTTTTTTTGTTCGTAGTAGTTAATGTTAATTTATCCCAAATTGGAAACTATAAACATAGACTTGCAGGACTTGATATCAAATTTTAATTATGAATTTTACGTGACAATTTGAAATCTAAAGCTTAAAAGGTTATAAAACGTTCCTTTATCATTTTTTTGAGCAATAATCATCATTACTGTAAAGAAGAAGAGGCTGAGGTTAATATTATTGTTGATGTTGTTGAATGATCAATTATGTATTGGAACAGAAAGTATTCGTAATCTTGGCGACCGTGGTTCAAAAAATTATATTGCAGGAATAGACGGGATCAATTTATAATGGAGGTTACAATTTGTAGGAACTGATTGTTTCAAATCTTTTTTTCTAGAAAAAATTCAAAAAGAAAAAAATATAATAAAATGATGCCACATCTTTTGGTAGCATATTAGTTTACCTAATCTTGGGTTTTCTTTTCAATTTTTCGTCTATAGTAAGTAGTCTTCATTCTTTGAATTGTAAAGATATCATTTAGCTATAGTTCTTAAATAGATATAAATTCCAATAGGTTGTGGAAACCACGAGGTTAGGTAGAAATTTAAAGTGGTTACAAAGCAAGTGCAAGTGGTCATAAATTTGATATCGATGAAACGGGGCTAGGAAAAATAAAATGAACCACAAAAGAGAAGAGAAGAGAAGAAAAGAAAAAATTAGCAAGTAGAACCGCACCACACCCGCGTGGAGCGAAGTAAATTGGAATTAGAAATGGAACAGGGCAGCCAGGCAGGCGAGCAAACAAATTATAAGGAAGAAAAATAGAACAAAAAAAAAAGAAAAGGTATTAAAAAGGAAAAATAATAAATAGGATCAAATACGTGAAATGTTAACCGAAATGAAATGAAATTGGCATTTCCATAATCCCTCCAATTAATTATAAAATAATTTTATCTTTTATAATAATTATCATTTCATTATTTACAATTCATATTATTTATTTCTTGCATTATATATATTTAAAGTCATCAATTTACAACTTCAACAACAACAACCTCCCAAACAATTTTATTCTTCTACCTATTTATTTAATTGTTTGTGCCAAATTTTTATAACTACTATATCCACTCCCACCCACACACATTTATATCAAGTATCTACTACTTCTAGCAACAATTATGCAAACATGTTAGAACCTCTGCAAAGAATCCGGAACGCTATAATAGAGGGGAATCTACCCATTGTCAAACGAATATTATCCCGGTTTTCCGAACTATGGTTAAACATAGATCCGAAGAACCAAGGGTGGAGCAATCTTCACTATGCATCTTATTATGGTCATTACTTGATATGTATCCATTTAATATCATATATAAATAAAACATTAGGCAGCTTGGAACAACACTATACCAAATTGGACTTGGTGGCCTTTGACGATACCACGGTGTTGCATCTTTGTATGGAGAAGAAACACGCTCAAACATTGCATTATTTATTACAAGAATTCCCAGGAAAAATCTGGTTGAATTCACTTGGTGGAAGTTCAAGACAAACACCATTGCATTACAGTTGCATTCACGATTTTAAAGAAGGGACAAAGTTGCTATTGGAGTTTGGGGCTCAATGGAGTATACAGGATGCCCATGGCGATACGTGTCTACATCTTTGCTTTCAGTTTGGAAGTGTTGGATGCTTGTATGAATTGCTCAAATATATTATCATTCATTCGAAAACAAAGGAAGATGCATCTGAGAAAATTGAGGAGTTGGAGAATGTTAAAAACAAACAGAATTGGGTGGCTAAAGATTATTCATCAAGTTTCGATTTAATTACCCAATATGAGGAAATGAAAAGAGATCTACTATCTCAGGACTACACTGGTGCAGTTTCTGAAATAAAGTTCTCAGCCGAGTCAACAACACTGCCAAATTCTGAAGTGGCATCAATTGACACTTTAGGTAACAAAGTATTAGCAAGTCCAATTGTACTGATGACACTGCAACAGTCAGTGACTAATAATGACAAGAATTTTGAAGGACGTCAACATTCACAATCATTACCATCTGCGTTCAAGGCGCAGCCACAGCCACAGCCACTAGTCAGACAAAGGTCAAACACAACATATGTTTATAAACCACCTGCCGCTTTAACCATTGCAACTGAAGGTTTAACAGGTAGGCCACCCTCTTCCAATTCATCTCCGTTATCACCAATGACACCTCAACCAACAACGTCAAACAGAGCACCGTCATTAAAATCAGTCACAATATCGCCTTCAGTTCGTACTAACGGAACTACAAACTATAATGCTGGCACGGATGATGAACCAATTTCCCCACAGTCAGCAATATCTACTACTTCGTCATTTAATGCGTCACCAAACTATAAATTAGGGTCAAGAAAAAAGAGTTTTTCGTTTTCAAAATCAGTTCCATTACCATCAATAAACTCTGAAAATGTTCTATGGCCCTCAGTAAATGAAGAGGCAGTGACAGAGTCTCCACCTCAACAAATATCACCTATAAAACGATCAGCAGCAGATTACAAACTAAGAAAGAACTCGTCGGCCTCATCTATTGCTGCAAAACTTGCTTTCAATTCTAGCCATTCATCACCAAATCATAATGAAATTTTAAGAAAACGAGCTGCATCCAAATCCAATAGTGTGCACAGTAACAGCTTGAACAGTGCCTCGTCAGTTAGCAGTTCGATCAGCTCTGGTAGCGTATCTACTATTGATACCGAAATAGTGAGAAAAGCAAGATCGTCTGGTACCCTTCCATCTAGTCCTAGTCACAAGAACAATAGTCATAACAATGGGATCAAAATCCCAATTACTTTAAACAATAACAGTGTGACTTCTTTGAATAGCAATGGTTCAGATAATTTGAAAAAGTATAGTGTTCATAGTATCAGTTTCAGTAGAGTAAGATGAAGAAAGAAACTAAACCTGATTAATTGATGGTTTCAGAGTTTTCCAGTATTTCTTCGTTTTAGTTTTGCAGAGCTTTGATGCTTTTTTTTTTATTCGTTTTGTATTATTTTTCTTCTAAATAGCATATTTATTCCAAATCTATTCTGTAACGATTTCAGTAGACATTGTATTGTTGAACGTTAAGACTTTGCAACTGTTCAAGTCTAGTAGCAGTATTGAGTCTGTGATAATCTGATGAATACACGACTTGGTGATTTCTCGCTCTCTGTTTTTTGTTTGTTCTCTCTTTCTTTCTTGGTGGCAATAAACTTTTTGGTGAGAGTAAATTTGGGATAGAATCAACAAAAAGTGATATCTTCACATTCCTTTCAACTCTCTTATTCATCGATCATGTCTTTACAAAAACTCACTGCAGAAATATACTCACTATTTGGAAAAGGAGATTATCAAGGTTGCCAACAATTACTTGCTCCGATTAAACTAGAATTAGTCAAACATGATTTGTTGGTTCCTTTACCATCCAACACCACCGATAAAAACCAAATTAATGATTTGAGAATTGCCCAAAGAATTTTGGAAATTGGAGCATTATCGTCATTATTAACCAACAACTATTCCGGTTTTGAGAATTATTTTGCTCAGTTGAGACCATTTTACTCTAACCCCAAATTACATAATTTACAAAAAGTCCATATCAATACCGATATAACAAAAATCATTTCATTATACTTGTTATACTTGTTGAGTCAGGGTTTGATTTCAAAATTCCATGTTGAACTAGAAGTGATTTATAATTCATCACAATATGATGCCCAACAAGACAAGTATTTACAATTTCCAATAAATTTAGAAAGTAATTTAATGGAAGGTAATTACATAAAAATCTGGAAGTTATTAAAAGAAGAGAAAAACTTACCATGTCAAGAATACACCCATTTTGTTGATACTTTGATAAATGCTTTACGTTTTGAAATTGCCAAATCTTTGGAGAAAACTTACGATTCGATTCCAATTTCTAATTGCAAGAATTTATTATATTTACCACAAGAATTGTCCGATGCTAACTTTGAGAAAACTTTAAAGGAAACTTATCAAGTTGATAATTGGAAATTCGAGGATGGAGTTATATATTTCACTAAGAATGAAAATGAAACCAATGTTGATAACCAATCGGTTATAAAGAATTTATTAGGGTACGCTGAACAAATCGAATCCATCGTATAAGCAAGAAACAGAGTATCCAACCAAACAGATAATTGTGTATTGTGTATATTATTCTAGAGTTGTATAGAATCCTTTATATGCTATGTCCAAATCATTTAAAAATGAATCAGCTTCCTCTTGTGTAAGTTCAGTTTGAAGATTGTTTATTTTAATCAACCAATTGACCAATTTCGATTTACCTGTAAATTGCAACTCCTCATTAAGCTCATTAAGATTGACCACTAGATCACTCAATAACGGATGTAATTGTTCTTTTGATTTATAATTTAGCTTGACCGCATCCATACATGTAATGAAATTCCCTGTAATCTCTGCCACTAATCTAGCACTGGCACTTGTTGGTTGATTGCCGTTAATTTGTTCAATCGTTGCTGGCAATCCGTTCTTTATCCGACTGACAGCATGAGGGTAACTATCATTAAATTTACTTAATAATAAATCTAAAAAATTAGACATATCCGACAATAACCCTGGTAAAAACTCCTTTTGTAATAATTGAAATTTGGTTTGATCATCAGTGAAAACTTTTATTAACATTTGATATTGATGGATTAATCTATAAGTGGTAGAGGTATATCTCTCCTTATCGGTGATATAATCTTTCAAATATGAATTCTCAACCATTTCTAGAGTTGGTAGTATGGAATATATTTCTGCTAGTGAATCATATACGGATTTATGTAATGGAGTTTTGATTAACAGTGATTTGGTAACTTCTTGGTTGTAAACGTCAGATGTTGATACAGTGAATGAGGACGTGGATGTTGGAGCATATTCTGGGGGCGAAGACGTCATAATGGCAATAAATCAAAGTTGATTGTTCTATGACTAAGGATAAACAAAACACTAAAGAAAAGATTTAACTCACTTTGCAAGTATTTCTATTTATTGTTCGATTTTACGATGTGTGAATTAGTAGTACTAGTGGATAAATTTGTTTTGTAAACTTCGCAGTCCCGTGATCAAACTTCTATATAAACATGACCCTGAAAAACCACTACACAAGTTTTCCTTTTTTTATTTTTCTTTTAATGCATCGTTGCTAGTTTAAACAATATCGTCTTTATCATAATTAGACGTATACATCACCATGAGATTCACAGACGATGAAACAAAGTATCAAGCAATTCTAAATAGAGATCCACAAGCAGAAGGAGAGTTTGTTTATGGTGCCATATCAACACGAATCGTCTGTCGTCCCACATGCAACTGTCGAGTTGCAATGCGCAAAAACGTGGTATTTTTTGATACTATTACTGAGGCAGTGGAACATGGATATCGAACTTGCAAGCGCTGTAAACCAGAAAAGTCTAGCGGTTGGAACAAAAGCAGAGAATTCATAAACAAATCTTGTTCTATGATTTCTAGACGAGCCATAAATGGGGAAAAACTAAATATTGACACAATCATAGCGGCCGTGGGTGTTTCTAAATGGCACTTTTATCGAATGTTTAAGAATTACACTGGGTTAACCCCTCGTTCATTCTACATACAATGCCAGTTACTACAGGAGAATCCTTTGGATACGACACCCCTACCTGAAATCGAAACTAAGCGAAATTTGAAACGTGTCAAGGAAATACTTAATCTATACACAACCCCGAATTCGAATTCGAATTCGAGTTCGAGCTAATATTCGGCAACAGCTTATTGGGAATAGGATCGGTAATCCCTTTGATTTTCCCGTTGTTGCAAACCACCGGTGGTTGTCGAAAACGGTCTATTAGTTTTACCATTTCCAGATACTTTGAGGTTGAAGAATAAATCCTATTGAATTCTTTCCCAAATTCACGTTTTGCAACTTCACATTCCGCCATTATCCAATTGAGTATATATGTGCTTGACTCTTTGTTAAAGGGACACACAATTATAGGTATATGTATGTCAATATCTTTAGCATGAGATAGTTTCACTTTAATAACAATTTCAAACCATATCGAATAGAATTTCCCCAGTAATGTAAACCCTTGTATATGTGTTAAAGGCACCCCATCAGGTAGCTTATCCAAAACCTTGAGCTTTGAAATATTTGTCGACTCTATAATTGTCGTTGAAAAACTCTCTGTAATATCTGTATTATTTGAGGACCCATCTTCCTTTGGGGTGAACATCTCCAAATACTCATTGTCATAAGGAAACTGAATACTAAACGTCTGCGACGTGCCTTGGGTATTTATTTCTTTGGCAAATGCTTTTGACTCAGTGTGCAATTTGAATTCTTTCCGAGGGGGGAGCCCACCATCAAAACACTCAAGTATCTCTTTAACTTGAAATGTCAACTGTTTCAATGCAATGTGTTTTTTCACTTTATTATTGGCTGAATTCGTCTTTACCGTGCACATAACCTTTAGATTATCTCCAGGACCAATTGAAGTCACTGGTATTGCAACTTCAACCAAAGTTTGGTTATCCGAGGAGTATCTCGATTCCACTATTGGCTCATTGTATTGTCGATATATTGGTAATGTGTCGTACATTTTAATATCAACAGGGAAATAGTCGACAAACGTTGACTCCGTGGAAGCAGAATTTCCTAGGGATACAAAAACTACTAAATTGTGTATTGTTGTGGCCCCCAAAGTAGGTGAATGTCCAGTTGGTGTAAGATCTTTTGGGATGGGTATTAGTATTGGAATATCTAGGCCATGTAGTAGCTGCGAAAACTCACCCATAGGTGGCTGATAAGTCAAAGGATCTTCATAGATGATAAATTCCTTGAATGCTTCGCTACTTCCAAATTTAGTTGGAATCATAACTTTTTGTTTTGTCATTAGTTTTATGCTAACCGACCGGAGTGGAAATGGAGAATGGTTAATTGATCTGATATTTAGCACGGTTTCAATTCTCGGGATGCTTCGCGGGATCCCCGGACACCCTCGTACAATAGAAGATGCACTGGCTTCCAATCGCACTGTTATAGGGCATTCTTCTTGTTCTGGAGTTAATGTTGTTTGAAATAACATTTATTAACAGGCACCTGATGTTGATGTTGATGTTGGTAGAGATCAATGTGATGAAAAGATAAATAGAATATATGTGAGAGAAGGAAAAAAAAATATACCAATTCCACAACAACAACAAAGGTTTAGAGCGAGACCAATACAAAAAAAAAGAGGCATAACGCGACTTGTTATATAATTACACACACTAAAATGAATCTCTACACAAAAAATAATACACAACTTGCTCTTTTGCCATAGCCACTTTCTACAATATACCTGGCAATACAGCCCACTTCAACTTGAATTCTTCTTTGTACTTTTTCTGGTAATAGCTAAATGTTTCAAGAGAGCTTATGCTTAGATTACTTATGACAAATAACCAGGCAGTGAAGAATGTTACTGAAACCATATCGAAACCATCTTTAATTGCAAAACTGAGCAAGATCGTGTAAATCAATATCTCGTAGAAATAATGAGGTGATGAAACAAATTTGAAGTCTGGCAAAGTGTATTTCACTAAGGTTGACAAGTGATAGTGAGCTTGGAATTGTAGCAAAGAGCAAATTGCAAACCCTATGATTAATACAATATCAAATACAGTATAGTTGTTAGGGACTTGATGTGATCCATATGTACTTAGCCCCAAATAGGTAGCCCACGTCACTAAGATATAATGACTTAATCCTACTACATAATGGCTCACGTTCATCTTTGAGGTTTTGGAAAAATTGGTAATAGTGAGACATTCAGTTAACCTTCTTATTCCTTGGACCCATAGTAATCGATGAATCAAAATCAAGTTTTTGAATTTTTCAGGATCGGACGATATTGGTTCATTGAATGACGCCAAAAAAATCAAAGAAGATAAAGCAAACAAAGTGATATAAAAATGAACAAACCATGCCTTGGGAACCACAAAATATTTGGATATAAACCCAATTGTTTGTTTGATAAGATTGTTCTCTAACCGAGCATGTTCCCTTACATCTTGAGATACAGTTTTCCCATACTGTAACAACTCGTTCAATGGTGTAATAAACTTTGCTGAATATATTGCAATAATAATTAGCAGATATAGTGCAACCACTGTAAGCTGACTGTCATAAATAGCCATTGAATTGAAAAACTGCTACGTAAGTTTTGATGGATATTATACAATGGATGTAAATATGTAGCTAAACAAGAATTATTATTGTTTTTGATCATACCAATTGCATTTGAAAAAAAAAGAGAGAGAAAAACAAAAAAAAACTAAAGTGGTGCTAATCAGATATGCTAGACCCAGTTTACACCCCCCCCCCCCCCCCCCCCCCCCTAAATAAAAAAACAAAATTTGTTTAA
>OBUW01000228.1_pt1 | contig 39557 bp, 16 predicted proteins | sample 1475761 | NCBI WGS metagenome assembly OBUW01 (sample SAMEA2579908, study PRJEB22360) | human gut metagenome | biome: human gut; feature: human-associated habitat; material: faeces | place: Denmark | collected 2008/2010
TCATAACTTGAGACAGTAGACGACTCACTAGATGTTAACCCAATTGAGCTTGATGACAATTCAACTATACTTGAAGTCTCGTCAGCAGAAGTAAATGACTGTTCAACCAGACTGGATGAATCTTGAACTGAGCTTGAAATATTAGAATCACTTGACTCAATAGCAGTACTAGAAGACAGTTCTTCCAATGGATCATGTATAACGATACTATCAGTGCCAAGTGGCCCTGTAGTTATCGTTTCAGTAGTAGCAAATGATTCTGACCAAAACTTGGTGGTAGTCACAGTAGGGTTGTGTGGTTCCTTGATGATCACACTATCAGTGCCTTCTGGACCGTTGGTGATGGTCTCAGTAGTGGCAAATGATTCTGACCAAAACTCGGTTGTTGTCACAGTTGGATTGTGTGGTTCCCTAACAATGACTGAGTCAGTTCCCTCTGGATAGTTGGTGACTGTCTCAGTTGTAGCAAATGATTCTGACCAAAACTCGGTTGTTGTCACAGTTGGGTTGTGTGGTTCCTTGATGATCACACTATCAGTGCCTTCTGGACCGTTGGTGATGGTCTCAGTAGTGGCAAATGATTCTGACCAAAACTCGGTCGTTGTCACAGTAGGGTTGTGTGGTTCCTTGATGATCACACTATCAGTGCCTTCTGGGTTGTTGGTGATTGTCTCAGTAGTGGCAAATGATTCTGACCAAAACTCGGTTGTTGTCACAGTAGGGTTATGTGGTTCTCTAATAATGACTGAGTCTGTTCCATTTGGATAGTTAGTGATTGTCTCGGTAGTGACAAATGATTCTGACCAAAACTCGGTGGTAGTCACAGTTGGGTTGTGTGGCTCCTTGATGATCACACTATCCGTTCCTTGTGGTCCAGTGGTCACAGTTTCGGTTGTGGGCACACTTCCTGACCAAAACTGAGTAGTTGTAACTGTTGGATTTGGCAGTGGAACTTGTACAACAACTGTATCAATCGAGTCAGTGGGATTTGTATAAGTACTTGATGTGGTAGCTGATCCAGTCCATATACTAGTGATAGTGGTAGTTGTATGATAGGGAACATCAACAACAACAGTTGCTGTTCCTCCAATAGTTGCAGTCTTCGTAGAAAGTGAAGTAGAAATCCCAACATATGAAGTAGTGATAGTGGTAGTAGGGATGGGTTCTATTACTTCAATGGTTTTGGTTTTATCAACTGTGGGATCAAACGGTAATGTGGTAATTGCTGTTGTAGAATCAGTGACTGTTCTCGTAGTAACAACTACGGCAGCTCCATTGGATCCTGCATCACTATTTGTGTATGATGTCCAAAAGTATATAAGAGGATCATTTCCCTTTTTGCCATCCATACAATTGTATATATTCGTGTAATTCAAATTAAATCCATTCGTTGCTGTTGCTGATTTTTTCACGTAAGAATCAATAAATGGACGATAACCTGCAGGAACATTTTCATAAGTAATAATAAAACTGTTTGGTGTACAAGTTTTGGTGTAAGAAAATGATTCTGATGATACTGGCATATTCCAACTATTCAAACCATTTGTTATTCCCACATGTATAGTAGAACAATCAATTGTCACATCATCTTTTGTTGCTGAAAATCCGAGCACACCGGATGCATATCCAGCAGTACACTGAGAAGCAACAACAAGACTAGATAATTTATCAAGACTTGGAATAACCCTTGCGAAATAAACCAAGCTACTAGATGATTGTGGAGTCTTAGGGAAATTGACTGTAGTAGAAATTTTGTGATCGCCGTCTGTAAATGTTACGGTGTTCGTTCCAGCAGTGAAACACTTTGAATCTTGAATGTTGACAGATGAACCAGTTCCACCCACATTGAATGAAATTGGTAGCCTGACGGTACCAAACGCTCTGATATTTGAAGATAGCCCATTATTTACTACACAACTCATACTTGAAAAAGTAGTAAAGTCTTCCCCTGCATGGAAAGTACATGTTGCATACTTGACACCATTAGCAGTTAAGTCTACTGAAGTTTGTGTGGTAATAAATTTGAAAACGCAGGGCATGACCAATGTAAATGTATCACCTGGACTAGCTAGTGTTCCGTCCAAGCTCCAACCTAAAACAGCAGTCCATGTTGGATAACCAGGACCCCCATATGGGTAGTTACCAGTATTAGTATAGGTCAATGAGTTGAAACTCGTGAAAACTCCCGATATAGTTTTTGCCATTGCTATCGTGCAATAGAAAAAAAGATGTAATAGTATTACTGTCTTCATTGTCGGTGAATGGTGATGCTGATGATGTTTATACAAGTCAATGAATGAAATTTCCTACAGGAAACATGCTTTCTTTTAAACTTAAACTTACGGGAAGAATTTGGTATCCAATTTCAAGTGTTGTTTCTATTTAGTCTTTGCCTTTACATTTCATTCACTGAAGCAACCAAAGTTCTAAAATGTCTAAAATAAAAAAATAAAAAAAAAAGAAATAGAAAAGTTTACAGATGCGTTTGAATGCAACTATTCCTGCTATTCTCTTATTTATGGAATAGAATGTACTTGAAGAATAAACTAAAATTTGCTAAATTGAACTAAAAGAATACATAAACTATATTGGATTTTTTAAAAAAAAATGTTGCCATACCATAATACGCAGGGATTAAAAAGAGAGTGTAAGAACTTTCATGAAGAAACCAAAACAAGAAAGAAAATTTTTTTTCCTTTTTGCAACATGCAGCGCGGATAATTATAAATAGCACAAAAGTAGCACTTCCAAAAATCTAAATAGTTTCTGGTACCATTTACTTAAAGCAGTTGATAAATCTATGTCAACTGAAATAGGGGCAAAAAGAAAATTACACTTCTCCATCAACTGGAGCACATATAAAGAGAGTTTGTGTAGAGAAACATGTTTGTGAAAGTTAAATTTTTTCTTAAAGGACTAAATCAATTTCACTGTGCTACCTCGCCGCCTTCTCGTAAAGTTTAAATAAATCCACTTCTTTCAGGCGGTCATAGACATCGAATCCGCTTTACAAGAAAAAAAAACAACTAAAGATTCCAACAACTAATATGGCTGTGAATTGTTTTAGTGGCAGTTAGAACAACCTTGGCGAGAAAGAGGATCATCTTTTTTATTCCAAGGATGTAATTTCCCTTTGTGATATTAGGTATATCCTATTGTTTTTCTAGAATCAGCACTAAATTCTTCGTAATGTAATTTTTAAGTATCAATGGAGTTGCAAAAGTTTTTCCTAATATGATTTATTTTTAATTCTTTGTTATTGTACGGGATAGATAGGCAATTGATTGAAACAAATATTTTTGGAATAAAAATACAGCTAGTCTTAGTATTTTTGGAAGCAAGAAAAGTGCAGCTGTACTAGTATTAATTCAACTACTAATATTGTGTATTCTAGTGACAATTCTCATCAAAATGAAACTAACCCAATGTACATGGTTTTTTTGTAATTATGGCTACTAATTTATCCGTGCTCTAGAACATACTATATGTCTATAAAAAGATCAACTGATCAAGGTGAAATTTGCAGGTTTATTGCTGAAAACCTCAATTTCATGAATTGTTGAAAATTGAAATTGGGAAATATTTTATTCATAACCTCAACGCAAAGTTTAATTTGGGGCTTTCCATAGTCAGTCAGACACTTAACCGCAACTAAACCAAACCCTATCCACTACCATACAATCAAATATCCCATTTAAGCAGTTGAACCCTAAAATTTCGTAATTGGACAAATGTATACAATAATTCTTTTTCCTGTGAGGTTTTCTTTTTTGCTGCTTTTTGTGATAGACGGAGATAGAACCAGAAGCTCATAACTCAGAAGTTAACTATATTCCCAGTTCTATGGATTCTATATTGCTATTTTTTCCAATCTCTCCTTAAAAATTACAACTCATGCCTTGTGTTATAGAGTTTACTCATAAAAACAGAAATTGCTATTTTTTTTTCTATCATCAACTTATTTATAGTCACTGTGGGAGATCATAGTATCAAAGCCTTAGTGAGGATTGAACTGAAATGTAAACGGCTGTTGGTTTGCATGTTGCCGATGTCCTAGTTTTAATCCAGTATATAGTACGAAGACGGTTTAGCTTACTTCAAGGTGTCGATGGTGCTACGGCGGGATACCCAAAACTAGGTGATGTACATCAATACATTTTGTTTTGCTTATCAATATCTTTTTTATCAACTATTTTTAGTTGTTAGATTGCTGGCCTCAAAATAACCTGCATGTATAATGATATAATATTTACATTAACATATTTAAAGGGTTTCCAAAACTAAATGAAATTGATCAATGGCAAGTGATATTCAAAACCAAGAAAAACAATAGAAAGGAACAAAATGGTTTAGTCAAAACATATCATCACATTGTTAAAATTTATAATAATTCTATTGTTCTTTTCTTTTTTTTTTCTTCTTGTTCTTGTTTCCAATTTTGTACTTTTTTTTTTAATATTTATTCTTTCGATGATCCCTGCCAGATTAAAGATGTCATTCATTCTACATATAAAAATGAATAAAGATCAAACAAAGTTAACTGCCATGCCATAGCAATTATTTGTTCATACTGATGCCACTGTATTCTCGTACAAAACTAGAATCATCTCAACAAAAACCAATAAATACTAATATGGTTAATCATAGAAGACAGAAGTTCTTAATCGATGGATACACAAAAGCAACTCTCTTGTGGCCCATGGATATTGTTAATCATCACAGCCAATATCAATTCTAAGGACTTTTTCTGACGGAAGTGACAACAATAGAATACTGATTTTTTTGTGTTTTCATCTCTTCACATCACTTAACACAAACACTGAAAATAATATTTGAAATCGTAAAAGATTTTTGGTCTTCGGAGATAAGCGATAAAAGAATCGCCTTAGATGAGGTTGATCATTTCGCCGGAAATATTGTGACAAATCCGTTTTCAGAATTCAATTATTGATCCGACTGGTTAATCAAATGGATGTTTTTTAAATCTATTTTTGACATTGAAAGGACTAAAATGATGGCATTGAGAATTCTTTGTACTATATAGTTTGAGGCAATAGTAGCATATGTGTAAAAATTGGAAAAATTTTCATTTTTGTTTGGTAATTAATTGGAATTAAAAAAAAAAAACTGTTGTTGCTTTGAGAAATTTTGTACTCAAGTGCTTACTAATACTTTCTACATTTAAATTGATGGCAATAACTAATCCTTAGAGCAAATACATGTATGATCTATTTTTTTCAAAATACAAGTGATTTCATGTGAAAACTCTTTTACATTCATGTAGCTCAGATGGATTCAAATGAAACAACAAAAAAAAATCCAACAATAGAAGAAGAATCTATCTTTAGTTTGTTAAGCACCTCATGCCATGAGTAGAATTAAGGATTAGTAAACAGATATTACTACACCAAGTATTAAGATTAGAACTGTTACTTTTTTTAATTTAAAGAAGCTTTCTCTTGTTTAATTTTAAGTGTTTTTTTTAAATTATAAAAGTATGACGTCAGTTTTAATTGATGTAGTATTTTAGTAGTTTTTAAATAGAAATCATGTCAAATTTCTTAAACACAGTAATACAATTTCATCCTGGTGATATTTTGAATGGGCTGCTAGTAGTGTAGCCGAATTAGATTCTTTTTATAATGTTGTGAAGTGTGCTGAACACAAAGTTTCATGCAGGTCTGGTTTTGTGGTAACTTGGAGAGTTTGTATCACACAAAGGAAGATGATAGATATTGACCAATCAGATTGGTTCTATATCGAGAAGCTTGGCCGATGAGGCAATCAGGCTTTTGTACTGAAGTACACGCTGTAGACTCATTCTACAAGAAAGTGAGGGCGGTGGGTTAGCAGTGGTGGAAGAGGATTTCTGGACTATAAAAGATTCAGAAATTCTCGACGGAAAATTTTATATTTGATTTGTTCACTACCGTTTATTTGGACAAGAGTACGAAACTTAAGTTCAACTGAACAACAAAACATATTTCCGATTATTTACAATCTTATATACTGTTCGAAAACAGAGAAGAGATTGATCTACTACTATTGGGCTACAGTGAAATTCTATAGATTTGATAATATATATTATACTTATTGTTAGAAATTTCTTACCATTGTAGAAGGAAGTGTTGAATATTGTGAAATATTAAGGCAAAAAGAGTGATTTATCTGTTATATAAATTTCTAAGATTTCACAAAGTAACAAGATATAAATTTCTGGGCATCTTTCAATGCTGTTCAAAGCAACTTCGAAATTTTTTCGAAATTTCATATTTTTTTTTGTGCATTAGGTTGGGTTTTCTAGGTTTATACAATGCAGACTGCAACATACGCATCCAATGCCATCACAAATGGGATCTAGTCAGCCAGATTTAAAACTTGTTCATGGGTTGATTCTAACTACTCGACCTTTGAAGTCATAAGTGAAGGGGATTATCCAGTTTATTAACCTGTCAACGAAATCATAGCATAGAATACAGTTGACATTAACCTGCCTAGTGACTTAAATTTTGTTCTTAAGCATCTGATTATTTACTAGAACTATAGAACCCGAAAAGACAGTCTAATTCCTCTAGCAGATAACTAAATTATTGGCATAGTCTTTAAAACAAACTATTTATGACAAAGAAGTAATCGCAATTCAAAAAACAATAGCTGAGATTAATGTACACAGAAGCTATATACTACTCTAAACTATTTGTTTTTAATGTAACAACATCATCACAGTTGCAATACTAGTTATGCAGTGGCTCTTCCTTAATTTTGGCTCACTCAGAGTGATTCCAAAAGAATATACCTGCATAATAAGCAAAACATTTACATACAAAGTTCTGAATAAAGAATACCTCAGAAGATTTGGAAAATCCTCTCCACTCTTCGACACTTCAAATGAATAGGCAAAAAGGTTACCGTGCCTGTTTTTATACTAATCAAACAACAGTCTCCATATTTCCATCGTCGTGTCTTTCCACTCTATTCACTGATCGGATTCGTATAAGCATCAATTTGTCAAGTATCAAGTCATTTCTTGTTAATACTGCACTGCATCCAGAAATAGGACATACTCTTTGAGTATTCAAATGAAGAAGAATACTCAGTTCTTCATAAACATGATTGCATCGTTTGGATTTTACAGGTTTCACAAAATAATTCAAGGTAAGTGGATCCTTAAGAGAAATTTTACCTCCTGAAACATTCAATTCGTCGTCTTCTGTTTCATCGGGTATAGCATCTTCAGGGTTTTTAAACAGAAACAAAACCTGTTTCAAAAATTGATACCCTTGTTTCGTTATTGTTGAATCAGAAATGGTTGGAACTCCCAACTTTGCATATTCTTCTTTAATGGCTTCAGGAAAATAAACTTGGTTAAGAGTATGCTGATTGTCAAGATTATCCAATGTCAAAGATGTTAAATTTGATGAATAGCCTTCAATGGTTGGTAGATTACGAACTTGTTTTAGTTTGTTCAATTTTCCTTCTAACTTCATAAAATTTTCAAAAGCATTCAAGTATTGTTGCAATATTTTTTCTGAGAAATTTAAATGATCATTTTCTAGAATATAATCAATATAATATTCTGCCATTTGCTTTGTTTGTAATATCTGATCCCGGAAAAGACTATCTGTTGTGGTATCTCTGAATTGATCTTCATATTCTCGAAGCAATTCTCTTTTTAAAGGAATCGAAGCAGGTAGCGATAAATTAGATGGTAATACCTCATCTGGAGCATCATCTAGAGTTTGAGACATAGTTTTCCGTTTTGTTTTGTTTTGTTTCCCGTGCTATTGTTCTTGGTGATAAATTAATGCTTAAATAATTTACCAGCAACTGAATCTCAATTCTAACTTTGATGTTTTGTATGATTTTTTTTTTCATGAGGAACGCGTATTTTTTGTCTTGATAAAATATGTCGTGTAGAGTGCATTTCTTTTAACAGGAACTACATTGTTGTAAAAAACCCACAACTAGAGTGTATAATACTGTACATACAAACCAATTACTTACCATTTAATCCTTTAGGTAAAAATTATAGTATTACCACGAGTGGTAATAACTTCACCTAAACATTATATACCCTACTCAATGCTATTAACTCGCTAAGCACCAGTTACGATGACTCTTCCAGCTTTCCATTTGACACTTTTTCGAACAATACTTTGCTCGCTTACAAAGTTTGCATTTTGCAAATTGTCTTGGAAAATCTTCCCATTTGTGACAATTACCACATTGTCGAAGTCCTGCTGTGTTTCGCCTACAGCTGTTCCGCATGATTACTCCTGCCCAATAGTGCATCTCTGTCCCTGACAAAAACGTAAACTTCTCTACTAATGGGAATAAACTTACTTTTTTATATTCAGTTAAAGAATCATCCTTATCCTCATTATGCTCATCAATATCAAAATATTTATATTCTTCATAATTCCATTTTTTCTCAAGGTATCGCTTAGTCTTCAATCGTGCACCAATAATGGTATCCTTTAACTTTCGACTTTCAACTTCTATGCATTTGTTCATTTTATTGTAGATTTGAAATAGTGCAACTTCACGTTCACTGTCATCCAGAATAGACTCACACTCAACCATGCTTTCATATAACTTTGGTAAATACTCAAACTGATCTATCAGTATATCAAGCAAATCCTTCAGAGAGATTGAATCTTCACTATCATCATCGCATACCTCTGGTTCCTCATCGTCGTCGTAATCATCGTCGTATTCAACTTCTTCTCCATTTTTCCCTTTTTCTGCTACTTCTTCCTCGTCATCTTCTTCACCCAGCTCTGCAGTTTCAGTCAAGTCGTTAGTCTGGCACAATCCAAATTTGTCATTCCCCATGATAAACGTATCATCATTTAAATCACTGACCATTTGAGGTGAGTTAGATGGACTAGAATGAAAGGTTTCCAAGTACGAAGACTTTTGTTTCCTAGATTTTGGAACTATAGTAGGGCGCAATCTCACTGCTAACATTTTTTTCATCTTCAATTTCATTTGTCTCTCTAGATATAGTTTCAATTGTTTATCTCTGATACTCATATCCAAGACCAAATGTGAGTTTTGTAAACAGTCTTTTAAATAAGGATATTTTGATATGTAAGCTAGTAACTGCAATGACCAGACAATGTCATCGTCTCGAGGGATAACGATCCCACTATCGGTGAAAGACCTGACAAAAACTTTCAGATTATAACAAGTTTTGTTGATTTCAAAATCTCTTGCATACATATCGGAGAGAAATTGTAAATTGCTATCCATGTCAATGTCACATTCGTTAATAAATTCATCATGTAAAGTCTCCATTTGTTTCTCTTCCCTCAACTTGTTTAATATCGTCACTATCGCGTATCTTCTTCTAATATCACTGGTAATAGTATTATTTACTCTATCCGTCTCGTTATTCCCCATCCAATTCGTTGCTATCAATTTAAGTAATTGTTCTACTGTCCAGTCATCGTAATCATCGTTTGTCAAATTAAAATCAACATTAAAGTTGGCTTCTCTGGGATGAATGTTAGAAATCGATGTTGCTTCTATTGCAGCTGTTGCTATTTGGATAGGATTCTGATAATCTTCTTGTAAAATAGTACGATCAGTATTTTCACCATCTCGCACACCAACCGCATCAGGCCGTTGTGTTTGATTTGGATGTTGAAAGTGACGAAATAAGTTCTCTGTGGCTGGTGTCGTGGTTTCTGTGGTAACACTGTTTTCCACTGGGTTATCTGGAGGAGTTGTTTGGTAATAAGTAGTATCTACCACTGAAGCTGTTGGTATGTTTGGAGTTGCGGTAGTCGATGTTGTTGTTGTTGTTGTTGTTGTTGTCGTATTTCCAGTATTCGCCGTTGACCTCAATGAGGCCTGATGGAATGTGTTCTCGTGTAGTGATAGATAATTATCCAAAACTGTGGCTATGATTGGTAGAATGCCTGCTTTGACAACTTTCTGTCTAATTTCTTCTGTTCCTCTAGTACCAATAAGTACTAACGATTGAAAAGCCAATGTCCATTTCCATGCTGCTAAAAGTTTCTTCTCTTGATCGGCAAACAAAAGATCATTGCTAGAATTAGTTTGATGACATTCGTGTAATATTTCAATTAAACGCTCAATTCCACCATCGAGTGACAACGTTTCCCTCACTTTTGCCAGTGAACTCACCAAATAAGTCAAAAAATTTAAAGAATTGACTAAAGGCTTATCTGACGTCACATCCAAAGCTCTCCTATCGTAGAGACTAGCTGTGATTGTTACCGCTGCTTTATTACTAGATATTGCCCTATAGTTGGAATCACGCATGAAACAAAGTGGGATTAATTGTTCTTGATAATGGTATCTAGTAAAGAAGGTAGTATTGGATATTTAGTTCTTCTTAATGAACTAACAATGTGAAATGGTGTAGAATGGCTCTTTACTTCCCACTTGAACAAAGAAAAAAGAAAGGAAAATCAAAAATCAGTTGTAAGGTTTGATTGGATTGGCTAAACTCTTAAACTATGTTTATCTTTTAATATGGGTTATAAATATTTTTTTTTTTTTACTTCCTCACATTAGAAGCCTAATGCCAGTGTATTTTTTTTTTCCCTCTCTCTATGTTTTCGAGACTGATATTTTTTTTTTAACTTTTCCCTTTTTGCCACTACAGAAGAAGTAAATAATTCAAACTTAACTAGGTATTTACTATATGCAGAAAATAATACCAAAAAGTCGCAAAAAATCTATGTCTATTCTCTATAATAAATAAATATCTAAATAACTCAGTTGAAAGATCTCAATTTCTTTTCAATCAGGACCATTCCTTTCATACACTGTTCCATAAATAATAAGGTTAAAATTGTATGAGGACCAATTCTAAATAATTGAGCCCAGAATCCTTTATATAATGCCATTGCACCTTCGGCTGCTATAGTTTTCTTGAAACAATCAATTGGGCCACTATATAAATTACCCTTTTGATTGTACATTCTCGTCAACACAACATCCCAGGGGTTCATCACAATGGCAACACCCAATCCTGCCATTATGGAGGAAATAAAATTCAAACTGAATGAATTCTCTTTAGCTAAACCATGTTTCAACAAGAAGGATTTGGTCAAATAATAAGTTGGCAATTGAGCAGCTGAACCAGCACCAGTTCTTAAAATCGCAGCATCAACACCTCTATACAACCCTTTAATACCCTCACTGTGGTAAATCTGGGAAAACCCATCCCAGGTATTCTTATAAAAAGTCTGTTGACCCACAGCTGCTCCACCAGTATTGGATGCGCTGAAAGATTGCATTCTCGTTTTTATCAAAAACATCGGGGAAGCCAAAACAGCACCAGAAGCACCACTCACAAAACCAGCTAGAACATTAATAGACAAACTTTGCTTGACTTGACCATCTGGCAGAATGTGTGAAGGAGCAAATGCTTTACTCAAATAAAATCTACTTGGCTCATAGAATCCAATTCTACATCCGTTTAATGCCAACTGGTAATAGTAACCACATGCCAAACCTTGCTGCAACCCTCTTATACCTTCATTTCTATAGATCACCGCAAAAGCTTGTAACGGATTCTTATACAACACAACTGCATCTTTGGATTTTTTGACTAGTTCACCCTGTAACTGCATTCTCGTCTTGATCAATTCAATGGGGTTTGTGAACGTGACTGCCATGCACGCTGCAACTCCACCTGCCAAAAACCCACCCAAAGTGGACACTTTTTGAGCATCATTCTTTGTAGAAGGGATTTCCTTTTGTTTCATATTAGCTGCAGCCCCTCCAGCAGTGTTAATTATTAGCTTTCTTTCAGTCTGACTCATTCAATTCAAGAGAAACCCAAACTAACTTCAAGGGAAAAGAAAACCTAGATGTAAATTTTCAATTTTTTTAAAAAAATAGCAAAAAGGTATTTCTTAGAAATTGAAAAAAAAAAATCACAAAAAAATTTATAAAACCGGATAGGGCCGTTATCGCAGGACGTGTCCCATGATCAATCTACAATGAAATGATTCACATGAAATATGTTACAATTCCACACTTGCTGCTAAAAAGCAACAGTTTTGCAATAGAGAAAAGCATGATATACTATCGATAATATCTTTCGATAAGAACTTAAATGTAGCAACGTTGAATTTTAAAATAAAACTTCCTTTTCCTGGTGATAAATTTTGACTTTGAAGCATAAAGAAGACAGAGCTAAAAAAAAACTACTCTCTAGACAAAATCAAAACCTCGAATATATTTTTGGTGTTTCTTTTTTTTTTTTTTGCCTCTCGTTGAAATCATCTCCATTCTTCTTTTCCACGTCTTTGTTGAAAACTTTGCAACCTAAAAAAATAAGAATCACTCCAACAAGTTTAAACTACATTATCAATTATGTTGAAAACTAGATTAAAACAAAGCAGGGCCATAAGTCGGGTTGTAAGAAGATATGCATGCTCACACCCCATTTCTCCCAATCTTGATAAGTACCCAGTTGGTCTAAAATTGCATGGTTACGAAGTTACCCAAACATCACCTATCCCAGAATTTTCCCTCACTGCTGTATCATTAAAACACACAGAGAGTGGTGCAACTCACTTACATTTGGATTCCCCTAATGACAGTAATAATGTATTTCTGATTGCCTTCAAAACAAATCCTCCAGATAATACTGGGGTTCCCCATATTTTAGAACATACAACTTTGTGTGGTAGTAAAAAGTTTCCGGTCCGTGATCCATTTTTTAAAATGACCAACAGGTCGTTGAGTAACTTTATGAATGCAATGACAGGCCATGATTACACATTTTATCCATTTGCTACCACCAATTCAAAGGATTTTGAAAACCTAATGGATGTGTATTTATCGTCAGTGTTTGAACCGCAATTAAACCATACCGATTTCTTGCAAGAAGGATGGAGAATAGAAAATCAAAATGTTCATGACATATCGTCCAAGCTTGAATTCAAGGGAGTTGTATATAATGAAATGAAGGGCCAGTATTCGAACTCTGCATACTACTTTTATATCAAGTTCCTTGAGAGTATATATCCATCCTTGAATAATTCAGGGGGTGATCCCAAGAAAATTGTTGATTTGCTGTACGAGGGTTTACTAGAGTTTCACCTGAAAAATTATCATCCATCAAATGCAAAAACATTTACTTATGGAAAATTACCATTGGAAGACAGTTTAAGTAAAATAAGCAAATACTATGAATCATTCGAAAAAAAGGTGTCTTCAGTTGACGTCAAACAACCTATATTTTCTACAGATAAATCAGAAATCTTTGATGTCACCATCCCGGGTCCAGTTGATACAATGAATGGTAAAGAGACTTCAGAACAGTACTGCACATCTATCACCTGGAACTTGGGTAATCCATTGGATCCAAACATGCAGTATGATATTTTTAAATGGAAAATATTGAGCTCATTATTGTTTGATGGACACAACTCTCCTTTCTATCAAGAGTTAATTGAAAGTGGATACGGTGACGATTTTTCTGCAAATACTGGGTTGGACTCAACCACCGCGTTGCTTTCGTTTACTGTTGGTCTCAACTACTTAACCAAGCAAAAAGTTGATAATTTTAATGAAAAAGTTATGGAAATCATTAATAATAAAATCATTCCCGAATTAAGTAACGAAGAGTCCTCTTCATATCATGGTAGAATTGATGCTATATTGCATCAAATAGAAATAGGATTCAAAAGACACAAGCCCGATTTTGGATTTGGATTATTGAGCTCTATTGTTCCGTCATGGGTGAATGGAGTTGATCCAATTGACACCTTGCAAGTGGAAAAGATATTGTCGCATTTTAAAGAAGATTATAAACAAAATGGTTTAAGGATCTTTAAAGAATTATTAGAAAAGACATTGTGTAACCCTCATTCGCAAAAATTTAAATTCACCATGGAGCCAAGAGAAGATTTTACCAAACAATTGGTAAAAGATGAGAATTTGATGATCGAGAAAAGAGTAAGTGAACTCACAGAAGATAACAAGAAAGCAATCTATGAGCAAAACTTGGAATTAGCTAAATTACAATCGGAAGATCAAAATACAGAAGTTTTACCCACATTGACTATTGATGACATTCCAAAGAGAGGTGATTTTTATGCCATTGATTTGGGCCAAGTAAATAAGAAAGTTGTACATGAAAGGGTAGTTGATACCAATGGCTTGGTTTATGCCAACGCTTTAAAAGATATTTCCTATTTACCCACCAAACTTTACAAGTACCTTCCATTGTTTAACAACTGTTTGACGAACCTTGCTGGAACAGAAAACACACCCATTACGGAGTTGGAAACTAAAATACAAATGTTAACTGGCGGGATAACATTTAGTTCTAAAATATCGACTGACCCCTATAATATTGAGCAACTAAAATTACAGTATGTGTTAAGTGGAATGGCTTTGAAAGAAAAGTCATCCTCAGTTTATGATTTATGGTTGGAGATTTTAACTACTACCAAATTCGACACCAGTGATGAGGTATTAGAAAAGTTGTCAGTTTTGATTAAAAACATGGGACAAAACCAAATCAATAATATTGCTGATCGCGGTCATTCTTATGCGGCTGCTGTGAGCTCACTGAAATTGACACCGCTGAAATACATCAGTGACATCGTTTCAGGTTTGAGTCAAGTTCAATTTGTAATGGAGTTGAACTCCAAATTAGAATCAGAAGGGAAAGAGTACTTGGCCAAAGAGATTATTCCGATATTGCAAGAAATACAAAAGTATGTATTGCAAGGTGAATTCAGGTATAGACTAGTTGGAAATCAAGAGATTATTGTTGAAAACGAAAAGCTTATTGAGAAATTTGATAAGGATATTTCTTCGAACAGACCAACTTTATCGTTAACAGTAACAGATGGTTTACTGGCATTGTTGAACTCATTCAATTACAATCATACAAGTGAAAATGTCTTAGTTAACTTACCATTTCAAGTGGGATACTCTTCATTAGGTAAGATTGGCTCTTCGTATTCATCAAAGGATGGTGCTTCTTTACAAATATTATCTCAGTTATATTCCTTTAAAAATCTACATTCCAAAATAAGAGAAAGCAATGGTGCATATGGAGGTGGTTTGACATATGATGGGTTGAACGGGACATTAAACTTTTATTCGTATCGTGATCCTAATCCTGTTAAGTCGATTCAAACTTTTAGAGATTCCTTACTGTATGGACTTGATGCTAATTGGAACGATAAGGATTTACAAGAGGCTAAGTTGCGGGTTTTCCAAAGCGTCGATGCTCCAATTAATATCTCTTCTCAGGGTGCTAGTGCCTTCTTTGAAAATATAGATGATTACTTGAGACAGGAAAGAAGAGAAAACTTTTTGGGTACCACTTTAAAGGATCTCAGAGATGTGACTGAAAAGTATCTTGTTGATAACCAAAACAACCTTGTCACTGTTATTGGTGACAATGAAATTTTAAATGTCGATAATAAATGGCAAATTAGAAATTTTCAAGTATAGATGTAAATAGAATCTTATTTCTTTTGACAATTAAACTGCGTGTATATATTTTGAAAAACTATTTACAAATGACTAGGGTACGTTTGTTTCAACGGTGACTTCTGATAAAATCTTTCTTTGGCTGTTCAGCTATCTTTCTTTTTCTGTCTTCCTTGAAAAGGCAATGTCTCTTAGCTCTTGGATCATATAATATGAGGTTTAATTTCGGTGAACTTCTAGGTATTCTAAACCACTTTTCATAACCTGTTAATGCTGTAGAAACCAATTTTATCATGGTGGTATTTGCTCTAGCTTTAGCCATTTTTTATTCTGAAATAATTATATATTGTTTTTGATGTGTGGTAAATGAACAGTAATTGTTAGTATAGTCTTTGGTCTTTTACTTTTTCAATTTTTTTTTTCAATTTTTTTTTTCTATAAAGATTGGCTATTTTGTTGATCTGTTGATTACTACTTACGGTAATAACTGAAAAGAATATCACAATATGTTGAGTTCATTCGCGTACTGTCAGAAAAATTTTTTTGGCCAACTTTTATTTTGGAGAACACGCAAATCGAAATTTATTTGTCGATCCAACTTGGATTCTATATATTTTTTTTTGGTTTTGTTGTTTCTTTCAACTCCTTTCTTTTTTTTTTTTTTCATTAAATAACCCACCTGAAAGTACACAACCATGCAATCATTAATCACATATATTGCCTTGGTGTTCTCCCTTTTTGTTAGTTCAGCAATTGGATTACATTTGGAAGTTCCTGCTCTTCCTAATCCTCAGCCTGTTTGCATCCGTGATTTTGTTCAAGAAAATCAAATGGTTGTTGTCAATATCAAAACCGATGGTAGCAAGGGCGATGGACAAAGATTGGATTTGAAAGTTACAGATCTGCTTGGTAATGAATATAGAAACAAGAAAGATGTGGTAGGACACGCTAATGTTGCCTTTACATCTCAACATAATGCAGCAATTGATATATGCTTGACCAATTACTTGGACAACAAATGGTCTAAGCATCAACAAACTGTTAGATCAGTTGAATTGGATATTGAAAGTGGTGCTGCAGCTAGAGACTGGAATGCCTTGCAAGCAAGCGAAAAATTGAAACCTGTCGAAGTTGAATTGAAAAGAATCGAAAGTATAACAGAAGAGATTGTTGAAGAATTGCGTTACTTGAAAGCAAGAGAAGAAAGAATGAGAGACACTAACGAATCTACAAATTCTAGAGTGAAATGGTTTTCTATTGTCGTCATTGCATCTTTGGTCGGCTTTGGCGTTTGGCAAATACAATATTTGAGACACTATTTTAAAGTCAAACATATTATTTAAGCTACTATTGTCGAAACTATTGAGGTAAAGCTTTCCCATTTGTGTCGTTTAGTTTTTAATTGCTTGATTTCTTCTGTACTTAATTTAAATGACAAATTAGTTGGTTTACCACATTTTTTAATAAACTCTAAGAAAATATTTTCTCTCATGTGGTCCATTTTATGGCATTCTTGTAATAACGCATCCTTGTCTAAAATGCCCCTAAATCCTACAGCAGTAACATCGCGCAATGCAAACAGGAACATCCATCCAAGAACAAAATTATACTTATTCCATGCTTGTTTGAAATAAACAAACGACGGATAACTTTCATCCTCAATGAACCCCAAGTATAATTTTGGTTCCAGCATCCACTTGAGAATTAAAAGCAAATTATCACGCCTCCATTTACTGTTGATTTTATCGTCACGGGGTTTCAAGCTAAACATATTTGTCTTGGGGTTTGTCAAATTACTCAACAACTTGCATGACAAGTTAACTAAAAAAACTTCTCGATATTCCAAAGAAATTTTGGAATCCACCAACAGGGAATAATAAAATTCCACCCAATAATCATACTCCATGTACATAAATTTTCTTGCAATTTCTTCAATCAACTTTGTTGATTCAATCGAATTTATACTCTGGGACATTGGTTGGTTGATTCCATCAGGGGTAGTTTTATCGAAAAACAAGCTCCAATAATGTACTATATTTAAAATTTTAAACCTCAATTTCATTGAATCCATGTTATCATTATAGAAAGTGTATTTTTTCTTTTTTCTTTGGTGTGATAGACCTTCATCCTTTTTGATTAGATCTTTCTCACGTTCATAACATGTAGCCGGTATTACATCTGTTTTTGAGGTAAGTCCATTAAAAACATATTCAGCTAACCTATCAAACCACTTGCTCCTGGGTTGACCAAACTGTTTTAGAAGACTCAGCAACAATAATGAGGAATTTTCAAGAACTTGATCCATTGCAAGCGATCTTCTTGCAGTAGATTGTTTAAATAACCAAGTTAATGGTTGTTCTTTTATGGAAAAAGTGTCTTGTAGCTCATGTATCAAATTAAATTCTATGATATTAAAAAGTTGATGGACTGTGGCTGAATGTGCAGTGTAAATTAAATGGCAATTTCTGTAAGTAGAATCAAACACGTCATTTGACTTCCCACTGCAAAAAAAAGTCCAATTAACTAATCTCCATAGATCGAAATTATTGAGCTTTGGATTTAATCTTATACTCAATATAGGCTCATCGAATATCCGAATGCCTTGGGATTGAGGTGTTTTTGGAGAAGGCGATGAATCCTTATTGAGTAATAGAGCAAAATCATTCGTTCCCGGTTGGTTTATATTTTCCATAAAACTGTTGTTAAGGTCAGTTGCCAAATTCAGAAATTTGCTGACCTCAGATTCAATCAAAGTATCCTCTTGTTGTATGCTGATATCTTCCTCTTCTGAATCGCTGATCACTATAACATCATTATCTTCTATCGATTTGTTGGTACCCTCTTTATTGGTTACCCGTTTTAATTTCTTATTCGGAGATTCTCGTATTATGGCTAATATATCTTTTGACTTGCGAAAAGTACCCGAGTTAAGTCTTTTCACTCTTCTGGGCAAATCCATAAAATCCATCATAAAGCTATACAAATTTTCGTACAACTTATCATCGGGTAGTAAGTTTATATACTTTTCAAGCACATCTCTGCTTCTATCACATAATGTGGGTTTGCCCGTTGACTCTTCGTAGTAGCCATTATTAGCCTTGACTTGTTTGTGAGTTGTTGGAATACTGTCCCCCAAACTGTTGGAAATAGTCCAGTTACAGTTAGGACTCCTAGACAGTAATGTAAATAAGATTCTAAAAATATTACTCGACGGGATCACTAACAAGCGACTGTTGTTATTCTCCAATTGTGACAAAGAGCTCTCCAAATGTGTTAGCAACTCATCGAATTGTTTAAAGCTATTCAAATTAACATATTCTTCATCTATTCTAGGGACTAAACTATCCACAAATCTTGTCTGACCTTCTTGAATTGAGGATATGTGCAAACTATTCGTCATTGAGCTTGAAGCACTTGTTGTGTATAGATCAATGATCAACACGTATTAGTCGTCTTTTATTTTTATTTTTTTATATTTTTTTTCCCTGTTTTGTTATAGTGTTTCTCAATACCCTTAATTGTTACAACTTGGGAATTCTGTTAAAAGCTACTAAAAAGGTGTCTATATTAATTTGATAATCTAAAACATATCTATTCTATAAACTGAAACACCTACACCAAGAAGTAAATACAATGAATCTGCAGTTTTAAACTGTGGACCAAGAGATGCATTCGGTAATAAGCTATTTCATGAGTCGACAATTTAACAATGAACCTTTCTCAACCGTTAATGATCTGACTAATTCAGACAATTGTGAATCTCATATTTTCTTGTTAGTATCTTATGAGCACATTGGTTCATTGAAAGAAAGTGTTTCTAGCAATTATACCCCCCCTCAATCAGAAATCATCACCGTAAACCATACTGTGGGAAAAAACCCAATGGAAAATGGAACAACTGCGCTTTGTTTAACTATATTAAAACAGATAATAGCCCATTAGTCTAACTCACCAATTTGTCCTAATATTTCAGCAAAGTCCTTTATGTTAACACACGCGCCTTGTTTCTCGAAATCGAAATTTAGTAAATTCCCATTTGAATCATGTGAACAACACCCTAACATATCAATCAAAAAAGTGTCATTCAAAGGGGCTTTGGTGGATGGATCAGAATCTAGATTCAAGCTGGTTTTAATTTTTTTCAAATCTGGGAATGTCAACTTGTATGTTTCTGAAGCAGATGAGTCAGCAGCAGTACTGACAAATAGTTGCCAACTCTTGCGAATATGCAGATAATTATTTCGAAATTTGATCAATCTATTGAGGTTATATAGTAGTTTTTCCACGTCTAATATGTCAATTATCTCGTCTAGTTGTTTAATTCCGGCAGTTACGGTATACGAATGTATCATTGCTAACGTATTTTGCTGACGCGTATTCAAAGGATCTAAATGTACATCTTTGTCTTTGATAAAATCGTAGTAGTAGTCAATACACTTTTCGATATCTTTAGTAAAGCATTTGGGAATTCTCAAATCACTGAGTATTTGTGGTAGTTGACTTAAAGTGACATCTTGATTCTCTACTTCATCACCTAATAGTTCCGAGTATGTCTCAAAAATTTCATCTTCGATTTCTTCATCAACTTGCTCAAATGTCTTTGAAAGTGAAAGCTTACTTTTTTGGTTTCGTTTAGGTGGCATCAAGGTAAAGGAGGGAGTTTTGGTATAGTTAGGTTTTTGACTTATTTCCTTTTTTGAGTAGATATAACAGAACTACCAAAAGTGAGTCCACATCTGTTAATCCTGAAAAGCAAAATTGAGAAAACCATTTATGCAAGTCGTGTACTGGTGATATTCTTGGTCAATTGCTACACTTTTGTAATGAATACTGTAATGTAGCCGACGTGGGTTGAAAAATATATACTCAAATGTATAGAATCAGGTCAATATAAAATGTTTGAAATATAACAAAATTGTTTCAATGTAAACTGATGGTTAAGGGATTATAAATCAAACTGTGTAGTGCTTTTGTTCCTAAAAAACCCATCGTGGTGGTAACGTCAGGAGACCGCGACATCAAATGGAATTCACACAATCAGTCTCCGAATTTATTACCCTTGAAACTTAACTTAATGAAAGAGCCTTCCATCACTACTACCTTTGTTGAGGTTACAGACAAACTTCCTACAAAGCCTCCGTGCAGGGTGTTTTTCAAGAATGAGTATGAGCAGCCCTCCGGCAGTTTCAAATTAAGAGGCATGGGACACTTGGTTGGCCAGTCTATAGATGTGGCCAGAAAACTTGGCAAATCGAACGTAGCAGTTTTTTCGTCATCTGGTGGTAATGCAGGATTAGCAGCTGCTTATGCCAGCCAGTTTTTTGGAGTATCGTGCACTGTGGTGTTGCCTGAAAGTTCGAAGCCAACTGTTATAGAAAAGTTGAAATCCTTGGGTGCAGATGTCATTATTCATGGGAAACATTGGGGAGAGGCCGATAACTATTTAACTGATTTTGTTATTAAAAATCTTGACAAAACAGTCTATCCGGTCTATTGTCACCCTTTTGATGACCCATTGTTGTGGGAGGGTCATAGTAAGATCATCACGGAAATCATCGATCAAAAGCAATTACCCAACTTTGATAAAGTTAAGGGGGTCATTTGTTCGGTAGGAGGGGGTGGCTTATACAACGGAATAGTTGAAGGTTTGGAAAATCATAAGGAGATACCAGTGTTGGCAATTGAAACTAAACAAGCGGCCACGTTTCACGAGGCGGTCAAAGAAGGTAAAGTTGTTCATTTACAAAAAGTGCAAACTTTGGCCACTTCTTTGGCTTCGCCGTACCTTTCTTCCAAGGCATTAGCAAACTATATCGAGCGTCCTACAGTTCTTGCTGAAATTGATGACTTGGACGCTGTTAAAGGTGTTGTTGATGTATACGACCATTTCGGATATATGGTTGAGCCTGCATGTGGTGCATCCGTTGCATCAGTGATGCACAGGCAAGATTTATTGAATAAATTTGGTACATTAAGTCCAGATGATATTATCATTGTTGTCATATGTGGTGGATCGGCTATCAACAAGCATATTATAGACGAATATAGAAGTTTATTAGAAAAAGACTCTTGAAGAAGAATAAATAAAATTGCAGTGGAGATACATATTAAGAACGTGTAAAATTCTCTAGTCGTTTAAATACATAATTTCTTGGTCTGTTTGGCCACATTCATATCATTTTATTACAATAAGAATGCCATACTGTAAGTTGAGTTGCTGTGGCAGTTGGGTTTTTGTAACTCTATTGTCCAGTAACGTCGGGATAATAATAATGACGAAATTTGGGTTCACCTCTTTTGAAGCTAAAGTTGATTTTTCACATTCATTTTTTTTCTCTCCCCACAACTTTAATAATTGTGTGTGACAGAAGGGTCATTTGATCTACAAAGCTATATAAAGCCGGTACCAGTTGGTCAGTCAAGACACATAGTGAACCAGCGGGCAGACTGTAGAACAAAAGTTAATTAACACTATTAGTAGTTGTGCACCGCTACTATGGCATGCAGATAGCTCCCTCGCCCACTTGATTCAAAGAGGACATAAGACAGGTGGGGGTGTTTGCTAATGATTGCGAGAACAGAAGAAAAAAAATACTGTGCTTTCAGATACTACTACTTTTTCTTAACAACAAGGACAACTAAGCAATCACGATTAATTATATCATTGTACAATTTCAACATAGAGAACTACTTGATAAAGACTGATCAATATTCTACTATACCAATTTATTTTTTTTTTCAAATTATTTATAGAAATAATCACCGCTTTTAGCTTTCTTTTTGTCAACTTCCTTAGTATCGATGACTGGTGGTAGCTGGCTAAGTTGGAATGCCAAAAAAAATGAGTCCATTAATCAATTGTCGGAAAGTAACGAAGACGTTATAGATGAAGATGAAGAACATCCTAATGATGAAGAGTCAGAACATGATGATACAGTCCCTGATGACAATGGTGACGAAGTAGATGATCATGTCAAAGAAAAAAGAGGACTGGGCTGGGCATTTTGGGGAAATTCTAATACGAATGTGGAGTCCACGTTGCAAAATGTAAAAGACAGCAAATCTTCTGGTGCTTCAGACCAGGATAATGTGGAGAGTACTCTGAAAAAGGATAAGGCAGTACATGTGGGTAATACAATATTGAGTTCGACTTCGAAATTTCTTGTGAAGTCAGAATCTACTGGAAAAGCTCCCCAAAACACGGAACAAGGTGATGATGCTGTATTGTATAAACCTCACGACAAGACTGCCCAATTCAATCAAATCAACACTCACAAAAATGAAGATTTACGGGAAAATTTGATCGTGCCAGATTGGAACACTTGTCTACCACAAACTGCAACGAATCCTATATTTAATACGTCAACAACTTCCAATCAGGGTAATGCAAATCAAACTGTGCGGACTGACATCACAAACTGGAGGCAATTTTTAGGACAGATTTCTAGTAAATTCGGTTTTTCTAGTAATCCAACACTCCCAGAAGAGGAAGAACAGTCACAATCGCCAGGTATTGAAAGCAATATAGAAAGAGATGTTGGGCTTCTTTATGAAAAATCATATAAACTTTACGGAAAATCTTTAGCTGTGTTACCTGAAAATAAGCGGGCATGTTTACCCAATTACAATAAATACTACCATAATGTGGATGAGAAATCAATAAAATCAGCGTCATCTGTACCGTCTCAGTTGCAAGAAGATTCATCAGATCCAAACTCTATCACTATTACCAATGATGCTATGGGTAATTTATTAATCAACAATTCGATCAGCTCGAAGCGAAGAGCTCTTCATCAGGCATTGAATGCCGAAGTTATAAGTCAAAAGGCTGGTCCACTAAAGAAGATAAAAGACATTTTAATTATAGGTGTCCATGGATTTTTTCCCACTAGAATGATCCGTCCTATTATTGGTGCTCCAAAGGGTACGTCTTTGAAGTTTGCCAATGAAGCAGAAAAAGCTGTGATTAGATATTGTGTTGAAAATAATTTGATCAACGAGAATGAATCGAATGTTAGTATTCAAAAAATTGCTTTAGAAAAAGAAGGCAAGGTATTCGATCGTGTTGAGTTTTTCACAGAAATATTGCAAAAATGGGAAAAAGAATTAAATAATGCAGATTTTATATTTGTTGCTGCACATTCTCAGGGGTGCGTTGTTTCTATCATATTGTTGGCTCAATTGATAAAAATGGGCATTTTAAAGAATCCTCTACATAAACGTATCGGCATTCTTGGAATGGCGGGTGTCAATAATGGTCCCTTTTACGGGGTAGACAAGTCTTTTTTCATGAAAGCATATTCTGCTATAGAAAATGAGTCATTGCTTGAATTGTTTGAATTGAACAAATTTGACAGCCAACAATCAATCGCTTATAAAGATTCGATCCAAACCATTATTAATGCCAATGTTAAAATCTGTTTTATTGCGTCGATAAATGATCAATTGGTACCCTTATTTTCAGCACTCGCCTCACACATTTTCCATCCCAATATATACCGTGCTTGCTACATTGACTACACTTCACATACACCCCAATTTGTGGGAAAATTAGTTTCCTTGTGTACACATCTATTGAATATTGGTTATTTTGACAATAATGTTATAAAAGAATTGAGTACCTCTTTGGCTGGACCATTTAGTGGGAACGGGCATTCCAAGATTTATAATGATGGGAAAGTTTACGATTTGGGTATCAAATTTGTTCTTGATACTGATGATATTGTCATTCCTTTTGATGGCGAATCAAATTTGCTGGAAGAAATAACTAAGAGTGAATTGCCAATTTCAAATCAAATATATATCAAAGAGTACAACATTGCCAAAATAGGTACAAATCCATATATATTACCATGGTGTTTGCGGGGGTTGTTATTCAATATTGAGAAGAATTGGCCCAATAAGAGAGCTGGTCGAATCGAAGACAAAGAAACAGTGAAAAATGGGTATGAAGAAATTCATGATTTGTATGAAAGTTTTGAAAACTGGAAACCTGAAACAAAAGTTTATAAAGACCTCAAATTTAGGTTGAATGGATTGAGGGCAAGTAAGCTCTAAATTATATTGTTCGTGTATAGCCTTAAGGTAGGAATTAGACATATTGTTTTTGAAAAAAATATTACGCGTTTGAAATATTATTGTTTTTGTTTCTTGTTGGGGAGTGTCGCGGTACTTTGAGGCCAAGCTGGTGCGTGTCTACGCTCCTAATTTCTCCAAGCACAATTGTGCATCTTTTTTTGTTTCTCGCGCGTTGGTTGTATTTTTTTTTTTTGGGTCGTTTTGTTTGTTTGATAGTTGTTTCTTTCTGTCCCATCCTGCCCTCTTTCTTTCTCTCTGGTTTTATTCCTTTTCTTGTCTCGAAAATTATTTTACTGACAAAAAAAAAACCAACCTCAAATCAAAACAAATCAAATCAAATTAAAACTAAATTAGTTAAATTGGTAATATTTGTTTTCGCCCTAAGAAAAGCAAACAATCTCATTTCACCTATCAACTACCATTGTTGTTTCAATTTTACGGTCGTTACAACTGTACTTCAAATTATCTAATTGTGCCTCAAAGTTGTGAAGCAAGTATCTCACATCAAATCTGTAAAGAGAGGGGATACATACTTAACAACAAGCCTATGATTTAGAGGTGTGCACTTGACAAATACTAATAATGATATCAGGACATCTACAAACACCAGATCTGTCTGATCATTCAGGTGATGAAGCAAAGTTAACCAAACCATCAGGATTAGAACTGAAAACAAATGAACTATGGTCATCAGATTTGGAGGAGGAATTGGAAAGTCGAATAATGCAACCTGCCACATTTAGCTCAATATTAAAACAATTTCCTTCTATTCTGGAGGAGACTATAATATCGAAGATTATGTCAAATAAAAATTGCGATAAAAACAATTGGAAGAAGAAAATATATTGTTACAGGTATTTTTTACAGCCACTGAAAGAAGAACCAGATGTTGGCAACATGAAGTCGCTAGTGGAAAAGCTTGAAAAGTTAAAGTTGAAAAAATGGAGTGCCCTGGAAATTGAGCAACTCTTTTGCAATTATTTAGAGGATTTGACCACGTCCGCAGTGAAGGTGTCAATTCCTGGAAAGACTTTGGATGAGGTGGCAGCAGCAGTGAACAATATTCACCCGAGACCACGTTGGACACGTAAAGAAATTGAGTGTCTAATCAAAAATGAAAATGATTTTAAAAAGTTGGAAAAGGATCTTTTCGTCAGAGATCTTGATTCTATCAAGAAGAAAATAAGAAGGGATAATCTTTCTATTCAAAATGAAATTCAAGATTCCGAAAAAAAGTCTCCCCAAAGTACTGATTCAAATAATAAAGATTCTTCGCGGGATTTATCTCGAAAGGAACGAGATCAGTTGAAAAAATTACTATCAAAACCTATATGTTTTTCAGAGTTGCTTGCTAAATTTCCAGGTCACTCTTGGGAATATATTGCTCGTGAAATAATTCAATTAGATTCATCTGAAGATAATACGATTTGGTTAAAGAAGATTTATTACTACTGTGTTGTGTATTCAATATCTGTTGATAAAGAAATTACGAAATACATAGGAGGTGGTAACAGGATTTATGAAAAGGTTCGGTCTGATTGGAGTAAAATCAAAACTCTTGATTTTTTCAAGGATTGGTCATTACAAGAGTTTGAGCGTTTGTATTGTTTTGCTTTTCACGATCTCACCAAGAGTGCTTTGACTAAAAATTTTCCTTCCAAGAATCTAAATGATATTTGCAAAGTTGTTAATATTAGTTTTCCAAAAGTACCTTATACGGATCGAGAAATGAAATACTTGGAACGCCATTTAGATACACCAATGCAGACTCTAGAAAATAATCTACCTTTCAGATCCAGGGGATCAATACATAAAAAGTTGGAAGCCTTGAAAGCTTTGACAGAAACTACCGAACAAAAGCAACCACCCACCAAAACTAGACCAAAAAATGAGGAGGAGAAGAATGTGGAAAATGCAGCATATATGAAAGAGTTGATTATGTTTGATCTTACATTAGAAGCAATCGAGAATACTTTTCCTTCAGAACCAATTGAAGAAATTATCAAGGAAATTAAGAATAGCGAGATATTTGATCCACTTCTGTTTACCAGGGGTGAAAAAGAATTAATGGCCAAGTTGGTTAAAAAAGGTAACTTGATCGACGATTGCTTTGATTACTTTCCCTTAAGGGAAGAAGAATTTATTCGTTCCAAATATGCAGAGGTTGAATATGTTTCTGGTAGAAAAATGAAGTTCAACACTCCTGAAGAAAGATTGGCATACGAAGCAAAATGGACTTTGTTCAACATGGGCAAACAGGAATATGGTCGAGGAAATAGAAGATCCACCAAAAGATATTGTGAAATAGACGAATTGAGTAAATTGGAGCAAGAAGCTAGTGTGAAGCGTAGCAAGAAAAAAATTGAATTGACGGAAGAGGAACTCGAACAACGCCGTAAAAGACTGGAACATTTTAGACTCTGCCGTTTAAAGAAGTTGGAAGAGAAACGAGAAAAGTATAGAATTGAGAAAGCCAAAAGATTAGAAAAAATTGCTGCTGGTTTAATCAAACCATCTACTTCTGGTTATGAGTTGAAAGACATTGTTACTAGTGCTGAGTACTTTCAATCTATAGTTGGTGATAAACAAAAGGTTCAAGAGGGCCAAAAGAGGAAAAGAATTCAAACGGAGTATTTTGCCCCAGAATTTATTGAAAAACCTAAGGCTGTGAAATTGAAAACTACCAAAAGACAAGCAGAAAAAAACAAAATCAAGAAACAATTGAAACGTGAAGCTCAGTTGAAAATCAAAAAGAAAAAGACCATTGCCCCTAAAAAAGGTAAACGTAGAGTCAAAACTAATAATGGGATTATCGAAGAAATTAAGGACGTGTATAAACTTTCACTGGAGCCGTATGTTGAACTGGAAGTAGAAGAAGAGGATGAGGAAGAAGATTACATTAGTCCATATGACCCACCAGATATCATTTCCGATTCCCAGGTGAAATTAAACGGCAGACACTTGTATATATCTTCATTTTACAAGGAGCTTCCAGAAATTCCAGAGTTGAAGTTTGTGTCGTTACCACACATGGAAATGTCTGGAAATGATATTACTGTGGCAAAACAAATAATGACTACAGCAAACGATGATATTCTATACGATGACTGTTTGGCATATGAAATTGTTGCCCAACATATAAAGTCATACCGTGATTTGCCAATTTCATTTCCTCCGGTATTGGACCCAATAACCCATGAGTTAAATTCAGCAAATATTGTTAGAATAAGGTTTTTTCTTTATCCAGAACATTATGAACTGTTTATGCTTGCTTCTCCCAAATCAAATGAGCTTGATCCAGTTCATGAAATTGCTAAACTATTTATGATTCAATATTCCTTATACTTTTCTCACTCGGATACATTGAAAAAGATCATAACGGAGGATTATTGTCACAAACTTGAACATTCTGTTGAAGAAAATGATTTTGGTGAGTTTATGTTTGTGGTTGATAAATGGAACCAATTAGTAATGAAACTTTCTCCTAACCTAGCTTCCGTACAGAACATTTTAGGTTTAAAAGAAGATATTAATGAGGCTCCAAGAGCTTATTTGAACCAACAAGAGGTTAGTATACCCACAAATTCGGATTTGAAAATAGAGACATTTTATGACGAGATTATGTATGAATCAGCTAGTCCGTTATTTAATCCAATTAATTCCAATTTGGAAATAGATTCCGAACTGGCACCCATCCCATTAGGTGAGGTTGAAATACCCAACAATGTCATTGAAGAAATAAATGAGAAGATGCCAGATAACTATATTCCTGACTTTTTCAGAAGATTAAAGGAAAAAACAGAAGTGTCAAGATATGCAATGCAACAAATCCTACTTAGAGTTTATTCACGAGTTGTCTCCACCGATTCTAGAAAATTGCGGTCTTATAAAGCTTTCACTGCCGAGACTTATGGTGAATTACTTCCATCGTTTACTAGTGAGGTGTTGGAAAAATTGAATTTATTACCTACACAAAAGTTTTACGATCTAGGTTCAGGTGTTGGGAACACCACTTTTCAAGCTGCTTTGGAATTTGGAGCATGTAGTAGTGGAGGTTGTGAAATTATGGAGCATGCTTCTAAATTGACTGAATTACAAGCTGGGTTAATACAAAAACATTTGGCAGTATTGGGATTACAAAAACTAAATCTTGATTTTGCTCTCCATGAAAGTTTTGTTGGTAATGAAAAAGTTCGGGCAAGCTGTTTGGATTGTGATGTTCTTATTATTAATAATTATTTGTTTGATGGACAATTGAATGATGAAGTTGGGAAATTGTTGTATGGATTGAGACCAGGGACTAAGATTGTTAGTTTGAGGAACTTTATCAGCCCTCGTTATCGAGCCACTTTTGATACTGTTTTTGATTTTTTGAGTGTTGAGAAACATGAAATGAGTGACATTATGTCTGTTAGTTGGACTGCCAATAAGGTTCCCTATTATATATCAACAGTCGAAGAAACAATACCACGGGAGTATTTGAGCAGAGAAGAAACAAAGGAAACAAGTGGTAAATCTAAATCGGTCAGTCCCGTTGGGGAAATTGAAAATGTGGCAGCTGCCATGATGACTCCGCCGACTGACTCTTCAGAATCGGAGATTATCAAAAATTAAAATGTTTTATAGCTAAGCTGTACCAAAGCTAGAAGTTTGTCCATTATGTTAGTACTATAGTAATTGTTAATATTTCTTGTGTATTTTAGTATGTATATCTATAACTTTATTCAAAATAAAAATATAAATGAAATGAAAATGAAAAAAAAAAAAAAAATAGTAATAATACATTGTTTTTGATATATTAAAGTTTCAATTTTTTTACTGTCTGTTCATTGTCGATAACTTCTGGAGAGTGTTTTTCTCCGTTTATAGATGATGGTTCCACTGATCCAAATCTAGAGCTATTATTTGATTCACCCATTGCTTTCCTCTTTTTCCCGTGTAATGGGCCTTCCATCTCACGAGTTATCGCTAGAAGTAATGTGGATATTCTTCTACCAATTTCTTGTGGAGTTCTAGACCTTATATACCAATCGAATTTAAAAATATCACTAGTAAGAATTTCATCCTTTATTTTATCATACAAATTCTCCGTCGATAAGCCATATTTATGGACACAGTATAACAAAAATTTATCTTCTGTTTTGGAATAAACTCTTTTGGAATTGTTTGGTGGGTATTGAATTTTCAAATCTTCTAAAGGATCTTGAAGACTTTCAATTTTTTTAGCCAATAGTTTTTGTTGATTGATCAACTTTTCACGCTTTTTCTCAACGGCTTCAATTTGAGATAAATACTTTTCGTAACCTTCTATCTTTTGATAATTTTGCCAAAACATCTTGGAATATCGTTCAATTTCCGATCGTTTTTTATTACCGAGAGCTTTGGCAATTTTTTTATATTCATTGCGTCCATACTTTGCTGTTGCGTGTATGAAATTAGTAAAATCTCTTCTAGACCAATTGTGAAAACTCTCTTCGAGTAGCCTATCTCTCGTTGCAATTTCCTCTTCAGTTAAAGCAACTGCATTATTAATCTTTTCTTGGGCAATTTTACGCTTCTCGTCACGTGTCATATCGTCTTCATCATCTTGTTCAAGGAATTCTTCATCACTATCTCCAAAGTCATCAACAGAATATTGATAATTGATTTCCTTTTTAAATGCCAACTGTTCTCTTTCAAGTAGGGTTACCAATTCGTCGGCGAAAAATTGATGATCTTGTACATTGTACGACTTTGGGGCCTTGGGTTTCACAACTGGTTGTTTAACAACTTTTTCTTTGACTACTGCAGGTTGTTTCAATACATCTTTATAATAATTATCAACGGAGTACGTCAACTCCTTTCTTACTCTTTTGGATGGGTTGATCCAATTCAATCCTAGACTTGCATTATTACCCTTTTTCGTAAAGTCTTGTCCATTCCATTCATATGCTGAAGCATCAGAAGTGAAATTTTGTATATCATCAAGACCAAGTTTATTGAATTTGTTGTTGAGTTCTGCTGTTTTTTCGGCTCCTCGCTTCAAAATTTCCTCAACGTCATCATCCAACATTGTTCCTTTGGAATTTTCAAAAACTTCTTTGGCACCGTGTTGAATCATTCCAATCAAGTCATCCTTTGAGTTTCCAACGTTATTATTTGAGTTCATTTGTCGACCTTGTTGAATAACTAACTGATCTAATCTCAATTTTTGTGCAGCTCTTTCTAAAACTTTTTCTTCAATAGCTTTTTCGGTGACAAATCGGAAAACTTTGACTTGCTTTTTCTGACCAATTCTATGTGCTCGATCCATGGCTTGTAAATCTGCCTGAGGGTTCCAGTCTGAATCGTATAAAATTACAATATCAGCACTCGTTAAATTAATACCCAACCCACCAGCACGCGTTGTTAAAAGGAAAATAAATTTTTCTGAATCGGGTGCATTATATTCATCGATGGCCTCAATTCGATCTTCGTGTGATGTTGATCCATCAATTCTGCAATATTCATAATCTCGAAAATAACAGTAATCTTCAAGAATATCAAGTACTCGTGACATTTGTGAGAAAATTAGCACCCTGCTACCTTCTGCTTTGAATTTTTTGAGCATTTTATCCAATATTATCATTTTACCGGAATTGTACACCAAGTGCTCATCTGTAGTATACGGTGGACCCGGCTCGGCACCATCAAATAAATACGGATGGTTACAGCATTTACGTAACTGCATCACAATATTCAAAAGTCGTGTTTTACCTTCACGTTTTCCAACAACACCGTTAACGGCGTCGATATCTTTCTCTAACAATCTCTTGTACCATTCTACTTGCATGTCTGTCATGCCGATGTACACATTGGTTTCGATTTTCGGTAATAACGACTTTTCCACATCTGCCTTTACTCTTCGAAGTAAGAAGGGACTTAGAAGCTGATGTAATTCACTAACTGCTTTATCCTGTCTCCTTTGCTTTTCTTCTTCATCCAACTCTTCGGAATTTTGATTGTCAAATGCTTCATCAAATTGGTCTGAATCACCAAATACATCTGGAAGAAGAAAATTCAATAATGCCCAAAGCTCGTGCAAATTATTTTGCAATGGGGTACCAGTAATAAGCAATCTATTTCTAGAATAAAATAATCTAATTATTTTCGAAAGTGAGCTGTCTTCATTTTTGATTCTATGAGCTTCATCAACAACGATGTACTCCCATCTAAACTTTTGAAGCGCGCTCTTTTCACGAAGAATCATTTCAAAAGAAGTAATTAAAACATCAAATTTTGCTGTATATAATTGGTCTTTAATTATACTAGCTCTTTGTTCTTTGTCACCCTGTAACACGACCACATTAACATCAGGTGTCCATTTGGCGAACTCTCTTCTCCAATTGTCCAATGTTGATTTTGGCACTATAACAATGAATGGTCCATCGATATGTTTAATGTATCTCAAGTAACCTAAGAATGAGATGGTTTGTAAAGTTTTCCCTAATCCCATCTCATCTGCTAATATTCCACTTAATCGGTTTTCATACAACGATATTAACCAATTCAACCCCTGTATTTGGTATTCTCTTAGTTTTCCTTCTTTAATATATGATGGAGATTCTGTCATTACCGTATGTTGGTGATCCTCGTCGTCTTGATGCTCTTCATCCTGTAACAATTCTGCATCTTCTTCCTTTTCAGTTTTTCTTCGTCTTGAATTTTTAGCCTTCTTACTTGATTCCTTGAATGAAGTTTTGCTATCTATTTCCCTAATTCTTTTCTTGAATGCTGGATCTTTAGAGGCGTTTAAATTAATAAATTTTCTAAATAATGCACTCAACCCCAATAAATATTGAAATCTTTTGGTTGCATCATCTTTGTCGTGTGCCCGTTCGTGTTTTGCATCTACTTCTAATAGAAACCGTTTTCTTCTTTCTTCTAAACTCTCATCCAGGCAAAACTGACCGTTGGTGGTGTTGGTGGTAGTGGTGCTTGTTGTTGTCATTTCTGCCAAAAAAAATATATTTATATATATTAGACTTAGATCTGTTGTTGAAATTCTTGATGTCCAGGGGAGAGGGAAAAAAAGAAAATTAACCTTCTGTAGTATGTGTATAATAAATGTGTGGTTGCAAATTGATAGCAAATATCTAAGATTGATTTAAATAGTAAGTTCAAAGTAATAAATTGATTGATACTTGTAATATGGTGGAAGAAATGACTTAGAGAAGTTAGATTTTTATTTAAAAAAAAAGAGTGATGTAAAATAATTTGAAAGTTGTTGTTGTTTTTTTTCTTTGATGTTATTCTAAAAATTATTTGAAAAAAAAAAAAAAAAAAATTTGGAAGAAGGAAGAAAAATAAAAATTGGCTCAAATATTTGTTGTGCTTTATTTATGGATTGATTTAGTTTTGTTCGTTTTTTTATTTTATGCAGCCCAAATTTGATAGAGACATCTGACACTTTTACACGACTATCTTGGGTGAATTTTTTTTTCATTAATTCAAATATCATTTTACTATTCATTTACTTTTTTTATTCTTTTTTTCAAGTGTTGAAATTACTTGTTACCCATTACAATTATCTATTTCTGTGTCAACATATAATTAATACTGTATAATTTTTATGCTGAAAAAAAAAAATAGATAGTTCTATGTCTTCTGCTTTTGATTTATTACCTAACGCGTCCAATTGGAAAGTAAATCGATTGTAACTCTTGTTCATATCCCCCACGTTTGGTTGTTGGAGTTGCAAATTTCCACAAAACTGATTTTTGCAACATTTACTTTTCCAATCATCATAAGATGACAGTTAGTTGTATTTGGCAACCCCAAAGCCTTACTTCGTGGTTCCTGGATTTACTTCTGTTAGATAACCCTTTGCAATTTTTTTTTGGTGGAGAAATCTAATACTGTAAAGTGGGTTGACAAGAAAAAATATTCATGGTTTTGGTGCAAAATTGCTATACACACTTCAAACACATTAAAGTCACGTGATATACACAAAATTATAGGTTTAAATAGAATAAGTTAATTTTAAAACCCAATTTGGTACTAATATATGTTTAATTGATGCCTCAAAGAATGGTTTTTTGAGGTTGGATAAATATTCTCAAATAGTAGGTTTCACAATTTTATCTATCCTTAGAAATATCCATACCAATGGTGTATGATCTTTTTTGTTTAGATAAATATTTGGCTCAAGCTTGAAAACATAACTTGTGATAGCTCACTAGTCTAAAAGTATCAAAGATGTTGTATTGTATAACTTCAGCATTACCAATTGGTGGTATTTTTTTTGGAATAAATATCGATGAAGTTTTTGGTGTCATTATTTTGTTAAAAATATTTCAAAAATATGAACACCCTATTCATTAGTGCAACTGTTACTTTTTTAAACATAGCATCTAACATACCTGACATTTTATCCTTGCGACATGAAGTGCTCAATCAACTCACATAAACTAGGACATATACTCGGTTTACAGGTAGGTACAGTATTTGTTTAAGTTGTCCTATTTCGAGTTTGGTAGTGTAATTGTATACAAGATTTAAAAATAACTCCTGGGCAAAAATTTCGATACTTTGTTTACTTAAGCGGCTTTTAATTGCCGCTCGACCTGATTCAAATAACTTTCAAAGACTTTCTAACAAGTATCGGCAATGTGTTGCTCCTATGAAAGTGCCAATGGTGTTAAAAAAATTACTTGATTTAGCACAGCGATTTAGTTTCGATAATTATACATATGAATATATTTCGTCACACTAAGTATTTCGAATTGCCACTGGCTTTAATGTTGACTCCTGATAAAGTAGATGCCCTCATCATTTTTAAGAGAACAGCTCTTTGTTACTCACCAAAATTTGGTGCGTTATTCAACTAATTACAGAACTTCTCAAAAAACGCCCTTTTGTTTACTATTTTTTTGTTTGTGTACTGGTAGATTTTGTGTAATAAACTAGTAACGTGGAGCACAAAATAGCTGATTGCGCAAAATTGGTTAGCAAATCTACAGAAAGTTACGTATATGCATAAAGCTAAAAAGTATTTCTACACAAATATGCACGAGAAAAAAAAAGCCACTTAATCAAACTCGATTGAAAGATTTCCTTGTAATTCAAAATACTTTTGGGAGTATTGACTAACTACAAGATTATATACACAAAGCTGACCCAAAAAACTCAATATGGTAGACCATTGCTCAAAACAATTTTGTGAAACACAATTGACTTGTTCTGAAAAAAAGCGTTGCTATTCACATTTATTCAATCTACATGGGAACCAGAGTAATACATTTTTTTTAAAGAAATATCGTTAAAATGTGTTTTATAGTGGTTCCAAAATGTGTTACCAAAGACGATGATTTATATAAATCATTGTTTGTATGAATGAACTAACTTTAAAATCAGAAAGACAACGAAAAACTACCCAAATTTTAGTTTCTTGTTATTGATTTATAAAAATATTGTAGTCATAGTTATAAATAGTTGGACTTATAGAGATCTAATACCCTCGTTTCAAAAGGAAACCTCAGCCCTTAATTTAACCATTAATGGTTTCATCTATTACTGTTGAAAAATTTATTATTATAAATAAATGAAAATTAAGCTGAATCTACAAATTAACCACTCCAATAATTGTTTTGTTTTTTAGGGCAAATACACTACAATTGAACCATTAGAAATGATTGCATTGAGGCCCCGAAGAAATTAGGAAGCTTAACCAATTAAGATCGCCGGTTTGGATATGATGCAAATGTGTACCAAAAAAGAATAATTATGAATAATATACCTAGCCTCAAAAAATGTCCGGTATAACATAAATACTATAAAAAAAGGAGGTCCCTAAAACAACCAGACAAAAAGCTATTTTTTATGAAAATGCACTACTTCTAAAATGGGGTGACATTTATCGGTTCGTAAAGGACCGCAAAAACAAAAAAAGGAATTAAGTAATATAAACAATGTCTTTTTTTTTTCTCTCCTTCCTTAGTATATGTTGTCAACAGTTTTGAATACTGTTTGATTAAAGTAAACATTATGGAGCTTGTTGTTATTTGATTGTCACATCTCTTGTATATTTGTACTAAAATTAAATTGAAATGTATAGAAAAGTAAAAAGAAGTGTATGCGAGATAATTGCATATATATGCGGTATTTCCGGTCCACAAAAAAATTTACGAAAATTATTTTTATGTTTGTGTGAGAACAAAAATCGAGTAATTTTTATTTCTTTTTTTTTTTCGTTTTTTTTTTTCCTTACTTGCATTTGATCCTTCTTTACTAAATCCAAATTTTAAAGAATTTAGACAAGGTTCTCTTCTGGGTTCAACTTCATTGTATCACCGAGTCCTTGCTACTACAATTACTACTACGTTGCAAACTACTGTTCTTTTTCTATATTCGTGGAACACTAGATGGGACAAGAATTTCTAAATAAATTGAAATAGCTCTTTGTAACTGAAGCTGGTTCAAAAATGCTGTAAATAATTTGGGTAAAGTTTTATTCTTTTTGGTGGTAAGGGAACTTGTATGACTCAGTCTGAGTAAAACATAAGAACAATATATTATCACCCAAACAGGTTTTTATATTATAGTTTTTATTTGTTAATCATTGTTTCAACTTGTTTTGGCTTGTTTGATGATCTTGATATTAAATGAATGAGATCTTTCTATGAAATAAATGATGAGAAAAAGATTAAAAGATACATTAATTCATTATCGAAGTCTTAAAAATTTCTTATTCCAAATAACCCAATAAATAATAATGAACACAAAACCAACAACTGTACAAATATACATGGATACATTTAAGACATAATGCATATCGAAGGAGTTATCATCATACTTTAGTCCTTTTAATAATTCAATTAAGACTTAGTGCATACGCATGACTGCTAATGTTACTTTACAATACATAGAATCAATATCTCCAACATTACCATCTTAGCAAATAGAACTCTCAGTCCTTACAACTCTTATCCAAAATATATGAGATTAAAATGATGATTTCTAAAAACATTTTTCATATTTTCTTACAATGGACTGCTTTTGCTAGTAGTGATGTAAAACTGTAGGGTAAAAAACTAGTACACAAATCATTCACTCATTCCATCACACAAGAAAACTAGTTTATAACTTGAACTTTTTCTTTGGTTGTATTGTATATCTCATTTCTTCTAAATATTACGACTATGAGGGCATTGTTGAGGTTTTTATTGTCTACTACTCATTGTGTTATTTTTCATTTCTTTTTTTCTTATTCCTTCTTCCAGTTTTAGAATACACAAAGTATTTCCTTCACTGCTCCCTTTTCCCGAATATTCTCATGACCTTTCCTAATTGACAAGTATACTGCATTATATTTTATGTATCTGACATCTAAGCGAATGCTTTGAAGAGCCACAAGAGCATGTATTTCCTCGTATATATAGGTATATATTGTTGTAGTGAAAACAAACTTATTGAGAATCCTATTAAAACCTACTAAAACACAATTTTCAAAAATGACACAATTATTGTTTGCCAGTAATTTCTGCTCATTTTCTTTTTTTTTTTTTACTGCAAAAAAAACTGACCCGCCACAAAGTCACAGAACAATATTAACAATCAACTTTGCCTTTTTTTCCTCAACCAACTACATTCGAGCTTTCAAAAAAAAAAAATTTGAATACCTTGAAACCAAGTCCATTTCAAAAGATGATACATTGTTCCAGTTTTTCTTTGTTTGGCTTGAGGTCAGTAAAAAAAAAACTTTTCATAGTATACTGCTTTAAATATTTTGGAAATTGAGAAGACATAAATATGCTGAATAGTTCTTCAACTGAAAAGGTAAAGAAAGGTTACCTTCCAATTACTATACTTTTCAACTTTGAAAATAAGAATTTTTCATCAATCTAACAATCTACAATTTTCAACAGTCTAATACCTATGAAGAAACTATATCTTTTATATTTGTTGGCCCTGTTTACAACGGTCATATCCAAAGAAGTTACTGGTGTTTTCAACCAATTCAATTCATTGATATGGTCTTACACATACAGAGCTCGATACGAAGAAATATCTACTCTTACCGCTAAAGCTCAATTGGAATGGGCTTTGGATGGTACTATTGCCAGTCCCGGTGATACATTTACATTAGTCATGCCCTGTGTATATAAATTCATGACGTACGAAACCTCAGTGCAATTAACTGCCAACTCTATTGCATATGCCACATGTGACTTTGATGCTGGTGAAGACACTAAAAGTTTTTCAAGTTTGAAGTGTACGGTGACTGATGAGTTGACAGAAGATACCAGCGTTTTTGGAAGTGTTATTTTGCCTATTGCTTTCAATGTTGGAGGTTCCGGATCTAAATCTACGATAACAGACTCCAAATGTTTTTCAAGTGGGTACAACACTGTCACGTTTTTTGACGGAAACAATCAACTTTCTACAACTGCAAATTTTCTTCCCCGAAGAGAACTAGCGTTTGGTCTAGTTGTTAGTCAAAGACTTTCCATGTCGCTCGATACAATGACTAATTTTGTTATGTCTACACCTTGTTTCATGGGTTACCAGCTGGGTAAGTTAGGTTTTACATCTAATGATGATGATTTTGAAATTGATTGTTCTTCTATACATGTTGGTATAACTAATGAAATAAATGATTGGAGTATGCCAGTATCTTCTGTTCCCTTCGATCATACTATAAGATGTACATCACGTGCACTTTACATTGAGTTTAAAACAATTCCTGCAGGTTATCGACCTTTTGTGGATGCGATTGTTCAAATACCAACGACAGAACCTTTTTTTGTAAAATATACAAATGAGTTTGCCTGTGTGAATGGCATATACACGTCCATACCTTTCACAAGTTTCTTTTCTCAGCCAATTTTATATGACGAGGCTTTAGCTATTGGTGCAGACCTAGTTCGTACCACATCCACAGTGATAGGTTCCATTACCAGAACTACCACATTACCCTTCATTTCCCGACTCCAGAAAACCAAAACAATTCTAGTCTTAGAGCCCATACCCACCACTACGGTAACAACTTCACACCATGGCTTTGATACTTGGTATTATACTAAGAAAGCCACCATTGGTGACACAGCTACTGTTTTCATTGATGTTCCACAACATACAGCTACTACTTTGACCACATATTGGCAAGAATCAAGTACAGCGACAACCACTTACTTCGATGACATAGACTTGGTCGATACTGTCATTGTGAAAATTCCATATCCCAATCCGACTATTATAACAACACAATTTTGGTCAGGTAAATATTTAACTACTGAGACACACAAAGAACCACCTCTCGGTACTGATAGTGTGATCATCAAGGAACCACACAACCCTACTGTGACAACGACCGAGTTTTGGTCAGAATCATTTGCTACTACTGAGACAGTCACCAACAATCCCGAAGGCACTGATAGTGTGATCATCAAGGAACCACACAATCCTACTGTTACCACCACCGAGTTTTGGTCAGAGTCGTATGCTACTACTGAGACAGTCACCAACTATCCAGAGGGAACTGACTCAGTCATTGTTAGAGAACCACACAACCCAACTGTGACAACAACCGAGTTTTGGTCAGAATCATTTGCTACAACTGAGACAGTCACCAACTATCCAGAGGGAACTGACTCAGTCATTGTTAGAGAACCACACAACCCAACTGTGACAACAACCGAGTTTTGGTCAGAATCATTTGCCACTACTGAGACCATCACCAACGGTCCAGAAGGCACTGACTCAGTCATTGTTAGGGAACCACACAACCCTACTGTGACAACGACCGAGTTTTGGTCAGAATCATTTGCTACTACTGAGACAGTCACCAACAATCCCGAAGGCACTGATAGTGTGATCATCAAGGAACCACACAATCCAACTGTGACAACAACCGAGTTTTGGTCAGAATCATTTGCCACTACTGAGACCATCACCAACGGTCCAGAAGGCACTGATAGTGTGATCATCAAGGAACCACACAACCCTACTGTGACTACCACCAAGTTTTGGTCAGAATCATTTGCCACTACTGAGACCATCACCAACGGTCCAGAAGG
>OBUW01000230.1_pt1 | contig 39440 bp, 23 predicted proteins | sample 1475761 | NCBI WGS metagenome assembly OBUW01 (sample SAMEA2579908, study PRJEB22360) | human gut metagenome | biome: human gut; feature: human-associated habitat; material: faeces | place: Denmark | collected 2008/2010
AAAAGGAATAGGAGTAAAACCTTTATATGTAAATTAATCAAAAAGCAAAAAAAAAAAAAAAAAGGAAAGATTTCAACAAATCTTGTAATTAAATTAAATTTCATTTCATTTCTTGAAAGTGATATAGTCGTAATAGCAGTAATATTAGCAATAATATTAAATAAAACTTTAAAAATAACAATTATAATAATAGTAATAATAAACGAATTTAACAAAACAAAAAGGGGGGGGAGACAACGAATATAGAAGAAGAAAAAACAACAAGACGGGTAATAGATATATCTGGCTTAAAAAAGCATATCTAAAGTACAACAAACACATAATGCAGCAAGACAACCCATTAAACAAGAATCATTACCTCCAGAACGTGGTTGTTGTTGTACATACATAGGTTGTTGTTGTTGTTGATAATATCCACCACCACCACCTGGCTGTTGTTGATAATATCCACCTTGTGGAGGTGGTGGTCCATAAGCATTATATCCTTGTTGTTGTTGATAGTGGCCATGACCACCACCACCACCACTAAACATTCCTCGATCTTGTGTTTGTTGAGAATAATTGGGTTGTGATTGTGGTACATAACTTTGTTGTGGTTGTTGTGATTGGGGTTGATTATTATAATTTGGTGGTGGACCACTAGGTTTACCGAAATATTCGTCTTTTGACATTGTTTATATTTATAGGTGGTGTGATTTCGTGTGGTGTGGTGTGGTGTGGATATGGTTGTCTAAGATTGAGTATATAGAAGTTGGAAAATTTAGTAACAATTAATCTAAACTTGATATAAGATGGATTAGCAATGATAATGAAGAAGTAAAGTTGAATGTGATTTAAAAATATTCAATTCAAGTTGGTTAATTTATCAAAATGTGGAAGAAGACAAAGAAAGAGAGAAGAAAAAGGGAGGCTATACAATTTGTGTCTGTCTTGGCAGAAGAAGAAGAAGAAGAAGAAAAAGGAAGGCAATGTCAGAGAGAAAGAGAAAGAGAAAGAGAGACTTACTTTCTGCTTACTGGTTATGTTTTGGAGGGGTCGTGTATTTTGTTCCAAATGTTCTTTTTTCCCCCCCCCTTCAGTGTAAATACGAGGTTTTCCCTTTTTTGTGTACATTGACACGACTATTTCTTTTTTTTTTTTTTTTACAATAACAACTGTCCTCCCCCCCACACTCAATTATTGCCCATTATTTTAAAATTGGTAAAGACTTTGAATAATAAATAGAAGTGATACTATGGAGATTTGAAGACTTTGTATTTAAGAACTAAAAATAGAGATCAAAATAAAAAGAAGTGATAATAATCAGTTGTTGTTAAGTGGCTTTTATGGAGGGTATTTCTTATCAAATTTGGTTATAATCTCTATTTCACAACCTCCTCTTACTTCTTCTTCTACTTCTTCTTGAACTACTAAATTTATACAAAATTATTATTATACATTTATAAATACTATATTATATTTACTTAATTATTTATATCTTAGTAAAACTTGAATTAACGAGTGTTTCCACCGCTTTTTTTTCTTATTATTTCTTGAGAATGGATAAATAGATAGATAGATAGATAGATAGATAGATAGATAGATAGATTTAACTTTATTTACATAATTCTCTTAATGAATTAAGGAATTCAATTTCATAACCAACATTAACATATCGATAAGTATTCAGACCAGTGATATACTTAGGGTTGACAGTAGAACTCGAGCCATTACCAGAACTTGAAGGTGATGAATTATCATTAGTAGTAGTAGTAGTAGTTGTTGTTGTTCCATTTGAGCTATTTCTACCCCCACCACCTAATAGGGCGGATAAAATTTCTTGTTTATTACCAAATAATTTATGTTGAATTTTCATCATATAATTAATAATCAAATTAATTATAATTTCATCATAATTTGGATCAAATAATATTAAATCAATAATTCTTTGACTAATTTCAAAATTAAATAAATTTAATCCTAAACTTAATATTAATTGAGGTAAATAATCAAATGAATTAATATTATGAATTTTAAAATGAACAGAAATACGATTTAATTTAAATTTTAAAATTTTTTCAAATTTATAAATCATATAACTGTTTAATGAAGATTTTAAAATTGATTGAAGTTCAACATTAGGACAATTCAAATAAGTTATCATCATACTAGGTAAACGTAAATTATAAAATTGACACATTGAAACAAAACTTTTGTAAGTGTTTTTGAAATTATAATAATAAATTGATGCTAAATTAATCATTCCTGGGAAATAAAATTTAAATACATCTACATCAGAATTGGTTGTTGTTGTTGTTGCTTCTGATTGATCACATAAATATAATATCACACTAATGACAATTTTATTGATTTTACTAATAACTTGATGATCTTGAAAATAATTTGCATCGGGATAAACATTAATCATTAAATCTTTATAAATTTGATTATATAATTTCGCCCATTGTAATAATTTGACATCAAACACTTTTGAATGAAGCAAGGTTTGTTCGTCATCATCATCATCATCATCATCATCTCTACTACTATTAGTAGTAGTAGTATTGCTCCCTTTTCCTTCTCGTGATATTTTATCTAAATGACATAATTTTGATTGAATGATTAAATATTTATCAAAATAAAAATCACAAAATGATTCATTAAATTTCCCGGGTTTTTTCAATAAATTAATTTTCCACCAAACATTACTTCTAATTTCATTTGATATACCACGCCAATATAATTCGGTAATATCTTTAAATGATAATTCTTGAAATGTTTTAATATTTAATAATGATCGTTCCCATGTTTTAATATCTAAATTCCGTTGTTTTATTGTTGAATCTAATTCATTAATTCTTTTTTGTTGTAATTGAGATTCTTGATAAAGAGCATTATATAATATATCTTCAGATTCTTTTTGATGTTTAGCTTTTTCATAACTAGATTTAGGTGGTAACCATGTTGGTCTAGTAAAAGAATAAAATTTCGAATCAACTGTACCACCACCATTGCCACCACCACCACCACTATTGGTGTTAGTGCCACGATTAGGTAGTATTGATTGAATTTTTTTGAAATTAGATAACATTTTCCGTTTTTGGAAACTTTCATCATAAATTTGGGCAAATTCATCTTTATTACATAATACCGTTAATTCTTGAGCATCTTTAGATATACTACGGAATTGTTCATTAGTAATGTTTGTTATAATAGTATCATTACCCTTTTTAATTGTTGATGTACTAATATTATGCATTTCTTCTTCTTCTTCTTGCTCAATAGAATCATTATTAGTTGCACCCCCAATTGATGAAACACTATCATTAATACTAACATGAGATATTATTGAACTGGTTCTTGTAGAATCATCAGTAACAAATGACATATTTCTTGACTGATTATCAAATAAAAATTTTTCATGTTGATTTAATGATAATATTGATTGTGAAAATGGAACATTAAATATAACATTATCATCAATTAATTCATCAGCATCATCAATTATGGGTGAATTTCTCTGTTGTTGTTGTTCTGATAAGACTGCTGCTGGTGGTGGTGGTGGTGGTGATGGGTTTTGTTTATATTTGAATATATTGGTTTGATCTGATTTATATTGAGAAATACTATTATTGATGTTGGATTTACGTAAACTTAATCGTTGTGAAGGAGTTAAATTATTAGGAGTACGATTGATATTTATAATGTATTGTGAAGGTGGAGTATTTGGTACCAGTTGTTGTTGCTGTTGCTGTTGCAGTTGCAATACCATCATTGGAGATTGTTGTTGAAGTTGTTGTTGTAAAATAGTATTTATCGATCCATTACTACGTATAGATGATGATCGAGTAAGTTGTAAAGGAGATGGACAATAGTTTTTAGGTGTTTGAAATTGTGATTGTTGCGGGTATTGTTGTTGTTTGATACTTACTGTACTATAACGTTTTTTCGAAGGTATTGAAATTTCTTCAAAATTTGTATCATTAATATTAATTTGTTTATTTAAATGAAGCATATTATTATTATTATTAGTAGTAGTAGTACTTGTACTGGTGCTGTTGTGTTTGTTGTTAGGACTAAATGAATCAGTTGAAAATGTACGTTGATGTATCATCCTGTAAGGTTGTTTGGACTAGACTAGACTAAATTAAATTATTTAACAAATTAAGAGGGGGGGGAGGGGTGGTATTAGCTGGAGAATTGGAGAGTAATAATCAATAACTAACAAATAATAACAATTGTAAGAATTTCCTCAAATAGTATAAATTATAGAATAATAAAATCACAGGAACCCACACAATAAGACTTTTTAAAATAAGATCACGCGTGTGTGTATAATATATGTGATGGAGTTAAATGATTATGAATGACTGATAATGAATGTAAAATAGTTGGAAAATTTGAATAACGAATGTGTATGTGTGTATGTAGTTGTGTGGTTATGTGGAGTTGTCTTGAAAGTTGTGTTGGTAGTAAGTGTTGATGATATGAATGTGTTTGAAAAAACTAGATGATAGTAAAAAAAAACAAAAGCAATACCCTTTATTAAATGAAAGAAAGAAAAGAAAAGAAAAGAAAAGAAAGAAAAGAAAGAAAGAAAGTGATATATAAAAAAGTATTTAAAGAATAGTGATGATGATGATGATAAATGATGAGATTTGTTAATGAAAGATGTTGATGAATAATAAAAAGTTAGAAAAGGAAAAGGAAAAGGAAAAGTAAGAAAAGGAAAAATGAAAAATGAAAAACAATAAACAATAAATAAAATTACACAAAACCTAAAAGAGGAAAAAAAAAATGTTAAAAACTGTTAAAATTTCAATTTCAATTTCAATTTCAATTTCAATTACAACAACAACAATAATCACCACCAAGAAGTTCTAATAACTTTCCAGGGTGTTAAATATACACCCTTATGATATGACCTATTCAATTCTACATTAACATTGACTGTTGTATCATTTATTTGTTGTAAAGAGAAATAGATATCCAACTAACACATTTGAAAACGTGTTGTTTGCAATAGAATAGAATTTTCAAAAAAAAAAAAAAAAAAAAGAAAGAATTATAATCTTGCTATATAAACCAACAACGTGAAAAATATACCATACATATTACAAAACACACACCTCCTTTTTTTGACATTTATTACTTGTTATATGAGAATTTATGTCGCCACCTACCACGTCCATCCACCCACCCTCCTTTTTATCGTGATTTAGTTTTTAGTTGTTCTCGCAAACTAATATTCTTCCCCTCAATCTACATTATTAATCTTGATTCAATAAGTATTATGCTCCAATATTGAAAAGTGTAGGCTGTTGTTGTTGTTGGTTGATACACAAGATGTAGATAGGTTTCCAAGAAATCAATACAATCCACGTCTAGAAGAAAACAGTATTCTTAATAAACGGGCTTAGCTTTTAGCTTAGCTTAGTTTAGGTTAAGCAAAAAAAAAAAAAAAAAAAAAAAAAACAATAGCAATTTAAATGGATTTAGCTTTTTGTTACTCTATTAACTTCTTGGTGTATTCTACGTGTCAATTTCAAACTCTGTCTCTCTTTCTCTTTCTCTTTCTCTTTCTCTATTTCTCTTTCTCTTTCTCTCTTTTACTTTCCTAAAGAGCTTAACCTCATGTTTTACATTACAATGTTTAAAATCTAAGGCAATGGAAATGACATATAGTAGTAATTATATGTCTTTTTTCTTTTTTTTTTTTTTTAACTTGCTTGCTACACATCAATTTTCATCCTGTTGTAGGCTATACGACAAAAAAAAAAATAACGATGATAGATGATATCTTTTGGGTTTATTGGTCCGATCTTAAAAAAAAAACACGGGATTACTGAGTTTAGTTGGTTAATAAATCTAGCTGTTAACAGTTGATATTATTCAACTGTTTACGTATAATAACTAAAAATAGTATTGAATCATTCTTGAAAGGGGGGGGAGGGGGGGTGTATATATGCAGTAATAGAATAGGGCGGGTTGGACAGGAATAGTTTACATATCTCTTCTTCTTCTCCCCCAGACTAAATCACGTAATTTTTTATTTAAAATTAAACAATAGTAACAATAGTTAGTAGGAAAAAAAGTCTATATCAAATCTACAATTTTTCGTAATTGTGTATTGAATTGGAGAGGAGGGGGGGTGGATATTCTGGATTATACAAACAAAGCCTATTCTATAAACCTGGAAGTTAAAAAAAGGAGCTGAAATTTTTTTTGGGATACCCCGAATATAAAAATCGTCTAACTAATTTGTTCATGATGATGTTGTTGATGATGATGTTGTTGTTGTTGTTGTTTTTTTTGGTGTTTTTGTGTAATTATTGAAAATTTTCTATTAATAAACAAGAAGACGCGAATCTGCGTGCATATATTTATTGTTACTAATTACACTACCTTTGAGTAGTTTCCCCTTTCGAAATTTCAAAAAACTTTATCAAATCCCTGTTCAACTTCAATCTCACATTGTTTGGAAAATTCTCAATTGATTAATGTTTAAGCATATTCTACTTCTTATTCGTACTCTCTATCTGTCAGTTTGGATAACGTGTTTTAACTAACATTAAGTAATAAATTAAATTTTTTCTCTTTCTTTCATTTTGTTGTTTATCTTATCAAGATTGTTAAGGATTTTTGTTTGAGGATCTCTATTATTGATCTCGTTATTTCCTCCATTGTTTGATATAGGCCCATACATAAATCATTATTCATGTGTTAAGAATAACTACAATATCTCTTCTTTCTGTAAGTGGTTGTACTGGATCACAAGTCAACTTTTTTTAATTGAGCACATTGTGGTGGAAAAAAATATGTATGAATTCCATATGTCTTTTGACTATTGATTGGTTTTAACGATTAGATTTCAAACTTGTAAAAGTTTAATAGATACAATGTATTATGATATTGATGTTTATTTATGAATACTTTTTCATTAAATATTTAGAGTTTTGGTGACTACTTTTCTTTAAAAATAGTAAAATTCGTTTTCATTTATTGGGTGCAAAAAATGTTATGGCAACGAAAACAAAAATACCTGGATTCAAATCAAGTTGAGATCACTTTAGAGAGATACCACCTATCGCTTTCTTTAACTATGAGTTAGATTCTTTTAGCCAAGTTGTAAATATTCTGTATTGATTATTAAACAAGGAACAAAAACAACTCTCATTTCATTAAATTTTGGATAATATTCTCAAATGAAAATGAAAAAAATATTTTGTTTAAGTTTTAGTGAATGATTATGATTTCCAACAATCCTAGCCTGCTGGTTATATATTTCAAATGTCAATTTTCTTGCCATCTTATTCACACTAGTTTTAACTCAAGATGAGCAATAGATATAGATATACGTGCCATCGTCTCATAGCAAGGAAACTCGCCATTCTCAATGACTTATTACCCACTTCACTCCTCCACTCAATTAAGTACGTAAGTAACATATATAATAATAATCACATATAATAAGATTTCATTACTCCACATTTTACTATCAAGTATTTATTATTATGTTGCTACCAAAATGTCTCTCCACATGATTGTTTTCTTCTTCATAATCAATCGCGCCCTTGCTTGCAACTTTTAATTTTATTTATAAGCAATTGAAAAAAAAAAAACAAAAAAAAACTCCACTCCCTTCGTTCCTATCATCAGCAGATTCTTTTACACCTTCTGTTTCATTCATTCATTTATTTCTTCAAAGTACCCTCCCCCCCCCTTTCCCCAATAGATATGCATTTATGGAAATCATTATCACAATCAAATAAAGATATTAGAATTCTTTGGGGGTCAGTTTTCCTAAGAATGGCAAATTATGGATTAACAAATCAAGTATTAACCTTATATTTGAAATCTTTAAATATTAATGAAACCAAAATAGGATTATTTATGACATTGACTTTAATTGGTGATACAATTATATCATATTATCTTACTTGGAATGCTGATGAAAAAATCGGTAGACGGAATGTAATGATTTTAGGTACCATAATGATGTTTTTTCTGGGTATTGTGTTTGGATTAAATATTCAAGTTGATAACAATAATAATAATAATAATAATATGGAGGTGCATTTTTATATATTATTGTTGGCGGCGATATTTGGAGTTATATCACCAAGTGGTGATGAAACAGGACCATTTAAATCTGTGGAAGAAGCAAGTATTGCTCATTTGACACCTCATAATCATCGACCGGAAATATTTGCCTTTTATGGATTATTTGCTACTGCTGGTGCTGCCATAGGATCATTATTATGTGGAATATTAGTTGATTATTGGAATTTAACCATGGGGGTGGATATTATTCAATGTTATCGATACGTTTTCTTGGTATATTCAGGAATTGCCTTGATTAAATTTGGTTTAATGATGGGATTATCGGAAAAATGTGAAATACACCAAAAAAAACATGCCTCCAACAACAACAACAACAATAACAACAACAATAACAACAATAACAACAACAATAACAACAATAACAATAACAATAATAATAATGAAGCCTCACTTTTATTGGAAACAGATTCTGTCGAGTCAGATGACTTGGATAATACATCAATTTTATCAACGGGAACAAAGATATCTAAATTATCAAACATTTCCAAATATTATCTTCCTCGATTATTATGTATTTTCATGCTTGATTCATTAGGTTATGGATTCATGCCTAATGCATGGATAGTTTATTATTTAAAAATCACATTTGAATTAACTGCCAGTAGTCTTGGAATATTATTTTTCATAACCAATTCTGTTGATTCAATTTCTTCATTACCTTCAGCTTATTTATCGAAATTAATTGGTCCCGTTAAAACCATTTTATTTACCCAAATCCCATCAGCAATTTTTTTTGGATTAACAATTATTCCATCAAATTATCCATTGGTGGCCATATTATTAATATTATATTTCACTACTTCAACTATGGATGTTGTTCCTAGACAAGTATTATTGACTTCAATTATGCCAAAACAAGATATAACTAAAGTTATGGGGATAGTAAATATTGGGAAAACTTTGGCTCGTTGTATTGGACCAATAATAACGGGGAAATTGGCAAGTATTAATAAATTATATGTTGGGTTTATTATTAATTCTTGTTGTGTATTGTTGGCTGATATGATTTTGGCAATTAATTTCTTACATTTAGATGAAGAAATATTATTAAAACAAAGTATAATTCAAGAAATTGAGTAAAATAAGACTGTGTCTAAGGAAAAAAAAGCAGGCAGAGAGGATTCAAAGGGTTAATATATAAATATTGTAACATATAGGTTGTAGACAAGAGTGTGTATGTACAGGGGTAGGGGTATAGTTTGGTTACAAATAACCACTAATGTACTGGTTACCTTTACACCACAATTCTAGCTGTACAACTCAAATTATTCATAGGTTTTATAAATTGAGATTCAAAAATTTTGTCTATAAAGTAGTATCCCAAATCAACTAGACTGGTAGATAATTACAGTTTGGTCATGGCTAAATGGTAACGTAAAATGAACTCTATAAGTTGATGACAAAAATAAACTGAATATGTGAAAATGAGACAAATTATAGAAGAAGAAGAAGAAGAAGAATAATACCCGTTATTACTGTTACGTTCAAGAATTGACATTTGTTATTATTTTGTTATCTGTAAGAATATAGGACAATAACGATGATGATGGTAGTGGTGGTAGTTGGTTGGTTTAGTTGGTGTATGTATATACCAAACAATAAAATTCTGGCAATATTTCTTTTTTGTGATTGCATATTGTATATACATAATATACCTACATACATACATACTTACTAAACTTACTAAGCCACTTCTACTACTAGTTAACTACAATAAAAATCAGTTATAATCAAAATATCCGAAATCAGTAGTAATAACAACGGTAATAAGTTAAATCGCCTGTGCGTCAGTATATATATTATTATACAAATTCAAATTGTGTAAATATTTATGACAATAACTTGGAGAGTAAGAAAGAAAGAGCAATATATTTGTTGTTGAATTGTGTTATATTGCCTTTGTTCAAGAATTAATAGTAAATATAACACCACACAATGATAATCACAACTTGAACAGTAAAGAGAGAGAGAGATAGTATGTTAGAAAACAATCAATTACGATAAAAGAGAAATTCTTGGTGTGATTCTGTGGTAAATAAATTTAACGAAATATTTACGCGTTTACATTATTACACATAAATACATAGATATATATATATATATGTATATGATGGTATGATTTTTAGACGATGGAAATGGAAATGGAAATGGAAATGAGAATATATAGTTTGAGTAAGTACTAAAACTAAAAAAAAATTTCTTGAATTTATTGAAGATGATGATAAATTCGAGGTTTGTTGTTTGTTAATTTGAGTCTAGATTCGTATATGTTGAGTTTCTTCATTTTCTTCATCTACAATAGAATGGGAAAAGGGTTAGTTAGTTCGTCTTTAGTTAGTCTTTAAATTTTAATCAACTGTAATTTTTTTTTTTCATGAAGATTCTTTTTTGATTTTAAAAAATCCCAATTCATTTTGTTTTTTTTTGTTGGTTATCCCCTTTCAACAGTTTCTTGAATAACTACTACTATTACTACTACTACTACTACTACTACTACAATAAACCAATGTGACAAGAATAACTCTTTGTTGAATAAGAATATATACCATTATTCACTCCCATTCTCTTTACTAGTTTTTGTGGAAAAATTCTCATTCCTTGATTTTAATTTTGTGAATTAAATTCTTCTTCTTTTTGGGTTTAAATTATTCCAATTTTAGAATTAGTTGGATTCACAATTCCTTGTCGTTTAATAATTTACCAATCTATTCATAATTCCTAAATACTACTACTTACATATGACATTAAAGAGGCGGTTCAATTTAATTTTGATTGTAAATTGTTTTTTTTTTTTTTTATTTTTCTTATTTCGTTTATGTAGAATTACGCGGCGGCGGCGGCGGTGGGCATAGGTATAAATAATAACATTTATACAGTTAACAGTTACAGAGTTAAAGTTGTTTAAACAATTGTGTGTGAAATCTATTTCTTTTCAATATATTAATATAAACACCAAGAGAATTCCCATCCTTTTTTTTTGTTAATTTTTTTTATAATTATTATCCCACCAATAGTTCAACATATATTACTGCTTGTTGTTGTTGTATTTGAAGAAAGAAAGAAAGAAAGAAACAGTGTTCATATATATATATACGTTGATATTTTTTGTTTGTTTTGTTTTGCTATTTAGACCAAAAATCCAAATTTTCTTTCTTTAAAGACTAAATTTTAAATCACCAAAAGAAAGAATACAAAGGAATCTTAATATATTATTGTCAACCATTTCATTCCTTTTCCCATCTTTATCTTCATCTTCATACCAGTTTATTTGAAAGGAAAGAAGTGGAAGGAGATCGATAAGATTAGTTTCAACAAGGTATATCCGTTTTTTTTTTTTTTTTAACAACTTCAATCCTACATTTATACACAAACACTTATCTTCCCACTTTATTCACCATGTCTAGTATAAAACAATCACGACCAAGATCATTATCCAATGTACTAATGATGTTTAATAAACAGTATAAAAAATTAATGATTTCACTTGTGGGATTCATTACTTTAACATTTGTGATTCATATTTTCAATTCTTCTTCACCTACCAAATCACCCGATTTATCATTATTTCAAGCTCAACAATTACAAACTCCTGGATTTCTTCCTACTAATAAAAAAGCCGTACAAATCATTAGTGATTTCACAGTATTAAAATGTAATATTTATAGTAAATGTAACGTCCCTAAAGGTTACATTCAATTATTCCCAAGTTTAAATTATTATCATAATTCGAAAATTAAAACAGATTATTATTTAATTATTAAATTACTGTCAATTGATCAAACAACAAAAATAATTACTGATGTTACTACCACTAACAAAAATGATAATGATAATAGCGATTCATCATCATCATCATCATATGAAGAAATTATTATTGAACCAGGGAAATTAAGTTTATATAAAAAGACCCAAATGGTTAATGTTGATCAACCAATTGATGATAAATTACCTATACTACGATCAATAGATGTATTATTTGGTAATAATGATTTAATTGATTCTCGACCTCATCATAAATCATTACATTTATCTAATAGTGAATCAATGCATACAATCTTATCATTAAATATGATGACATTAATTGATCAAAATGATTTACAAGAAATTCATCAACAAACTATTAATTTAAGAAATTCTCAATTGATTGAAACTATGAATAATAAATATAAAATTATGCAATTATCTGATTTACATTTTGGTCAAGATTTAGGTCGTTGTGATGATACTAATACTTCTAGTGGTGGTGGTGGTGACGGAGACGGAGACGGTGACGGTGATGAGCATGTTGATGAGTTTAAATGTTCATCAGATTTGAAAACTTTGAAATTTATTGAAAAATCGATTCAAGAAGAAAATCCCGATTTGATTGTTATTACGGGAGATTTAATTGATATTCATCGATCAATTGATTATAAATCAATTTTATTAAAATCTTTACAACCTATTTTGGCTCATAAAATAAAATTTATTTATACATTTGGTGATGAAATTAAAGATCAATTGACAAAAATTTCTATTATACAATTTTTATCAACTTTACCAAATTGTTTAAATACTGTACCTCAAGAAGTTATTGAAGATAATAATAATAATAATAATAATAATAACAAAATGCATGGAATCACAAATTATAATTTTCAAATCAAACAAAAAAGTAGTACCCCTTCTTCAAGTTCATCAATTTCTGTGACGGTCTTAGATTCAGAAGATCATTTAATTGATGATTCACAAATGACTTATTTATATCGAATTAATAATGAATTATTAAATGATTATAAATTATTATTTTTCCATTATCCATTACCTCAATTTCGTCCAAAAGGGAAATTTAAAATTGTTGGATCATATAATGAAAAACATGAATTAGATCGTAAAACAAAATTAAAATTTCATGATGATATAATAAGTTGTGGTTATAATGTCATATCTGTTGGTCATGAACATGAAAATGATGCTTGTTTATTATCATCGTCATCCTCATCTTCATCGTCCAACTCCGATAAATCAATTTGGTTATGTTATAATAGTATCACGGGTGATTCAGGTATAACTAAATTAGATAAACAATACGTTAGAAAATTACGATTATTTGAAATTGATTTTGAAAAAAATCGAATTTTAAGTTGGAAACGTAAAGAAATTGATAATCAACCATTTGATTATCAACTGATATATGAAAAACCTCAAAAAAAGGAAAAGGAAAAGGAAAAGTAAAAGGAATAAATAATAATCTTAAAGGGGGGGGGAGAGAGGGAAGGGGGGCTAAAATTAAGCCAATTATAGTAGTATATAGATATAAAGATGTAATAGTATATTAGTTTTTTATTATAACTCATTATGACTTTCAATATAAAAGATGATGTAGTGTAGAGTAGAGTTGGGACGAGAGCTAGGGGCAGACAGGGAACAGTTTTCATTTGGTAGTGCGTGGCCAAGGCGTGGCCAGGGCAAGACCTTAGCCGACACGGTTGCGGCGCAAAAAAGTACGTGTAAGATTGACGGAAAAAAAAAAAAAAATGTGAGAAAGAGAGAGAGAGAGACAAACTAAAATTATCAAAACTAATTTCTTTCTTTTTCGGTGTAAAACCACATCTCATCTCATTGCTTTAATAACAACTACAATACACATAACACATAACACATAAAAATGGGTAAAGCTAGAAAGACAAGAAAGTTTGCTGCTGTGAAAAGAACATTAAACACAAAAAAAGACCAACGTCTAACTCAAAACAATGCCAACAACAACAACACTAACAAAAAGAAGGGTGGTGGTGGTGGTGTTGATGATCCAGAATTAACTCGATCGGTCCCACAAGTATCATCAGCATTATTTTTCAAATATAATGAATCTATAAAACCACCATATCAAGTATTAATTGATACAAATTTTATAAATTTTTCTATTCAAAAAAAAATCGATATAATTCGAGGATTAATGGATTGTTTAATGGCAAAATGTATTCCCATAATAACTGATTGTGTTATTGCCGAATTAGAAAAATTGGGATCAAAATATCGAATTGCTTTAAAATTAGCTAAAGATCCAAGAATTCAACGATTGAAATGTAGTCATGTTGGAACTTATGCTGATGATTGTTTAGTTAATCGAGTTATACAACATAAATGTTATATTGTTGCTACTAATGATGCTGATTTGAAAAGAAGAATAAGAAAAATTCCCGGGATTCCTATAATGAGTGTTGGTGGTCATTCTTATGTTATTGAAAGATTACCTGATGTTTTTTAGAAGTGAAGAAAGGGGGGGTTAATGGTGGATATAAAAATAGAGTTTAAGGGGAAAGATGAGAAAGAAACGATAGAAATAGTTTTTCTAGTAATATTTGATCTCAACTGTAATGAATCAGTTAAGGTTATGGTAGTAGCTGTAGAATTGTGAATATATATCAAGGTTTATTTGTTATGAAAAATGAGTAGTTTGTTAATTAATCATAGCAAAAAGCAACACCATTATTGTCAAAAAAAAAATGAACGAGCCCAATTAATATACAAAGTTTAGTAATATTTTCTCTATTAATATTAAAAAGTAATTGTTAATATCCCTATCCTATCCTATCCTATCTCACCCTATCCTATCATTCAATGAATGATAATTTTAATAGTTCAAATTTTTCAAGTTTCAAAAATTCACCAACCTTGTTAACACTGACTAATGAACAATTAAATAGATTATGGAATTTGATATTGAAATTTGATAGAATATCAATAACATCAACCGATATTAATATTGAAGATACTGATAATAATAGTAGTACTGGTGATGATCAATTTATTTCTATTGAAAAATTCTATAAATTATTAATTAATTATCATAAATTAATTGAAGTAATCACTATTAAAAATAATGAATTAACAATTATGAAATTCCAATGTTTTGAAATCATTCGTAATATTCAACAACAACAACAACAACAAAAGCCGAACACACACAAGATGTTTAACCAACACAATTCTACAGCAACTTATTCTTCTTCTTCTTTTTCTTCATTTAATGAAACAGGTAAAAAACTTCAAGATATTTTCAACCCAAAAGAAGAATTTGATTCTACAATATAAAAAGTAACTATCCATTATCTTTAATAAGAAAAAATTAAAATTAAAATTATACTCTATATAATTTGTAAAAAAAAAATATATATATATAGTTTATGGAGGATTGGATTTGAAACAAAAATATAATTAATAATAAAAAAAACACAATGTATGTATTAATAAAAATGATCTTTTGAAAGGAAAATTCCAATAACCAACATATAAACAACCAAAGGGGAGATTTGGATTGAAGAATAGACTGTAACAATAAGAAACTAGTAGCATTAGTCTCAGACAATAACTGAAAAGCGACAAAAAAAAAAACCCTTTATTGTTGGAAATGTAAAATGAGGAATAGGAAAAACCTTTTATTAAAAAGGGATCGATCATATTAAATAGTTTTTGGAATAAATGTATGTGTATAATATATAAAAAAACCCCGTTTATAAGTAAATAAAAAAAAATTTCAAACTACTTTATTATTATTAAATATCATTTCTTCCCATAGGAATAATATGAATAAATTAATAAAAACAAAATACCATTAATTAGTAAACAACAACAATATTGTAATAGTTATATATATGTTGCATATAATACAAAAAAAACAACAAAAATTAAAAAAAAATTAAAATTATTAAAATTTGGAATTATGAAAAAAAAGTAAAGAAAACACAACATTCAAATTAAAATCCCAAGTGAAAACAAACCTATGAAATAAATTATTAAGGAATTAAATTAAGTCCCATTGGAATCATAAAATTGAAGTGGGTTCTCTCTTTTTCTTTTATCATTTTTTTCCCAGTTCTTTTATTATTATTCTCTAACAAAATAAATTGTTTCTTCTTATAATGTATTGTTGTGCACATCTAGTACAATAAAGCAGCACCAACAGCAGCTAAAGCAGCCAAACCAGTGACGGAGTTGACAGCAGCACCGGAACCAGAAGATTTACTGGAAGAACCGTTAGAAGCACCAGTACCGTTATGGGAACCAGCACCACCAGTAGAGTTGGAACCACCAGCAACGGTACCGTTACCAGCAGCAGCACCAGTGGTGTTGTGGAATTTAGCGTTGATGGAAGCAACTAAGGCTAATGAAGCGATAACTTTGGTGAATTGCATTGTTGATTATATATATGTGTAATTGATGGAATAAAAAGATTGAATTAAAATTATCCTTGTAGAAAAAGAAGAAAAAAAAGGAAAAAGAAGGAAAAGGAAAAAGAGTTAAAAAAACCACATGTGGGTGAATTGTAACCCTTTTATATATTTTGGTAAAAAGGTATTCTTTTTTGCCGCCTTAATAAAAAAGAGTAAAAATTTTTTTTGTCTATGTTGAAGGGCGAAAATAAAATTTTTTTTTTACTTTGCTTTGTTTATCTTTACATTATGTGTGTGCGTGTACCCGGTGACAAATGCATCAATGAAATTTTTGACTAACAAATTTCCTATCATATTCCTGTACACAAGGTGGGTGAGTCACACAAAAAAAAAAGAAACGCAACAACAATAATAATAATAATGATTATTATTATTATTATTCTTCTTCTAACACCACAGCTTATATACAGGATTAGACTACAGAAAGAAAGAGAAAGAAAAAAAATACTTTAACCTAATCTGGTTAAATATGTTTCCTAATTTAGCAGCAGATTAAAAAAAAAATTTTTTTCTTTTTTTTTCCAACACCCAAAAAGAAAAAAAAAGTTTAACCTAATGTGCATATATTTTTATTACATATTGTAATGATGTTACAGAATTTTATTATTACCGTGAATAAATTTTTTGTTTTTGCACCCCCTGTAAATTTGTTATCTTGTCAAACTGGTATTCTTGTGTTCCACCACCACCACCAGACCCGTGCTAATAATACTACCATTTTAGGGCGAGACAGAATTATAACAAGACGATAATATTTTTACACAATACAATAATACATCATAAGTTTTTTTTTTTTTTTTTTTCGGGGAACAGAAAAACCTTTCAGGGAACAGACAAACCTTTGTTACATTGTTTTTATGGTATGCTATTTCTCTGGTTATGATGATTTTAGTCGACTAATGGGATGGATGGATGGATGGTCCACTAAATCCATGTTCTTGTTGTGGTGGTATTTTATTCGTCCCACTAAACTGCTCATCAGATCCGATTGTTTTGGGATATTAAAAACAATCAAATCATTTCTTACTATTGTTAGTTTTGTTGTTATTATTGAACCCACCCTTAAATCTAGACTATATCAACCCTCATCAGATAGCTACTATTCCCCCTATTAACGTTATTGGCTGTTAAAAACAGTTTGCAGTTTGTTGTAGAATTCTATTTCCAGTTAAGCTTCTTATTCGTTTCCTTTCGTTTCTTTTTTCTTTTTTTTTCTGGGTCGATGTTGCAATTAGAATTTTATTGTGCTTTGCTTGGCTTCCTTGTCTTGCCGATGAAAAAAAAAAAAGGGGCACATTTGTCTTTTTTTTTGCTACACAAAAAACAATCTACGCTATGCACGACCCACCCACTCACCCACCCACCACACGAATTCTCAGAAGCTTTTTTTTTTTACCGCGACAGGCGTACTACACAAAAGTTAGTGTTTCCGTTCCACTCCAAATTAACCAGCCCACGCACTCAACAAAATTTGGCTTTTGTATTTTTCCTTTCCGCTTGTAAATTTATCCATGTCTCCCCCCACTCTCCACTCTTTTATTTCTTTTTGCCATACATACAAAATGGATAAATTTCATGTATGATCTTAAATAGTTTCCGAATTCATTGGGTCTTTCCACCACAGTTAATTAATTAAATTTTATGTTTGCTATTACATTTCTATAATCAGTTAAAATCATCATCTTACCACAAACAATTTTTTTTTTTTTTGTAACGGCATTTTTATTGTGGTGTTAGTGTTGGTGTTAATGGTTTGGATTCACGTGTTAACAAGCCAAGTACATAACAAATATTTTTATTATTAGACAAGAAAAATCGAGAGACGAAGAATGAAAAAATGAAAAATGTTTTACTCGGCCCGCCCGCCTTATTTTAAAATAATAATAATATTTGTTGTTGTTGTTGTAATTATTTCTCTCGTCTAACATTGGCTCGCGGCATTACAAGTGGTAGCATCTTTCACACCAAACAATAGGCTTAATTTTTTTTTTTTTTCATTTCTTTCCCGCCTTTCTGTCCCCCCCTGGTATGTGTGTGTGTCTTCCTTCCTTCCTTGCTTTCTTTTTTTTTTTTCTCTCCGGGGGCTAGACCACGCGTTACCGCGCCACCATTTGAAGCCCGCCTTATATTCAAACACTGCTATTACTACGCCTCCACCACATATCTTTTTTTGTTATCGCCACTCGATCCCTGTCCTCGCTTTGCCCCTCTTATTTTCTTTGTATAGAAATATACCCATTTGTCTTAATCTAAAAATAACTATTTGAATCACTTGGTAAAAAGAAATGACCCATGGTTGTAGTAGTAGAGAGAGAATTGAATCTAGGTAACCAGATGAAATGATTACCACTACTATTAGCTTGTAACGTCACTGGTTTTTTATCAAACATTTCGGAATAGAATTACTCTATTGTCAATATCGTTTTTTTCAGATTATCCAACATGATCATCTCTCTGTTTTTGATCAGCTGATTCGTCATATGTATTGCGTTTGAAATTGATTGATGCCCGATTCGTTGCGAAAATTGAAATTACTTGCAGAGAGAAGAGCAAAAACTACGCAACTATGTTGCTTCCAACTATTTTGCTGCGAACTTATAATCTCTCTCATCAGTTGAAAACTCTAACTGGGCCAGTATCTAGTTCATTCTAATGAAGGACTAGTCATTATGAGAGTCAAAAAAATTAGTTGTCTACAAAATTAAGCAGCATTCTTAATAGGTGGACCTTCATTAAAACTAGTCTATAGAATTTCTTAAGCTATTCCCAACTCTTTTTCAATCCCATTCAAGCAATACACCCTATTACTGTAAGAAAGAGAAAAAAAATAACAAATCATTGCTTTGAATACTCCTTGCTTATCAATGATTATCTTCTTCGGATTAATTATTGGTACTAATTCCGACTAAGCGAATTTAATCGATCTGTTAGTACCAAAGAAAAAAAAAATATATTTCGGCGTTGCTAGTAGCAACCAACAAAATTGACAGGGCCCTCCCCCCACAACACAACACCTCCGCTCTACCTTGTAGAACCCCTGGTGTATTAATTGTCCGCCAGACCGCCACCACCATACAATCTCAATGTCTCCACTGATAATTGGCTTTTACCGTAATGCTCTGTAAAAGCCACTCTTATTATGTTACTTACAAATCATAAAAAGGAAATAGACGAATACAAAACTTGTGTTTTGGTGTTCAAGTGTTTGTGTTATCAATTCTAATATCCATACATACATACATGCGCTCTAGATTATATTAAATACATTCCGTCCCGTCGAATGCCGTACTCCAATAAGAGGACATTTGATGCGAATTTTTTTAATTCCTTAGACGATGAACAAGCAACCACAAGCAAACAAGGCACAAACCCTTCCATTACTGTTGTTGTTGTTGTTACTTATTAGATAGGCTTTAATGTTATAACGATAAAGTTAAGAAGAAGAAAAAGAAAAAGAAAAAGAAAAAAAGAATAGTTGTTGCTACAATATGAATTTTTAAAAATTTTGATCGTCAAAACGGAACATATTTTTGCAACCTAAAAAAAAAAACAGAATTATATGATATTGTAGTGGATTATTTATTTCTCTACTCTTACTGGTGGGATAACTTATTTTTGTATATTATTAGTTTTCATTATGGGATCGATCCCTAGTTATACTTTATTTATTTTGCCCCCCCCCTTTATTCTTCTCTCACCACTAATGGAAATTATTATTAATATTTAATTTATTTACTTATTTATTGTTCATGTATGAATAGACAAGAGGGTCGTGTAAATCACGCTCAATTGAAATTGAAGAAAAAAAAAAAGAAAATCCTTATAATTACTAACTAACTAACTACCTAACTAACCAACCAGCAAAACGCAAAAGAAAAACATGGGGTGCAAAATTGAATATAAATATCATTTAAGGTATTGTGCATAAGGCGGACATATTTACACAAAAATAGAAATTTTCTTGAAAAAAAAAAAAAACTTTAAAAAAAAAAGATTTTCTCTGTAAAACACAACAACAAGCACAGCCTGGATTTGGAGTTTTTTTTAACACATCTTGACTTTAATGGAAATATGAACACACTTACAAAATAGATTATAGATTAAAAAGTAATAGACGACATTTCAGATGTCGTAAATAGTACTACATCCATCTACATAATAATAGTAGTACCCTTGTCCCCATGATTCAAATAAATGAGGGATTAATTTTTCTCCAGTTAAATAAGTCTTTAATATTGCATATGCGTTGTGATTATATATGAATGAAACTTCTCGGTAACTGAAATTATAGCAATTTAGTAAAAAAAAAAGATCGACTTTGTTTGCTTTGCTCCGGATTAATATCAAGTTTGCTCTTTGCGACATTTGATTTGAGTGAATTTTTTTTTTTTTTGCCATCATGGGGTTTTTTAAAAAGCAGCAATAACACCAGTAACAGCAACAGCAACAGCAAGGGAAGTTTTGATTATAATCTTGATGATGTGATGACAACAATCGGCAATAAAAAGGTCATCAAAGAATTGTAAAAAAGAAAAAACTTCTCATTGATTAGCATGAGAATATGTAAATCCTGACAATAATCAATTGTTAGTATTATTGTTGATGTTGTCAGCGCTACCCTATAGCTTTCAATCAAAATCATTATGATCACTAAAGAGAGATAATTTAATTGATTGGTGGCGTATTCTATTTTAAGAAGGAAATAATAATAACCAACAACTCTTTTTCAAGATAGAAAAAATAAGGTTTTATAGAACGATAATTGGTAATAGCAACCAAACAAAAAAAAGCATTATTTTTATAAAAAGCTTTGTTGTAATTCTTTTTATGTTGACCTACGATGGTGTGATCTTGAAGAAGAACGTTTGAGAAATTGTTTTTGTTGTGATGAAGATGAAATTTCATTGAATCGTATCGTCGTAGTATCTTATCTTTTCGAGATTGTTTTCTGACATAATGATGACAAAGTATTGGGGCATTTTCATTTATTTTGGTTGTGAAATTCTTGATATTCTGTTGAAGAAACAAGATTTAGTTGTATGTTAATAGTTTTTCCGAAGCGCCTCGGCTTGTTGTTTTGGTGGGGGGATTTTCATTTTTTTTTCGCAACCAAATTCAATCAAACTAAGTAGAGGCAAAAAACCGACACCCAAGTAATATAGTTATTCTTTCTATAATTGACAAACCCACAACTTAAAACAAAACATATCAAAAAAGTACAATAGCACGCCACAGAATTCAATAGAAGTAAATGACTAGATTATAGACTTGTCAGCATAACATGAAAACTGTCAACAACTTTTGAATATGATATCACAAAAGTATTCAATTTTTTTAACAATTTCCAAATTGCAAGAATCAAACATAGGAAAGTAATACATGAATACAAAAAAACTATAGAAGAGTAAGAGAAAAGAAAAGGGGAAGGAGGAGAGTATTGTGAAAAAGAAAAAAGAATATTTTGGTTCTCTTTTGGTTTTTACACCAACGGTGTTTTCAATGTTTCTTTTTGAAATTTGTATTCTTTTTTTTTTTAAACATACCCTTTAGAGTTTTATAAATACATACATGTCTAATACAGCTAATAAACCCAATTATAGATTCAATAATCAAGATCAAATACAATCCAAAGATAACAAAGAAAATGGTCGAGTTGCAAGAACAATGACTAACCATCATCCATATCTACTGAAACCATCACAACAGAGGGATAAAACATCTTTAATACCCAAAATTCCTAGAAATAAACATATTCGTCAACAACAATCCCCACCACAAACTGCACAATCTCCACATAAAACTTCTTATCAAGATGATTTATTTTCATTTATAAATTTTAATGAATTTGAATTTTCTCAACGAGGCACTTTATTAAAATCGAAAACAAGAACACCAAATCAATTTTTCTTAACTAAAAACCCCAATCAGAATAACCCCCTCCTTAAATCTAATTCCAAAATTCAAGATAATGATGATAATAGTGGGAGTGATACTATAAATAATACCACAAATAATACCACTAACAATACCAATACTAATAATAATATCACCACCACCATTACCACTAATGATTGTAGTATATTTTCAACCCTTGAAAATAACAAGAATAGAAATGACACTACTGTTGCCACTAGCACAATTTACAACATTAGTAATAATGAATTAGTTGATACATTATCTATTGTTTCATCTAATTTGATAGTTGATGATAAATATCGATTGAATATTATTTCTGATGATGCTTCATATCAACCATCACATGTTAACAATAATAATAACATTCATAATGGTACAATAACTACCACCACCACTACTACTACTACCACATCAATAGTTGAAGCCACTGGTTGTAGTAGTAGTATAATTACTCCTACACAAAGTACTAAAGCGGTAGTGGGAAAAAAATTGATTGATCGATTACATCATAGTTTGATTGATTATACTAGTGATCATGTACTGATTGAACAAGGATCTATTGATTGTAGTATTGAATCAGGGGAAAAAGATTACAATTGTAAATTTAATACTCATCATCACTACCAAGGAGAAGAAGAAGAAAGATTTGGTGACAATAAATATTATCAGAATATTATTCATCACAATGGAAATCAATGTGACAATGTATCTCCCTCACCATCATTATCACCACCATCATCTTCGTACATGCAAGATCAACCATCATTAGATTTATTAATATTATCACCACAAAAATCACCAACAACTAATCAACATCATAAGAAATATAAACGAAAATTATTAAAACCAAATACTACAACAACAACAGCAACAGGAACACCAAAAATTTCAAGATTATCTTTATTAGATTCACTGCATCCAATGATTCCTATACCTACATTATCATCAAAATTTCTGTCGACTATATTAATTGATGATCCAATAGCTATAAATAATAATTTAATGACTAATGCTATATATCAACCACAATTAACCCTGACCCATAAACATAAACATAAACATAATCAACCAAATTATCCATTGGATCCATTTCAAGAATCATCAGTTACAACGGCTACTACTACAACAACTAATACTAATACTACTACATCAGTGGTATCAAAACATGGATCATTAACTAATGTGATACAATTGATGAAAAAGAAAGTTCGACATTTATATAATAATGTTCTTCATAATAAAGGAGTGAATGAAAAATTAAACATAAAAAAAGAATTGAATTCTGAAAATGCCAAAGATAATAACAATGAAATTCAAGAAGTAAATAATCTTGAAATAAAACCAAATTCATGTACAACAACAACAACCACAACTATTAGTAATAGTGGTAGTACCATGACCGCCACCGCCACCGCCATCGCCAACACCACCATAACCAAGTCGAAAAAGAAAAAGATAAATAATACCAATACAATCGATAATCAAAATCATAAAAATAACATCAACAAGCTACTATCTGAACTCAAACCATCCAACACTACATTAAATCGTACATCAAATCCAAGATTAAATCGAAATATGACGATGACAGGAATAAATCATGATAATATATCTATAAATGGCAGTATAATAAATGAAGGATATGAAAAGGATGAACAATTGACTGGAGCATTACTTTATATAATTAGTGAATATCCCCAAGAAGAGGAAGAGGACCAAGAAGAAGAAAAACAAGAAAAAGAGGAAGGGGTTACCAAGTCACAACAAAATCAAATTATTAAATCAAAAGAGACATTATCATCATCATCATCATCACATGGTGATAATCGATTAATTGGAAAATTAGAAGAAAGTTCAAATGATGGTGATGATGAACAAAGTAATTCTAATTTACATAGTCTAGAGAGTTCTAATGAACAACAACAACAAAAGGATATTACTACCGTGGCGGAGGGAGCTGAAATTGAAATTGAAATTGAAACTGAGAAAGAAAAAGAAGAAGATTTTTATCATGATAATAATGATAGTAATACTAGTTTAGAAAATTTTTATGGACTTGACAATGAATTTTTATTCAATAGTATAACCATTAAATGAATATTGATAGTTATTAGGGTTTATTTTTTTTGCAGTCATATTCTTATGATTTCATGTATGTAAAAAATAAAGTGTAGGATGTAATAATAATATTGTTTAACTTCTTGTACCTGAAATTCCCATCGCTGGTATTGTTTGTTAACGATGACGGTAATGATGATGTTGCTTGCATATCTTCTTCTTCTTATCTTTGAAAAAACAATGAATATACAATTATAGATCTGGTCAATTAACAAGTAAGTAACTTAATTTGAAACGATTGGAGATAAACATTTAATTCTAATTGGTTACTGATTAAAAGAGAGATAAACAACAAGCAAATTCATCAATTGACAAAGATATGAAATGAAGAAAAAATTCTCTTTGCCTTATCAATTTGAGAGCAAAAAAAAAAAAAAATTTGTAAATTCCTCGGTGATAAACATCCAGCTCAAGCCATAGTTTATTATTATCTCAATGAGCTGCTGTAACCACCACCCAGTATGTATATACATTAAAATAGTATTAACAATAACCACACAGTAAACTTGAGTCATTATCTAACAACTAATTATTAATGAACCATCTATTCTATAATCAATTATTAGTTGAATTGCCCAGAAAAACTAAAATGATTAGTAGTAGTTGTAATGATAATAGATAAGAGAGTATGATGATGATGAAGGTCGTGTGGTGTTTGTTAATTGTTTGATAATTTTCTTTCCCTTTAATAAATTGCCGCTCACTCTCAATTCATTCCATTCATTCCATTCACCACAGTTTTTATTTTATCATTCATTCATTCATTCATTTGTTTTCCTCTCAGTTTCTTCTTCTTTCTCTCCAATTCAACTATCACTTTTTTTTTTTAATCACCACTTTTTTCCCATAACATATATATCTTGATATATCTATATATCCCCTTATCATGGCATATTCTACAGGTAGAGGAGGTGCTGGTAACATACATTCCAATAAAAACAAAACATCAGAAAATAATGTTCTAACTCCACAAAAATCAACAACATTTTCCCCACAACAATCAAATGATGATGGTAGTACACCACTTCAAAAAGTAACGTCACAGAATAAACGAGTATATTATTCCACTGGTAGAGGTGGTGCTGGTAATATAAAAACATCAGATCAATTACCTTCACCAACTTTAATTCCTCAAGGTTCTAATACTCCTCATTTACACACAGCTAAAGTTTCCACTGGCCGAGGTGGATATGGTAATATGGTGAATAATGATGATCCAGAATTAACAAGAAAACTACAGGATGTTGATGGAGAACCAGCATCACCAAAAGATGATCTTTATGCTATAACCTCAAATAAATCATTTAGTGTCGGTAGAGGTGGGTTTGGTAATGTCATTTCTAAAAGTAGATCTACTGATAGTCAAAAAGATGGTAATGGTGGTAATGGTAGTGGTGCCATAGTGCCTGAATTATATACTGTGACTTCTCAACCAGAGAAAAAGGTTAAAAAGAAACAAGGATTTTTGGGTAAAATAAAAGAGATATTCACATAGAGAACACCCCACCTCAAACTTAATAACAAATATAATTTTAATTTAATGATGAAAAATTTACAGATAGACAGACGTCTTTGTCTTTTCAACCTCAAAATAATGAACACACATTGTAGTTGACCTTTGTAACATTTATTTATTCGTTTATATATTTATTTATTTATTCATTTTATTGGGATAACAAATAATCTCTAACTTTATCTAATGCTTTATATCTATGACTAATTGAATTTTTCACTTTTTTATCCATTTCAGCATAAGTTTGTTCAAATCCATTAGGTTGGAAAATCGAATCCCATCCAAAATTAGTAGGTCCTCTACTATCAACAATTTTACCTTCTGTAATACCTTGGAAAATTTTAACTTCTTTATCAGGACCTTCACAATATCCAAATGTACAAATAGCTTTAGCCAGTTTATCTTCAAAACCAATTAACATTTTCACTAATCCAGTTAATCCAATTGATTGAACAAACCATTTGATATAAGGTCCTGGTAAATCATTAAAAGCATTGAATCCAAGACAGGTATCTTCAACTAATACTGGTCCATTAATGACTTTAGCAGCAGCTTGAGCTTTATGAATAGTTACTTGTTCAATGGTTCCTTGAACTTCATCAAGATCAACTGATTGATTAGTGATGGTAAATTTACCAACTTTATTACTAGATGATGATGATGATGATGAAGAGGAGGAGGAGGAGGAGTCAGTTTCAGAAGAAGCTAAAATTGCAATGACTTCTTTCAATTTATTAGCATTACCAGTGACAAAAGTAATTGTAGACATGATTGAAGAATGGAAATTAATTCAATAGATATGAGGAGAAGAAGATGAGTAGAATGGAGTTTTAAATTCTCTCTCGTTTTCTCTTGGTGTTTTTTTTTCTCTGCTTCATAAACAGATACTCAATGCATCATCATCAATTAGTCATTTAACTGACCCAATAAGTATATGACTAATCAATATCTACTTCTAATCAAATTCATTGAATATTTATATATATTTACGTTTTATTGTCATTTAAATATTTACAGAAAAGAATAGAATATGTAACATACACATTATCCAAATATAATATAAGTTTGTTAATCTACCTTACTTTCATCAACATCTGAACACCCATCTTTCTATTGTTTTGTTGCTGACTTATTTACCTAATCTTTTTCTTAATGCTCTTTGAGCCTTTCTTCTTTTCTTATATTTATGTTTCTTCATTTTCAATCTTCTTTTTCTTAATACTGATAATGCATGCATAGTATTATTATCATCATCTTTATCAACAGTATCTAAATCATATTCTTTTGGTTCTATAGATAATGGTTGGAATTCAACTAGAGTTGAAGTTGGTCTATTGTATGGGAAAAAAGATACTAAAGATGGTGATGATAAATTGAATGTTGTCGACGTAGATGCTAGTATAGAAGGTCTTGCAAATACTGTATTGATGGTAGCAGTAGTAGTAGTAGTAGTAGATGCAAATTGTTTGAATACTGACACCCCAGTAGATATTTTGGATGGGAATCTAAGTATTGATCTAAACATGGTGGTTTTTTTTCTCTATGAAAGATCAATAATGATAGGTTAAAACAAGCCAGTGATTGATTGATTGAATGTCTTGTTCAAGATTGAATACGAAATTTTTTTTTTCTTTCTTCTTTCTTCCTTCCTTTCTTTCTTTCTTTGTTTGGTTGTTGAGAGTTTTTTTTTTTTTGTTTGGGTTAGAAAAATTTCCAGTTACTATTTCTATATACAGGATTTGATTGCAAAAGGGCCAATATAAAGTATCCATTATCACAATCATTACAACCACCTAAACCAGTTTTAAACTTATTATAAACTCCATTTCATAACAGTAATACATAAATTTACATATACATATACATATAAATCTATCAAAAGAAAGAAAAAAAATTAATCTATAACATTTGTTTTGGTCATCTATTAAACATCAATCTCAATATTCATTACAATATCATCAGAACATTCAACAATAAATCCAGTTTCACCGCTTATTCGATTACTGGAACTGACTTGTCCCAACATTTCCGTTTTCCAATTCCTCATATCATATTTCAATCCATAACTATTCAATATAATTGGAGTTTTATTACTTAATGGTAATAATCCACATGTTGGAGTTGGTGATGATCCATTATCTTTATGAAACATGAGTCTATTCTTATAACTAATATAATTAACCCCCTTTTTCAATAAAAAAATTATATCATTGGTAGTTATGAAAAAAACCGTCACTTTAGGATAATCTTCATTCATTATATATAATTGATTAATTGATTGTACTGTTTGATCAAACCTACCACCAATAGCATTAAGAACATATATTGTAATATCAATATCAACAACAACATCGCTAGAATTATTTAAACCATTCCATAATTTAGCTAATCCATCGACTTCATCAATAGATTCAAACCAATTTTCTTTGGTGTGATTCAATTGATAATGTAATTGAATACAATGTATTGATTTGGTGAAATCATTATAATATTGACTTGATTGACGAATGATTTTACTTCCATGAGATTGATAATATGATTTCACATCAGGAGAAATTGAATCAAAATCACCAACTATATAATCTGGTATATAATCACTTCGTCGTAAATTTTCGTGGTGGTGGTGGTGGTTGTTGTCGTTGTTGTCGTTGAAATATTCATATAAACTATTTGCTCCACCATCGGCACATACTATGATTTCACATTTTTTCCATAGTGATATTAAATCAATAGTGATTTTTTGATTTAAAATAAGTAAAACATTGTGATTGGTTTGTGTTGTTGCCGTACTTTCAAGATATACAAATGGTTGGATATGATTATATGATGATGATGATGAGTCTGAAGGTGGAGAGATTATCAAACTATCAGGTTGTTCAATTACTTGTTCTATTAATTCTGAATCTTCTGACATTGTTCCCATCCATTAATTGTTTTTTTGCCTTGTGAAAGTAAGTGGTATACAATAAACCCCAATAAGATAAAGAGAAGAGAAGATAACCAAGAAAGAAGTGTGAGAAGGTTGTTGAAAATTGAAAACCCACACCAAAAAAAAAATATACAACTTAACACCAACTCCATCAACAAATACAATTAATTGTTGTTACATTAAATAATGAGTGTGCTGGCACCGGAAGATATACGTCCATCAACGTCGAATGGCGATCAATCAAATAGAGATACCAATACACCAGCTACCTCTACTTCAGCATCCACTACTGCACCACCACCACCACCACCACCACAACAACAACAACAACAACCATCATCCTCCATTACAACAACCGACAATAACAACAATAATCAAACATCTCAACAATCACAAGAAAAGAAGGAAAAAATCATTCCAAGAGATGTTAGACTTCTCCATTTAATATTTGCTACACATGCTGTTCATAATTATCAAGATCATGTACCATTACAACTAATGGATTTTGCTCATAGATATACCAAATCAGTTTTAAAAGATGCTCTTGTATATAATGATCATTCAAAACCCATTAATGCTAATACAAATTTAAATTCTAATACTAATGCCACGGTTAATACTGATGATATAAGATTAGCCATTGCTGCTCGAAGTAATTATCAATTCAAACCAGTACCTCCCAAAGAATTATTATTGGAATTGGCTCAAGAAAGAAATAGTCGACCATTACCACCAGTTATTCCAAGATGGGGATTGAATTTACCACCAGAAAAATATTGTTTAACTGCTAAAGATTGGGATAGTATTTATGATGAACCTGATGAAGATAATAATAATCAACTGCTGCAACAAAAGAATAAAAAATTGAAAACTAAATAGAGAGTAATAATATGATGTGTTTATATGTATAAATAATAATAGTGATAGCAATAAATTATACAATTTATAATATAAATATGTATAAGGATAGTTGATTAAATATCAATTACGAAATAAAAAACGGTGAATGGTGAATGGTGAATGGTGAATGGCTATGCTAAAGAAAAACAATTAATGCTGACATAATGAACAATGAAAAGAAGAAGAAGAAAAACTTTGCGGGACGAAATCAAACAGAACATGACAGAAAAGAAGAAAAAAAAAAAAAAGAGGACAACAACAACAACAACGTCTTACATCAAATCAACCTTACAATTATAATAATTTTCTTGTACTATCCATTCCAGTCATGCTACCTCCAACATTATCATCAATTCCTGAAGTTAAAGAAGAATATCCAGGTGCCTGTTTAATTGAAAGAACCGCAAGATTACCTCAATTTATAGAATTGGGTCCACCAGATTTATGTAACATTCATAAATATTCCGTCAATGCTAAACGTGAAAATGAAATTGGTACATTTTTATATTTCACTGGTGTTGATACTTCAAATACAGCATCAATTGCTGCTCATTTACAAAATATTGCTAATTTAATGACTAGTAAACTGCAATATTGGTTTGGTGAAAAAAAGCATTGGAAAGTACCTCAATTGACTTATTGTACTTTTAATGCCTTTTCCAAAATTGATTTAAGAGTCACTGTTCATATTCCTGGTAAATTTGAAATGCAAATTATTGGTCAAGATGGGAAATTAATAAATGATAATTTTAATGATGAACAATTGGATAAATTATGGTCAGAAACTTTTCTTACGTCGATTGTTAGAGCTGTTTTAGAAAGTGAAGATGGTGATGACGTGAATAAAGTTGGTGGATTAGTTGAAGTTAGAAAGATTAATCCATTTAATAATGGTATTACATCAAAAGAATTATTGAATAATTTCTTACTGGCGTTTGAACTATTATTTTTTGAAGGGGTTAAATTGGGTTGTAATGTGGAAATCCCTCAACCTACTTTAATTAATAATTATTTAGTTGATGGGTTTATTAAAGTCATTCAATTGACTCAAAGTTATGATCGTGGTATTGAAATCTTGCAAAAATTACATGAAATTGAACCAAATGTGATTTCTTTAATTGCCAAATTACAACTTTTAAAACAAGATGAAATTGAAGCTGTTAAAACCATGAATCATGGAATTCAAGAAAATAGAAGAGATTCTGATTTGTTAGTTTTACAAGCTGAATTTTGTTTAGAAAAGAAAAAACCCGAATTGGCATTAGAATTGGCTAAACAAGCAGTGAAATCATCACCATCAGATTTTAAAACTTGGGCCATATTAGTACAAATTTATACTAAATTAGGAGATTTTGAAAATGCTTTGTTAACTTTAAATTCATGTCCAATGAATTCTCACAAGGAAAAATATTTTTTGAAAAGAGTAGTACCAATTAAATCCAATGATGATTTACATTTACCTTCGCCAACAGATGTAACTTTGGATCAAGTATCTAATTTACAAAGTAATGAAATCAGTTATGAACAAAGAAATTTGGATCCTTCTTTAGTTAATTTACCAGCAGGGAATTTGAAATCTACTTTTGCTAAAGCTTATGATTTATTAACTGAAATTGTTGTGAAAACTGGATGGGAATCATTATTAAAATATCGTGCTAAAGTTTTCGTGATGGAAGAAGAGTATCGCAAAGATCGTCAAGGTTCTGCTACTGGGGTTAATGGCTCCCAGACTCGCAAGAATTCCACAACTTCAACTTCAACTTCAAATGCCAATGCCAATCCCAATGGCAACGGTACTGAAGCACAAACACCAACTAATAACCCTTCAACTGCTTCAGCAACTACTGCTAGTACTACAACTCCATCAGATTCTGATGCTGCCTCTACTGTTGCCATCAAATCACCAGGTCCATCTAATGACACTGAAGATACTACTTCTTCTACCAATGTTTCATATGATGACGAGTTTAGAAAGAAAAGATTATGTGAAAGATGGTTAGATAATCTTTTTATGTTATTATATGAAGATTTACGTGCTTATACCATGTGGCAAGCCGAATCCTTACATTTCCAAGCCCAACAAATGGAATATAAAAAGACTACATTGGAATGGGAAATTTTGGGAAGTATTGCATTCAGATTAAAACATTTCAAAGAAGGTTCAATTGCATTTGCTAATGCCTTGAGTGGGAGATTTTCTGCTAAATCACAACGTGAATTATTAAAATATTATGTAATGGAACGATCTAAATTATTATCGAAAAATTCTTCTAATCAAAGCACAACATTTATTCATAGTTATACAAAAATGATGAATCAATTGAATGAAAAAATATTGGAAAGTATTATTAAATTACTTGTTTGGAATCATAGATGGTATTCTGATTTTTCATCATTTTTATTGTTGACATTAAGTGATTTGGTTGCTTGGGAAGGATCAGTGAAAATTAATTCTTCGGTGACTGCACTCTATAATGAAACCAAAACAACAACAACTTCTTCATCATCATCAACCAACAATAATTCTACTGATCACATTAGTAATCATGGTATTATTGAAATGATGACAGATTTGGACAATGATTATATCAAATTGTATAATCTTCATAATGCTGATGAATAAATCATGAGAGACAATGGAGTTTATACTTTTTTGCTACAACTTTTGAATAACAATAATTAGTTAATAATTGGTATATATTTGTTTCTTGTTGTTGTTGTTGTTATCCTTTTTTTTATCTTCTTTAATATAGAAATTTGATTTGACTTGATTTAATAATACCAATAATATTTATCTTATACAAATCCACTAACTTCTTACTTTATAGTTTTAAGTAAGGTTGCATAAATTGCCAAATCCAACAGAAGAAAAAAAAACAAATTTCGTTTAATTATCAAGTCACGTGCGTTTGTATAATTTGAAGAGTTTGGGGCCCTCTATTGCAAAACAATATCCATATTTTTAATGCCATTTCCAATGAGTTAACTCAATCCCCATATAAATCTTTATTTTCTCATCCTAAAGCATAGAAAGTTTCTAAAATTGTCATATATATAAGCACCTATTCAACTACAGCAAACACCATTATCCATCATGTATGCTAACCAAAGATTATCAATGTTTCAAAGTCATATTGATCATAAACAAAAACGAACAATTCCATCATTTCCCTTCCTGTCAATAGAAGAACAAGAAAACTATGAATTATCAAAGTCATTAAAACAGGCCACACCATTGAAGAGCGCCAATATGACAATTTTACCATCTCCATCACCACTGGCATCCACATCTTCATTGCCGTTAGTGGGCTCATGTGTGATTGGTTCGAATTGCTCTACAAAAGCTGTACACCAACAAGACCAACAACAAGAACAACAACGGCCAACTCCTCCACAACTGCCTCACTTGATATCTAATCTTCCAATTACTCCAATTACTTCAAGTTCATCAACACCTGAACCCGATGCAGTGGAAACTAAATTAGTTTTAAATGATGTGCTAAAGGAATTCAACAATGGTAAAATATTATGTCTCAGTAAAGATGACGATGATGGTGAAGACAATGAAAAAATAGACATTGAAAATGAATCAGTCATTTATGATACTATAAATGAAATATCTGAAGATAAGTTCACTACTAAATATGATGCCATTATATTGAATAGATTAGGACAAGAATCAAGTTATGAAATCAGTAATTATTTAAAAAAATTACATAATGATATCGTGGTTATAATAAGAGATGAATTTGAATTTGATAATGAGAATAACCACAACAACAACAATAATGAAAAGTTGGATTTTGATCTTTATGTTGATTTGGAAAACTCGGTTATTGTGGATATTACAAAACGCAAATAGATCTAAATAAAATAGAATAGAATAGAGTGGATTCAAAACTTATAGAATATGTCATTTACAAAACTATGTACATATATAGCATGAAATATAGATTTTAGAAAATAAAAACATATAAAGTAATCATTTTCCTTTGGAATAGTTAATCATAAGAAACTCATTAATAACAGTAATAACAAAAAGCTAGATCACTTTAATCTTCTTTTTTATCATTGGATTCTTTTTCTTCAATAAATCCTTGTTTGGCCAATTCACGTAATTCTTTCTTACTTTCTTCTAATCTTTGTTTTCTTGCCTGTATGATAGCATCTCTTCTTTCCAATTCTTCAATCCATAATTTTTCTCTTTGTTTAGCCTTTTCTCTTAATTTATCTTCTCTAGTTTGTTTATGTTGTGACGTTTCCGTACCATAATAAAACCCACCTCCAACTAATGCCACTAATGTAGCCAATTGGAAACCTATACGATAACGGAAATATCTTTGTGTTTTCAACTTTTCTCCTCGTTTCATAGATCTGGCAGCTAATAATACGGCCCCAGCGGTTAATAAGGATCCTAATGGTACAAATGGTTGTTGTTTGGATTTATCCCACATTTTTTGAAGAACATCTGGCTCTCTAGTTGAAAAAAAAAGGATGTGTTAGTATATGTCAATGATTTAAATCCAAACCCCGGCAACAAATAGCTTACAGTTAGTTTTAAAGCTAGAGCTCGGGTAAAATTTCTTTACATACTCTTCTTCTCCATATGACATGGATGATGGAAGTCTAACGGACATGATTTGTTTTGTAGCTATGTGTGGATGGAGATGGGGTTAATGTGGAATAAAAGATGGAGTCGGAATTGAATATTTTTTTAGCTTTAGCTTTTTTTTTTTTCAATGGTACGATTTGCTTTGATAAGAATATGCGGGATTCCAATACAGCAATTTGAGCTATTTTATATGATCCAAGTTCGGAAAAGGTCAATAAGTTGAATTCAAGGACATATTGTTTAGTAGTATCTACTATTAAGAGCAATATATGTTGCCAACTCTACAACTGTGTATCTTAAATTGTTCTAAAAATTCTTTCCAACTAATCATCTCTAATACAACTTTCACACTATATTACAATTATTGTTCATCAACGATAAATTTCTTGAATTCAGCATAAGCTTTGTCCAAATCGTCATTAACGATTATTTTATCATGAGCACCAGTTTGGGCATATTCCATTTCATCAGAAGCAGCAGCAATTCTTTTTTGTAAACTATCTTCAGTTTCCGTACCTCTACCAGTCAATCGACTTTTCAATTCTTCAATAGAAGGAGGACTTATAAAAAGATATCTAGCATTCAAATCGGTTTTCTTAACTGATTTAACCCCTTGCATATCAATATCCAATAAACAAGTTCTACCTTGTTCAGCAACATCTTTGACAGCTTTAATTGTTGTGCCATAATAATTACCTGAAAATTGGGCCCATTCAATGAATTTGTTCTCATCAATTAATTGTTTGAATTCTTCAACAGTACTAAAATTATAATCTTTCCCATTAACTTCACCTGGTCCTGGTTTTCTGGTGGTGTTTGAAACTGAAAATCCAAATTTATCAGGATATTCAGCAAATAATTTTTTCAATAAGGTTGATTTACCAGTACCTGATGGACCGGAAATAACGATTGGTCTATTGGCAGATGATGACATGGTTCTATAATTTGATAAAAATGATTGTCTATAAATATGGGAAATATTTCTCCTAAAATTGTTGAACATATATAGTAAGTATATATATATAGATGCATACTTCTTTTCTTTGTTGATTTTAGTGAAAAGTAAGACACGAAAAAATTTTTTTTTTTCCATGTTTATGTTTTCTTTAATTTCTTTTTCGTTTCTTCTTTTGTACCACAATGAGAAGAGTATGAATGGGATTAAGTTGAACTAATCCAAACAACAATCTTAAAGATGTTAAAATATAATTACACTAAATTAGTTAATTGGTTGAAAGTGTTGTTCAAGATGTAGTTTTACACAGTTATAGTTGGAACTTACAAGTCCCACACACAAAATGGTATTTTGCATCTTAATCAAACAAGTAGCTTGTAGATCCAAGCACTAGAAGTTTAATGGTTTGTTATAAGACTGAAAGTTAAGAAACAAGGTTAATTATATTGTTTGTATTTTTGAAGGTTTGTTTTACTTTGTATTTTATTCAAAGCTAGTCTTCTTTTGGAAATATGTTAATAATACCTTAATATCTTTATCAACTGAAACTCTTGTAAGATCACTTTCAGATTCCTTGAATGCTGTAAATTTTATTAAGTACATGTAGAAGCACATTAATTACTCTGCATCTGCCTTTTTAATGTGTATAGCATGTTTACATATCTTGGCGATTTGAACTTGAGACGCGGTCAAAACGTTTGGGTTTATTATCCCTTTTTTTTTTATTCACAACACCTAGTTCTTGCCAACAAGTTTTCAATACACACAATGGGTCCAACCCGCTATTTAATATTACAACAAATTCCAATCTCATCATTATTAGATCCAAATCCAGTGATTGAAACTACTGAAAATTCGGAGTCAAATAAGGAGATCAATTTATTACCTCGCGATGTTCGTTATGAAATCCTACATCATTTCAATTTAAGAGACGATGAAATTACACCTCGTGATGGCTATTCAAGAAAAAATAACGACTATGTTGAAATCAATTCTTGCACTGGTTTTCACTATGATCCTCTGTTGGATACTTATATCACTGGGACAAGTGGTTACAGCAAAAGAATGAATATGGGACTTTCTCACGCCACGCTTAACAAATATGGAATTGGTGGTAAGTATAGTAGGGGTCGGTTCTATGATTTTTCCAAACACAACAATCCAAAGTCTAAACCTGAGGAAAAAACAGCTCAAGAACCAATTAGAGTTAAAATGGTTGACCTTTTACCTTCATTGACAGATACGGAGGAAAAACTGTTTGATGAGTCTAATTTGCTGCATCTGTCAACAAAAAAGAGGAAAAGAGAAGATGACACCCTGGTGGATATCCGTGACAATACTGCTATTAAGTTACCACCCATTAGTACGCTACCTATGCCGTTTCCAGAACAATAAGAATTTGGGCAAGTTATTAAGTGACTTTCTCTAGCGTTTTATTTGTTTTTTTGGTCTGTTACTAATCTCAGGAGAACTCAACAGATGATATTGATGAGTCTGAACAACAAAGAAAGCTTGATTGATAGGTATATATTGTTTTGTGACACTTTAATAGTATATTTTAATCATTGATATTCTTTGGTTTAACTACAATTTGTTGTATACTCTTGATTAGCTCTGGTATAGATGGTGTTTTGAAAAGCACAATCGCATCATAACTCATATTTCGTACATCATTGGTCCTGGCTGAAAAATTGGCTGTTACTTTACATCCAAATTTTATTTACTTCGGATATTAACAAATTAAAAATGGCTCATTTTAATCTTGTAATTTACATTGCCAGAAAGGCAGTTACAAACCGGCATACATTGAAGTTGGTTGCTCTCTAGGACATCAATGCTTTTTAACCCCACAAAATCCGCTTTGAATAATTACGCGGGTTCAAAATACTCATTTTCAAGAATTCCTCAAATAAAGAACTCGGATAACACTCAATTTTGCAACACTCATAAAATCACTATAATTGAAAAGTTATCAAGATATTTAATGGTTTTACTTATAGACATGCTTTCATAGCTTTCTAGTAAGAACAAACAGTATAGTACTTTTCATCCCTGATTATTTTATAAACAGGACCTTCTGATAAATCCTTTTAGGAAACTCCAGGAATTGGAGTCTATGGGTTGGAATCAAGTTTTCAGAATCACAGCAATTATAACTTTTTAAACTTTTTTTTCTGTAAATCTGGAAGAAGCTTTTAGAATTGTTTCGTAGGTTCATTCTTTAATTGAATTGATGTAAGGGTTCTTAATCCCTCACTTTAAAGTTCTCCACTCTGTTGCAACATCATCAAAAAAATAGGACATTAATCCGAGATATTTTAACACACCTAGACAAACTTCTAAAGGCTTCTATCTAAAAAGTCTCTTGAATTACTTTGATTTACATAAAAATTTGTAAGGGGATAAATCTAGTAAACGTGGAGACAAAAAATGTCTATAAATATGGGGTCAACAGTCCATTCTAAGAGGTTGAAAGAACTATTTTTTTATCATTACCAATCGATATCTCTATTTGATTGATAAAAATAACAACTTCAACAACTACTACAACAACAACTTAACAACACAAAAATGGGCAAACCAAAGGTTTTAATGGTTCTTTACTCTGGTGGTAAACACGCTAAAGAGGAACCCAGATTATTAGGTACCACTGAAAATGAATTGGGTATTCGTAAACTAGTTGAAGAACATGGCTATGAATTGGTTACTACTGATGACAAAGATCCTTACCCAACATCCACTTTTGATAAGAATTTACCAGATGCTGAAATTATTATCACTACTCCATTTTTCCCAGCTTATGTCACCAAGGAAAGAATTGCTAAAGCACCTAATTTGAAACTTTGTATTACTGCTGGTGTTGGTTCTGACCATTATGATTTGGATGCTCTTAATGAAAGGGGTGTTGCTGTTTTGGAAGTCACTGGGTCCAATGTCCAATCTGTTGCTGAACATGCAATTATGACCATGTTGATTTTACTTAGAAACTATGGCGAAGGTCATGCTCAAGCTACTCAAGGTACTTGGGATATCGCTGCCGTTGCCAAAGATGAATTTGATATGGAAGATAAAGTTTTTGCCACTATTGGTGCTGGTAGAATTGGTTACAGAATTTTGGAAAGATTGATTGCTTTCAATCCTAAGAAATTGTTGTATTATGATTATCAACCATTACCAGAAGAAGCCATTAACAAGTTGAATGCTGCTTCTAAACTTTTCAATGGTGTTGAGAACATTATTGAAAGAGTTGAAAGTTTGGAAGATTTGGTTTCTCAAGCTGATGTTGTCACTCTTAATTGTCCATTGTATGAAAAATCCAAAGGAATGTTCAATAAGGAATTGATTTCCAAGATGAAAAAGGGGTCTTATGTTATCAACACTGCTAGAGGTGCTCTTACCGATCCACAAGCTATTGCTGATGCTGTTAATTCTGGCCATATTGCTTATGGTGGTGATGTTTGGCCAGTTCAACCAGCACCTAAAGATATGCCATGGAGAACTATGCATAATCCATATGGTAAAGATTATGGTAATGCCATGACAGTTCATGTTTCTGGTACTTCATTAGATGCTCAAGCTAGATATGCTAATGGTGTCAAGCAAATTTTGACTGAGTATTTTGATAAGACTTATAAGTATAGACCACAAGATGTTATTATTATTGATGGTCATTATGCTACAAAGGCTTATGGTCAAAGATCTAAAAAATGAGCAACCTCAATGATCTTTATGCGATTAGTGTTTTTTATTTATAGTGTTGATTTTTAAATAAATATTCATATATTATTAAGCAATAGATTGTTTGTGGAACAATCTTCTCAGTCAGTAATCATTTGAAATATAGTGGAATTGGCATAAAATATATGCTACCAATTCCAACCCTATCAAAATAGTCGTGTATTCACCACAATCAGACTTGTGGGTACAATTAATAATTTATACCGATTCCGTTTCAGTGGTAGACAAAACGAAAAAAAAAAATTTTCCCATACATTTGAGTGAATTCTAATTTCTTTGATCAAACCCCTGATTAAGAAAAAGTGATACTTTTAAAATAAACAAGTATATATCTTCAATAACAGCATTGTTATTATTATCACAAACATTATCAACATCATGTCTTCTGATACTATAGCACAATTAAATTCAGCATTGGTGACAATGTATTCCAATGTTCCTCA
>OBUW01000233.1_pt1 | contig 39216 bp, 17 predicted proteins | sample 1475761 | NCBI WGS metagenome assembly OBUW01 (sample SAMEA2579908, study PRJEB22360) | human gut metagenome | biome: human gut; feature: human-associated habitat; material: faeces | place: Denmark | collected 2008/2010
GTAACTTCTAACTTTTTCGGTATTCTTACGAACTTGAAATTACCATATCTCAACAATATACACCAACAAACTTTAACTAGCTACCTAAATTCTAAACTAATCATAATGGGGGAGGGGGGTGATACACTATAAATATTATAGTAAGTTACCCCTTTCATTCTTCTTCAACAAAACTCATTGTTATCAGGTAACTAAATAAAAAGTGTGTTAATAGTCGTGTGAATCAATTGAGCTTTAAATAGTAGCAATAATAAAATTTCTTTTTTTTTTCTTTCTCTTGTTCTTTTTTAGTCCAAATCTCACACGACTAATAATAACTTGTTTTTTACCCATAGTACATATACACACTAAAAAATTAATCGTACACAAAACTAGCACTATTATATTTCCGATGAATAATATCAAATTCATTGGTTCGGATTTCAACTCCTTAATAATTCGGGATTCATATCAAGTCACAAGAAAGACAAACTAAGCCTGGTTTAGAGTGTAGAGGTGGTAGATAGTTTCAAAAACAGAAGACGAACACTCTTGGATTGATTCATCTAGATTCTGGTGTTTGGTGTATAACTGGGTTTTTTTTACCCGAACTACCGAATGATGTGTGTATATTTGGTGTTGGTGGTGTGTGACCATTGATAAACTTTCTTTGCTATAAGAAAACAACAAGAAAGAAAGAATTGGGTGAAAATTTCTTGAAATAAAAACTAAGCCACCACCAGCCACTACACTAATGTAAACTGTCTTGTGTTATCGGTGATTTATTTTTTTTTTTCGTAAAAAGATACGCTAAAGGTTGGTTTTATTTTTGCAATTAGAGTCGTAGATTAGAAAAGATCAGAAGAGACAGGACAATAGGTAAGACTGAACCCAAGAAATAGAAAACAACAACAACAACCGCAACAACGCGTTTGCATTTTATCTCGTGTACCTGAATGTATAGTACAGATATATGTTGTTAATCACCTCGTACTCATAGATAAACGCTCGGGATTATTCACCCCAAAATATAAATTGAGTAAATACATACATAATTTGAAAGTATAGGCTATTTTGGTTGTTAATCGAACCGGTTAAGCAAATTATCATTAACTCCGATAATCCCAGAGACAACAAAACAGACGATCAAAGAAACAAGAAAAAAAAGTTCCCAAGAATATTTACCATTGTGGTTATATATACTATATCCACACATACCACCACAACCAAGTAAAGAGTGTTGATGATTCTGTATTTTTTTCTTATTCCGAACCAACCTTCTTTCTCCCATTTTATCCGCACACGAGTGTACAAAGTTAAACAATCAAAAAAACAAACAAACTCTCAACAATTAAAAATGATTAATTACCATTAAAATTTAGAGCATATAGTCTTAATGCGTGTTTGCGTGTAAGCGTACAAAAGCCACGGAACTAAAGAAGGGAGAGAGGGGGAAGACAATAATAATGGTAATAATGGGGAGATAATAGCAAGAATCGAGAGAAAGGAACAAAGTGTGAGTCGGCTGGTTTGTTGTTGTTTTTTTGTTTTTTTCTTCCCCTATCTATTGTTTGATAATGTAACAATAGAGACTTTGTAAATCATATAGTCGAGATTGAACGTCAATTTTATTACAGTTAGCTCAAGAGGGTTCAATTGAGAAGAGAAAGAAAGTCAAGTATCCCAAAAAACCAAAGTCAACTTGGATTGAGATTTGAAAAGATTATTGACGGATAAATGTGGATTTGGTGTGTTTAAGCAAAATAGCAATACTTACATACTACACAAAACTGACTTCAAACTTTTAGCTGCAATTTGAAACCTAACACAAATCAAATCAAACAATAGAAACACTGGCAATGATGATGACGATATGAACAATTTTGAACATATTATAGATAAACTTAGTAGATGGTTTAGACTCTACAGATATCTTCTAGTTGTGGTTGATTAGAAGAAATTTTACTAGTTTAGTTAGAAGAGATAAGTTGATATATGTACGATAATTATGGAATAGACACCACAGATTGAATAGTACTAGCAATAAAAAGAAACTTTTCCACTCAGTAGAAATTTTTTTTAGTTGAAATTTTTTAGCCATGATCAACAACAACAACAAGAACAAGAACAACCACAAGAATAAGTACATTTACTAATAATAATTTTTTTTTCTTGGTATTCGTTCCGTCTCATCATTCATTAACTATTTAATCTTGTTATTTATTATTATTGTTGTTATTTATGTATGTGACTATAATTGTTTTTTTATTTTTACAAAAGATACATCATCATATATATTGGAAGAGTATTTCCCATCAATTGTCATTTACAAACACCGAAATCTTTTTTTTTCTAACTCTATTCTTTTTCTTTTATAACAATTCGTTAAATCTTACTTTATTTAATTAGTGGAACCTTAAAATTCTTATCAACTGTTTCAAAATATTCATTCCGTGTTTACATACTTTATTCCGAAAGTATTAGATCTAGACTCGTTTGTAATAGCAACAACAACAACAGCAACGATTCAACTGTAACAACAATATTAATTTATTGAAAAAATAGTTTAAGAAGTTCACGAATACAACATCATCAACAAGATTCAATTGAAACAACAATCTATAATCTACAAGACAATCCAACACATCCAGGCAAATAATCAGGAGTTAAAAAGATTTACAGAATTTCTTTTCATTTTTTTTTCCAGCTTGTTAAATTATAAAAGTCCTCGACCGCCCTATTTTGGTTCCCGGTTTTTTTTTAACCACAACACATTTGACTTATAGATTCACAATTTATCTTTGGTTTATATATATATATATATTTATTATAACCAACTACGAAGAATAACCACCACTTCCTACACACCAAGAAAAAACATATTAGCCACTAACCTTATTCTAAAAGAAACTTAATCTTGGTACAGAACTAAAGTTAGAATTTTAAAGTTTAGCTATACAGTTTTTACAACCAACGAATCCCTAGAATTGTTTTTTCAGGTTTGCATTATTTACAACCACCACCACCACCACAACTATCAAAAAGTTTTAACCACTTATTACTTCCCTCAATCAACAAACACATATACATACAACACTCCAACCATGTCAAATACAATTCCACAATATTTTATTAGAATTTTCAATCTAATATTTCTGGCCAGAAGGAAAAATTTCCAATTAGCATTAATATCAGGGTTATTATTTTTTGGTTCATTTGTCATACTATCAACTACATCATATAGTAAAAAATTCAATTATTTTGATGATTTAATCTTGAAAATATATGATTATAATTATCTAACTAATAATTATAACATTGACTATTTAGCTAAAAATGATCCAGAAGCTTATTTCAATGTTAAAGTTCAACAAATTGTTGATGAAAAAAAGCAACATGATTTAGAAAGTAAATTTTGGTCACTTGATACTAAAATTAATGATGATCAAGCAACTTTACAAATTCCAGCATATTTCACATATAATAAACCTAGAGATAATAAGAACCTAGAGGATTCTGAGCAATCGTCAAAACCAGTGGAAAAACCATTGATTCAACCATTTGATCCAAGATTCACTTTAGCAATGTATTATTATTATCTTGATCAACAAATGACAACCGCCCATCACGATTCTTCTTCTTCCTCTTCTGGGAATTCAATTACAGTACCTTTTAATTGGTATGATTGGGTTGATATGTCAGTATTGAACAAATACTTATTAGCTCCCAACAAAGATAAACCAGATTGTTCAATCTTAGATGCTCATGAAGATGCTAGAAAAATTGAAACTGAAAAGAAGAAAATGGAAAAATTAGCTAAACAATGGGATGAAAATAAACGTAAAGCTGAAGAAGAAAAGAAAAAAGCCGAAGAAGATAAAAAGAAGGAAGAAGAAGAAAAGAAGAAGGCTGAAGAAGAGGAAAAACAACGTCATGAACAAGAAAAACAAGCATTAGAAGAAGACAAGAAGAAATTAGAGGAAGAAAAGAAAAAAATTGAGGAAGAAAAGAATAAGTTACAAGAGCAACAACAACAACAACAAGAAGAGAAAGCCAATGATGGAAACCAAAAGCATTCTAAATTTGTCAAACGAGATGATGAAATCAAAATGCTGACTAGCCAAGACAAATCAGATTCAGACTCTGATAGAGCAAAAATCGATATGACGACATTTTTCAATGAAGCATTTGAAAAACTTTCTGATGAAGATAAAGCTAGTGTTGCTAAAGATGTTGAAGATGCCGTGAAAAAAATTACTCAACCTTCTAGTTGGTGTGTTCCTAATGCTAAACTTTCTATAGATCATAGTGATAAACAAATTGTTCATCCTGGATTTAACGTTTTCAAAAGTCCTGGAAGAACCACTCCACAAAAAGCCATTATTGCTGGTAAATCATTTCTTTATTCATATGCACCACCACCATCCCTGATTTTGTTTTTAACTTCTGAAGGTTCATATTCCGTGAATGTTCAACATAGTGCACCACTTTTAAGAAATGGTATCCCAGAATCATACCTTGCCAATAATAATTTCGATGTTTCATTAAATGTTTTACAACAATTACATAAATTGAAGAAAAATCATAAACCAGATACAGCAAAAGTTATTAATGATTATTTATTACATATCCCCAAGGAAAGTTTTAAATATGATCCCGATTCAATTATATTTGATTACACTAAACGTTTAGATAAAGGAGAAAAATTGACTATCAAAGAACTAAAATATTTACAAAGTTTAGAATATTCTAAAGATAAAGTAGCTCATGGAGGTCCACCAAAATATTTTGCTGAATCAAGATTAATTGGTACCACTGTGGGAGATCATTATGATTGGAGATTTTTCAATGGTGTTCAATTTGGAACTGTAGATCAATCATTAACCTTGCATCGATTAATTCGTACTTGGTTATCATTCACTAGAAAAAGTGGTATCACAACATGGATAGCTCATGGTTCATTATTATCATGGTATTGGAATGGTATGGCATTCCCCTGGGATAATGATATTGATGTTCAAGTACCAATTATGGATTTACATAAATTATCTTTACAATTCAATCAAACTATAGTTGTGGAAGATCCAGAAGATGGATTTGGACGTTATTTCTTAGATATTGGATCATTTATAACATTAAGAGAAAAAGGTAATGGTAATAATAATATTGATGCCAGATTTATTGATATTGATACTGGATTATATATTGATATAACTGCATTAGCATTATCCAATAGTGAAACCCCAAAAAGTGATTTAGCAGAATTACCGAAAAATTTTGAAATTAAAGATAATAATTATAAACCTGCTAATGAATTATTACAAATTTATAATTGTCGTAATAATCATTTTAATTCATATGATGAATTATCACCATTAATGAAATCTTCTGTCGAAGGTGAAATTGGTTATATCCCATCAAGATATTCCACAATATTAACACGTGAATATCGAAGTGGATTATCATCAAATTCTCATGGTGGATATATTTTCATTGCTAAACTTCGATTATGGGTTAAAGAAGAAGATTTATATTATTTCATTAAACATCGTGATCAATGGACCAAATATCATAGTTTTAACACTAAATTATCTCAAGATCCAAGTAATACTTTATTACAAGATTATTCTTATTTAATGAGTGAACAAGAATATGAAAATTTACAATATTCTACAGATTTAGAACATGATAATCCATTTAAAAAAACCAAAAAACCATTAGAATTGAAAAATTCTGAACTTGAAAAATTAAAACATATGAATGAATCAGAATTATTACAATTTTTAAATAATGATGATATTTTAATTCAATTTTTTAATGCTAAAGAATTTACTAGTTTCCATGAACTGGAAATTATGCAATTGACTTTTGGTAAATCAACGGCAAAATTAATGTCACTGGCAATTGATTTCCCACCAATAAAATATGAACCTTATTTATACAAATTGAATCATGATCTTGATACTTTTGAAAATAAAGTTGATCGTTATTTAGCATTACAAGATGCTTATCAACAAGAACATAATAATAGTCCTTCTGGTAGTTCTGATAATGGGTTTATGGAAATTGAAGAAGATTTAGATTTTGCATTTTAAAAAAAAAAACATAAACATATTTACTTACATCCTCATTAATTCAAGTTTTGACTTGTGTGTACTTTTATAGATTTTTATTTTAATTTTAACAACATTTTAATAATCACCAAATTATCGCTTTTACATCAGGATCAAATTCGAGTCGCAACGATTCTTAGACGTCCTAACTGCATATCAAACCTCATATCTACTACTTAACCGGAAAACAGAATTTCATTGCCGACTTTCTTGCCCAAAAAACAAAAGAAAGAAAGAAGTAGAAGAAATTTTTTTTTTAAAAACAAATTACAAATTAAATAAACTTGAAAGTAGAAATCGTTGTTGTTGTTGATCTCTTCCTCCTCCAATTGAATGTAACTTTTCTTTTTTGATAAGGACTGTATATTACAAAGTTGTTAAAAAGATTATCTATGTCGTATATAGATACCCAATTTGTGGAGGAGAATGTCGTTTCGTTCTTTGACCACGTGATTTACATTAGATTATAATTCATCGTTTAACTTGTAATATACTTTGTTTAATTTGATTTTACACACTTCAGAGACACCTCAATACTTTAATTTTTTATGATATTAAGCAAAAGACTTGATTTGACTCCCAAGAAACGATGAAGGAAAGATATTGAAATTACAAAGTATTGATTATTTATGATTGATTTTAACTAATGGTATAATTAAATTAAAATAAATAAAGAGATTTCTATTATAAATCTATAACAACAATAAAAAGCAAACAAAGGATTAAAATGAGGTGTTAAGATCTTTTTTTTTTGCAGTTGGATGATGATCACATAATCATCATTAATCCAAAAACTACCAATATTAAATATTTAATATTTTCAATTGATAATTGATTAGATCCATTTTCATATGGCAAAGTACCAACAATAGAAGTAGCAGGTGATCCAGTTTCAGAAATTTCATTAGGAATAGTTGATGGAGATACGAAATTTGTACCATTTGTAATACCATTACCGGTTTCAACTGCAGTTACCATAGCAGTCATATCATCGGAATTGATGTGAACTCCATTATTTTCATTATCAACAATTGATGTGTTGCTTGATTCAACAATATTTGAAGTTGAAGTTGAAGTTAAAGGATTATAAACGGTAGTAGAAACTTCCTCAGTATTGGTTACAACTGGGATAGTCTCTGTATTGGAAACATTTTCAATCAAAGTACTAGGAACATTATTGTTATCAACAGAAGTGTTATCATTGGAGTGTCCAGTAGTAACGGTGGTATAAGAATCATTTGAAACATAAGTTACAACATTTTCAAAACAATCAGATTTGTTACAACTAGTGATAGTAGCAGTGACAAACATAGTACTTGATTCAGTTGAATAAAACCCATTTATTTCCAGTTCTGTCTTGGTCATGGATAATGAACCATCATGATTATTAGCAATAGATGTTGATTCTGAAGTTGAAACGGCACCAGAGACATTGTTTTCATTATTCCAAATTGAGCTACTAGTATTGATTTCAGATTCCGATGGGGAAACAAGAACTGTGACGCCATTGTTTATATCAGTAGAAGAAGAAGCAGAAGCAGAATCAACAGTGGTAGTGGTAACAGCTGAAAATTCACTGGCTGATACAAATGAGGTAGCACTACTAGTCAATACTTGATCAGATGGGCTAACAATAGCAGATTCAGTGGCTGGTTCATATGAACTAACACTATTAGTCAAACTTTCATTGGATTGATTGACGATACTAGATTCAACAACATTAGACTCATTTGAAGAGCCAATTTCCCAAGTTGAAGTAAATTCAGGAGCAATTTCAGATGATGATGATGATGGAGCAAAGGTAGATAAAGTTGTTAACGATGTACCTGATTGGCTAACAATTCCAGATCCAGTAACAATAGAACCATCAGATTTTGTTGTAGTCCAAGTTGAAGTAAATTCAGTTTCAATCACAGTATATGACGGCACAGCTAATGAAGTGACAGGTTCAAAAATTGTCAAAGTAGTCAATGAAGTCCCAGATTGACTAACAATGCCAGACTCAGTAGTTATTGATCCATCAGAATTGGTAGTGGTCCAAGTTGAAGTAAATTCAGTGATGATGTCAGATGAAGTAGACATTGGTGGAAATGTGGCTATGGTAGTTAAGGAAGTACCGGATTGGATAACAACACCAGATTTTGTTGCAACCGATCCATCTGAGCTGGTGGTAGTCCAGGTAGAAATGAATTCACTGGTAATTCCTGATTCAGTTGATGATGGTGGGAAGGTAGCAATAGTGGTTAACGATGTTCCGGATTGACTAACAACTCCAATCTCAGTGGTAACAGAACCATCAGAGTTAGTGGCGGTCCAAGTGGAAATAAACTCAGTAGTAATATCTGATGATGTGTATAATGGTGGGAATGTAGCAATAGTGGTGAATGAAGTACCAGATTGACTGATAACACCAGACTCAGTTACAAAAGAACCATCTGATTTTGTGGCGGTCCAAGTTGAAGTAAATTGTGTCTGGATATCACTAGATTCAGCAGCTGATTCAGTAGCCGATTCAGAAGTATGAACAGGAATTGGAGTTATTTCAGATTCACTCATGACAACAGAATATGTTGACTCCATATTGACTAAACTAGAAGATTCCCAAGTGGAAGTTAATTTACTGTCAGAAATAGTAGATTTTGCAGTTGGAACAGCTGAAGTTTCACTAATGTAATTTGATTCAGATTGATTAATAGTTTCTGATTGTTTGGCTAACAATGATTCAGAATGGGATAATTCCATAGTAGATGATAATTCTATTTCCAGAGCACTGACAGTTGATGAAATTAAAGATTCAGCAATCACAGATGACATATCAGGTTGTGGTTCAGTAGATGGTTGGACAGAATCAGTGCTAACTGCTGGTTCAGAAATGTTGATAATTATTGATTCACTTGGGGTAACAAATGTTGGTTCAGCAGAAGAAGATACTTTTGAGATATGTGTTTCACTAGGGAAATATGAATCAGATGATATTTCAGAAGATGAAGTTGAGATTGAGACTGCACCAACACTGGTAGATAATTCAGGGATAGATGATTCATTGACAATTATAGAATCACTTGGTGTGACAATCGAAAAAGAAGATGCTTTGGGATCTTGTGTTTCACTAACAAACAATGAATCAGAAGTGAACGAGTCAACAACAACGGATGATTCAGTAACATGTGTCTCAATGGTAGTAGATGATGAGGTGATAGCAGAAGATTCGTGAGCCATAGAATGTTCACTCGAAGAATATGATTCAACATCAGAAGATTGAGCAATAGTAAAGTCACTAGCAGATTCAAGAGCAGATTCACTGGAAATCATAGTACTGCCATTAACAGAGGATTCGCCAATAGAAGATGACTCTTGATTCGCAGAAATATGACTGGAAACTGGGATTTCAATGGATGAAGTTTGAACAGCTGATGATTCAGAACTTGCCAAAGTAATTGATGAGCTTTCATTTGATGAAGTTTCAACAGGAATATTGACACTAGAAGATAAATCAGTGGACATAGCAGTTGAGGTGGGTGCAGCAATAGCAGTTGTCAAGGTTGGGAAAATTGATGTGGTGGTGAACCAAGATCCAGTTTTATCGGTCAGAATATTAACAACACCAGTTTCAGTTACAGTGTTACCAGCAGTATTTGTTTTTGTGATGGTGGTAGTGTATTCTGTTGGTTGAGTACCTGGTGCTTCTGGAATTGGTTTACATGGAATTTGACAAGATTTAGGTAAAGTTCTTGTTGGAACATGGCCATAATAAGCAACTGACCCTAAAACTGTGGATGGAGTACCTGATCCAGAATCAGTAACCACTTGGAATTTAGATGGCTCGTACCCTGTACCAATGTTGAATTTTTGTTCAAGCAAAGTATTTCTTAAAGTCAAAATACCAGAAGCAGTATCATAAGTGAAAGCTGAATTGAAAATAGTTCCAACTAAGGGAAGAGTCAAACCAATTTTGTTACCATCACCGAAACCATAAACATTAAATGTTTGTGTGGTTGATACAGCTTGAACAATCATTGATGAACCTTTATTAGTTAAATAAAAATTTTGTTTGGAGGAAACGGCTAATACAACATTGGCAATATAAATAGTGGAATCCCCTTTAGCAGTGAAACAACCCGAACCCTTAATTTGAGTTGTTTGTTCATAAACTTGATTATTTAAACAAATTTGTCCATCATTAGTAATAGATCCCATTGAAACCCCAAGATTTACTGTACCTGAAGTTCTTTGATTTTGGAAAAACAGCAATAACCCGGTATTAGTCCACAGAGCAGAAGTAAGTGAAGTGGAACTTGATGATTCTCCAGAAGAACCAAAATACATTTCCCCATTGTTAGTGAAGGAAATACCTCTCAAGTCATAAGAAGATGATGTTCTTGAAATACGTGAATCAAAGGAGATAATACCATTATTGGTGATGGAATGAAGTATAGTTGTTAAACTGACTTGAAGTGCCAAAAGATGAGAAGTCAGGGTGATATATAACCCAGCATCGGCTCTGACATCTAATTTACCAACAAAATTGGTATAAGCATTGTCAATGATAGACCAAGTAGCACCAGTATAAATAATGATATCACCTAAATTTAAAGTGATGGAGCCACGATCAACTTTATTTTCAGCAATTTCGATAGCAAAAATTAATTGAGTGAGTAAAGCGATTGAAATAAGGATATTCTGGAACAATTTCATATTGCGGATGATGATTGGTTTGTAATGATGGGAAAGAATTAATCTAGAAAAATTTTTTGTGGAAAACAGGAATGGATATTGGTTGAATTTATAGTTTTTCAATTCATATAGATTAGAGTTGGTTTCTTTTTGGTGGTTTTCTATTTAGTAGTATAGTGATCAATAGTTGCAAAACGAAATTGATTTCTTTTTTTTTTTTTGTTTTCAAATGTTCTGGAAGATTGTTTGATGGGGACCACCCCCGAAAAAGTTTCTTTTTCCATTAATCTCTAAAGTCTTGGGAGATATAATATCGTTGATCATTGTAACATGGATACTTTTGTTCGGGTAAGAAGTCCGGTTTGACCGTTTTATTTGTTGTAACCCATTAAAGAATATAATAATTTCGGATGTGTTAGGCGGTGACATATATTGAACAAAATGCACGACACCGGTGTGTCTTGTAATATTCATCCTTGGCACAACCCAGCATTTAGTAAGAGTATTATCAATTGCAAAACTGCTATGTTTATGTTGAAGAATGTATTTAATATATGCAACTGAAGAAGTTGAAGTTTTCGGCTAGTGCGTGAATGTATAACAGATTTTGTAGAATCAAAACAAGGACAAAAAGTAGTTACAGTTCTAGTATAGATCAACTTCTTCCACAATACAATACTTTCGAAAACCATAATCGCAACTGACCTCATAGTTTATCTCTGTGATTCAAATTAATAATCGTCATTGGGTTACAATTGGAATAGTGTATAGACTAGTGGAGCTAGCCAATTCGTTGTCGATATCCACTGGATTTATCTATTATACGTCTCCAACGAAATACATATTTATCAAACGAGTAGAGACCATACATATAAGTATTGTCTAAACCAAGATTTGATCACTACTACAAAAATTCTAGTGATTTGCTGACATAAGCTGTATCGAAACTTGAATAGATGCGTGTGAGCGTATATGAGCGTTTATAGTCGTGTAGTATGGTTAACATATATATTACTACTATAACGTGTTGTAATTGGGTTCTTGCCTACCTCGTCCGCCCTCTATACCTGACCCAAATTACACCTGGGGAAATCTACTTATTTATATACTATTATTCTCGACATTTCGCACCACGTTTACTGCCCGGCGTCACCGGCTCCCCGCTCTCTGCTCTGATATTTCCGGGTACATTGCATTTTCCCGTTGTCGTAGGATATTCATCCTCGGCACTACCTAACGCAGTCTAGGTGTGTCTCTTCACTCCCCCAAAATCTAAGTATTATGTGGGTACGTAACCCTAACAGAAGGTGGAGTATCATAGTAATGCGCAGATTTTCTCTGATCAATATGGTCTTTAAGTTTATGAGTGCCAATAGTCGTTGACTAAATGTCGTATATCATTGATTGAATGTGGTAAATTATTATGAGTGTCGTAAATTATTGTATGAATCTGGAGTTTATTGAATGAAAGGTACTCGTGGATCATTTCTGATCATGACATCTTTATGTAAACAGGTCTGAAATTCAGCCGTGTCATCACGTGAGGAAGCTTGAACTAATCCAAAACTTCTGATGTGGGAAAAAGTGCCATTGGTTGTATTATATGTAAGTTACCTTATTCTAAACTTATTCTAAGTTAATCATGAGAATGTCGGAATTGTTATTATTTGTAAATTATAATATAGGTCTAAAACTTCTTAATGAAGGACCTGTAATTTGGTGCTTTTGAATTCTTTGTTATCAACATGACGACTGAAAGATGACTTTTGTTGTTCACAGTACCGCTCAATACTGCGTTATTATTCTTTATTAAATGTAAAATAGTTAATCTTGATTGGTAAGTGTCTTCGTTGTAAAATTGTATCGAATTATTTGATTATGATTGGCCGAATCAATTGTGGTGCCTTAATGTATTACTTCATTATCTTGAGAGGATCTAGTAGCATGTTCCGCTTTTCTTTGCTTCGACTTTATGTAGTATGCAAGAACAGCTTTGTATTATCCAGGAGTAAACTGTTTGTCTTTCATCTCAGCAAGTGCAACATCGTTGTTATGAATATTTAGTGCTTCTCCCAGTAAAACTGGTGGTCGTTCTGGAATTATTAGCAATATCCATTCTTCGCTAATGCGGAATCAGGAATATCGTATATCGAGACCTTATGATTATTATTCGTGGGAATTGCTTCCTGGCACTGAAACCATTCATGGCTTAAAATATCACTATTTGTATGTTCACTGCGATTTTAGCTAGTTCGCCGATTATATTTGTGTAAACTGCTTTTGGTCACTGGACTGATATTTGACTCCATCTCGTGGTCACCTTTATCCAAATAATCATCTTTCATTAACAACCTCGTCTCCACACGTCGCAGTAGCTTCTGTGCGTAAGTATTTTACCACCTAATATTTGTATTTCTGATCTTTGCTGCTTTAATATGACTAGTCTTTTTATAGGCGTTTTCTGACGGGCGTTTTAAATATAGACATTGCTTGCTGTAGCTGTCGTAGATGGTAACCTTCTCATCTTTGTTTCTTAATTCTTCCTCAATAGTTTCTTGCTTGCCTGGATTTTCTGAGCTCTAGACTCATGGCCAATGCTTCAACGAACTCATAGTGTCATATGTTGGCTTTGTGCCGTAAAACAGAATAATCTGTTGACATAGACCCCTACTTGTTGGTGATCACCATTATGGTATAAGAAAAACATATTGGGTTATTTGTCAAGCTTGGTAAAATCTCGTATTTCGTAATATATGCAGCAGTATCTGAAGGTTCCATAGGAAACTTGTTCAAGTGAATATAACAAGAACTATTGTATAACATGCATTTCATACATCTTGTATGTGTCGTCATGGAAATCTCTTTGCGATCTCAATTATCATGCAATGTCTGTTTCCTCAAATGACTCGTTCTAGAACTTAAAAACTCCTGACACGACCATGTGGTCAATGGTGTGTTTATTCCTCATTGTATATGGGATTATTTAAATGTTGGTTAAACATATTAATCACTGCCAGGTTGATTTAATATGGACATCTTTTCATGTGTCTTCAAATTTGACTGTTTTTCGTGTCATTATTATTTTCAGTAATTTTCCCTTAACAGCACTTATTGTTTTCTGACTCTTCGTTGTTGGTCTTAGTTGGCGCAATAATTATGCAGCCATTTCGAATCGTATAAGTTCTATATGATTTCGGAGGAGGAGGTACCTTCTCTAACACTTTTGTGCGGAGAAATAATTGGTAATCTCTGATATGTGCGTTATTTCATTCGGGATGTCAAATCTGGACACTGCGTACAACTGCGTTAAACTGTATAAAGCTGTGGCTAGCTATGTTAGTGGATGTGTCTCAACAGGGTCTGTTATATTATGTAATTCCCTGGAGTTATGTATTTCTCTCATCCATGTACGCCTTTATTCTCTGAACGGTCTTTGTTATTTGTGTATTTATAAGTTATAGTATGCCATTGTTTAGTGTTAGTAGTAATTTCATCATTTATGATATTGGCGATGGTAATACTTTTCTGACTTCTTGTTAGTCGGGATTCTTCGTCGACATGTACGTATAATAGTCGGAGTTGTACTATCACACAGAAGCAACAACCAGGACTTAGTTGTAGATTGAAACATTGGTTCATTTGGACTTATTTGGAAACACTATCTCCATTTTCATAGATCAAGGTTCTCCCCCGGAATGGGCCCATACACGGGGTCAAGGAAGTAAATTCTTATTTAAATATGGAATGCCATACCAATAGGCTCCATTTGGTATTTGCAACTTCATAGATTGTATTCTATAATCCTGATAAATCCCAAACTGGAATATTTTGTATGCGTTTGGATAAACGTTTCTTTAACTTGGCCTTAACTTTAGGTGTCTTATCCGCTCCTCGGGTTACGACCGCCTCATCTACTAGGACAATTTACACTGGCTGACTTGGCCCTAAGTACGGCATTACCACCCTCAGTGGAATCACTTGAGGACAAATCGGGAGTTTCGCTAATATGGGCCTTCGCAGACGGTGGGCGCAGGTGCCTGTTGCTAACGATACGCATTACCGCTTGACTGTCCAATTTCTCGTACCTCAGTGAGTGACTTTTCCCATGTTTGTTATAAACATTCCTGGCAGATATGTTTGTGGAAGTTGTCTATTATATTTCATTCTTGACAAACCGTTGTTAATCGAGGTATCAATTCGACCTACTTCAGTATTTCTCAATTGATAAATCAGCATCACTACTTCCTTTGTGATCCTTTGACGAACTAAGTCGCTTAGGTCAGCCAAATATGGTTCGAGTACTCGTATTTGGGGTCTATGAGTTAGTCTTAACCTGTGATGTGTTATCAATGAGCGTCATAATATTATGTAATGGAATTTTGCCACGGGGAAATTCGACGTTGTCACCATCATTCTCCCCCAATTTCCGCGTGTGGTTTCATAGCTAATATTTGGAATATTTTGATTAAAAATTTTTGTTTGTTGTATCTCATTGAAATTTAGTGCAGGAAATTTGGTTATCAGTGTGTGTGCACTGATGCAATCCTGTATCCTCACTGAAAGAACAGTCGAGGTGGGAGTGTTTTGATGTTCAAGACCTTGTGGCTTCTCTTTTTGTGAATTAATGTTGGCAGGAGACAATAGTTATCATCCATACCTGTGAAGGATATTTGAGTTTGTCAATCTCACCTTCTATTACAGAATCGTCTTAAGTGAATTTTTTAAGATTTTGTTGAATATAAAGTCAGAAGTGGATATAAATATCACACTTTTAAGGGAAAATAATTAGTGCTTCGACAAGAATGTCCCATGGCCCACATTTAATTGTAATCCATATCCCTATTTTTCGGTCTATCCGTCTGTCTGTCTACTTTAATGTATTGTCTGTTCATGTACGTAGTTGTAAAAATTGGTAAATATCTTTGCACTGGAAGAAAAATCCATGCTATATGTTGAAATAATTGTCGAGCTCTGTTTCATACTCCCAAATGTCTATTGATACTTGTTAAATTAATTGTTTTATAATGATGGACGTGGAAATATAAAATCGTAGAACATGACATTGGAGACTTGATTGGCAATTTATCGTTGGTTTATCCAAAACAATGTAAGTTCTGGTGCCTAAAATGGGATTCTAAAATAACACAGGATTGATCCTGGTAATGGATAGTTTATGTGTTGAAAGAAGAGTTCTGTCTGTTTATATGTTTATTCTTCGTATGTGAGATTTCATGTTGACTAGACAAGAACTTCATTCTTCGAACGCGCTTTTGGTGACATCTTGGAGTCTATTCAAGGTTATTAGATATATTCTATGAAGACGACAAATCAGGAGCTTGTTTGTGTGCTAAGGGCATCGCTCTGTGGAAATACATCTTGGATGTCTGCCCGAACTTTAATATGGTGGAGAACTTCGTTTTTGTCGTGGGTATTAAAATGCTAAATAGCAGACTCGTTGGTCTAAATATACTCGTAGGTAATAGTCTAGGTGTGACTGTAAGTGTCATCCGAAAAATCTTCGCTGACGAACAACTCCATATCATTGCTTCTTTCAGGGTGTGTTAAACTAGGTCCATAAAGAATCACTGTAAGTGAAACTGTGAAAAACATCAGGATGTCTTTATTCAAACAATACCTGGATGCTTAGGGTTAGTTAATTGTAAAATCACTATGAGATAGAACCTGTTCAGCTTGAAATGCTTCACTCTCCCTTTAGATAGATGAATGGGTTGAATATGAAGTCTCTAAAATCTAAACGATCATGTAAGTATCGGGTTATTTGATAATACGTGTCATGTAACTTTGAAAGTTAGTGGCTATGGGCCATTGTAAATTGACGTAAAACTGATTGTCAAGTAAAACCTGTGAATATAGTTCGCATATTTAGGTCCATGTTTGATTTAATGTTTTTAAAACAGTTTTGATATATCAGGGTGAAACCTGTGCATGGTACCTTTGAGTTGAATTGTAATTGTTAGCTATGGATATCATACATCATCATCACCAGCTGTGGTAATATTAATATTGATTTAAAATGTTTCAGGTGCAGCTTGTGCTTGCTCTGGTAAGTTAAGTTTTAATAAGATGTGTTCAAATGAGAGAGACAGTATTAGTTATAATAACTGTTGTATTTGGCAATCTTTTTATGAGATGTTGGAAACATTTTCTTATATTCTTGATAGATTTATGTACTCTATATATCGAGTACGCTCAACCAAAATCCTAGTGAACATGATATATATCTAGTCCGTGCTGAGAATTGGGAGCTTGTTTCAACGAGTCATTTGTCTTCTCTTCATTCCAGTGGTGTTGATGAGTAGATTTATTATTTTTTAATATTTGTTAAATGTTTAATATATTTCTTCCTCGATCTCTGCGTGTTGTAAATATAGGCTGTGTTAGTAAGTCAAGTTATCTAATTCTTTTGATGTTATATATTACTGGCTTGATAGCACTTTTGATGTTATAAATGACTGGCTTGATAGCACTTTTGATCAACCTCTATTGGAGGGATAAGTCTCACGCTGCTTCTAAATAAACGGAGGGAGGGTATCTTCAACTGTCATTCGATTTATATTCTTACGCCAAAATACAGTCAGTAATGACGCAGTAGTATATCACTTCTTGAAGAAGGAGGTCTTTAATATGAGACACTCAGAATGGCAAGTTGAGTTTGAGTAGTATGAGGTTATGAAATGTATTCAGTTCTCGATTCTAATCCTTTATTTATATTGAACAGGATGATATTAGTTATCAATGCCGAAAACATTGTTATTCGTATGATGAAACTGGAAACTTGAAATAACATTTCTTTTTCAGGTGGCTTTTAGTGTTTGTTGGGGGAAGTTAAAACTTTCTTCACACATGTTTGACATAAGTCTTGGATGCTCCTAAACCCCAATCAAAAAAAAAATACCAGTAGTCGGAATACGACTAGGTAGAAAATATGGATGCACCGTGTGTTGTTAATTGATATATCATCCTCAATCCCTATCCCTCTTTGATAAATAACTTTGTTATATTAATATAAGTCTTTTGATGGATAAATTTATGTAATATTTTGATGGGAGAGGGTATTATCAAAATTTGCCACTGGATTTAAATCCCTTAAAATTGTAATGTTAATAAATAAATTAAAGTGTAATAATGATTACTTACTTCACGATTTTCGTGAGTTGTGATAGTATGATGAATTAAACTGTTATTGTTGTTATTTTGGCACTCATATTAATTCTAATATATTTTTAAAATCCATAAGAAATGGTGTAAAATGAATATTTTCAGGTATAGTGACAAGACTTGGAACGAACGGTCTTTTGACTTCTAATCTGAATAGATGCGTGTGAGCGTATATGAGCGTTTATAGTCGTGTAGTATGGTTAACATATATATTACTACTATAACGTGTTGTAATTGGGTTCTTGCCTACCTCGTCCGCCCTCTATACCTGACCCAAATTACACCTGGGGAAATCTACTTATTTATATACTATTATTCTCGACATTTCGCACCACGTTTACTGCCCGGCGTCACCGGCTCCCCGCTCTCTGCTCTGATATTTCCGGGTACATTGCATTTTCCCGTTGTCGTAGGATATTCATCCTCGGCACTACCTAACGCAGTCTAGGTGTGTCTCTTCAAAACTAATCTCATGTTCAATGTCGGAAAATTAGCGCAGCTAAAAATAACAACACTCATTAATGTATATCCCCGCAAATCAACTTATCTTGAGAAAGAATAACTTACGACTCTACCATGGAGAATACACGAGGTATATTCAAATAAAAGATGATTCTAGTAAATTCATAAAGTCATTAATTACAGTGATTACAATAATTACTACAAACAAAAGATAAAATATGCATACTGAGATAAGAAGGTGCTAAAAATAAAAGTGATCATATTATGTGTCGTAGTACTTGTTCGTTTAGGTTTCAATTGACTCTTCCAAAACATCAATTAGTACAGCTTTCTACCAATAATAAACCTGGGGTAGGTCAACTTCCTGGTACTAAATGAATATCACGATTACGTAATATCAAAAGTAGTCCACAACTAATCAATCCAATAAACAGCACTACGAGGTTGATAGCGAAAAGTTCGTAAATACATTTTCTGCAAAACAAATGGGGAATTGGTCATGGTATATCAATTACACCTCCAAGAGGATTTGGTATAAATACAGATGAATCTATCCATATTCAATGAATCATAGTTATAAAGACTTTCTCTACAAAACAAAATTCAAATTACTCAACAATGAAGTTCATTATTATATTATTTACCTTAATTCTGATTGTTACAGCTGCTCAGAGAATCTACAACAAAGATTACCTGTACTATGGTTGTAATTCATACTGTGATAAAGTTCTGGATCAAGAAGATGCATGTGGCTATTATGATGACGATGTTTCATACCAAGACTATTATGGTTGTTTATGTGGAAATGAAACTTTTTTTAGCAATTTGAAAAGCTGTGATTGTTTTACCAGTATCATTGCTTCTGTATCAAAATCAGTTTGTTCAAAGGCAACTGAAGATTCGGATTGGGGATATTATGATGATAGTACTCTGTCAATCATGGACTTTTTCACTGCTGACAATACACCAGCATCTAACACTGGCATGACTACACAAACTGATGGTGCTATTAATGATAACCAAAATACCGGCTCTAAAACAAGTTCAGGAGCTGCTAATTATTTAACAAGTTTCAGTATTGGTACATTTTTTGTTTTTGTTTTAGGTTTAATTTGAGTAAACCCTACAGGCTTTGTCTTTGATTAAATTGTGTTTTTATTCAATATATATGTGTTTTTTCAAAACCATCGTGGTAACTTGTTCTGAATGTAGACTAGAAATTTTCAGTATCTTGAAATTAATTGAACTATGAAATAAATAGATAACAACCCCAATCTCTGATGAAAACCTACCAAACAGACTTTACTGAAAGATGTATAATGATGTTATAATAACGTACTCTGAAGAATACTCACTAGCATGTATAAATTATCCAAGTGACAGTATTTTGACTTGATATCCTTGTGTAGCATTAACAACGCCCATCGGTAATTCAACCGAAAGAAAACCCAAAGTTACGAAAAAAAAATACTTTTTATTTGGGGAAAATAATAAATGAAACAAGGTTACAAATCAAGTTTGTTGGTATGACTGAAAATCGAATAAAATACCGAAACTCCCCCTTCCTTATTAAGCACAACAGTTATTATTAAATGAATTTTCTTGGATATAATATTGGTTGTTGATTGATAATAATATTTTTCATTGAAATTGAGAAGAAATGTTCAACCAAAAAAAAAGAAACTTTTGAACAAACTTATTTGAGATTCATACGATGATATTCAAGAAATTAGAAGTTAAGATTATCTTGGCAAATAGATGGTTCATGGCTAATTGTTGTAAAATACTTGCACCTTTCTTTACTCTATCTAACGTAATCTTCTGTTGTTAATAGTGAATTTTTCTTATGATATCACGTGAGCGTTTAACAAGATCAGAACTACTACTATCTATCAATTCATAAGCTCAACACCATTTACAAAAATCTAATAATTATAATTAAAAATCTTTCTTTATATATTTATCCTTTATAAAATGAACTCTAGAACTAAAAAAAAACAAAACAAAGTCATAATACTCTTTTATCTAGTTGAAATCGTGAAAAACAAACACCACAACAAAAGGAGTAAAAATAGCTATCATAAATTCTTTGCTGTTCAACAACACATTTATTGTTCAGCATTGGTCTTTTCAGATAATTTAGCTTGAGCAACCAAGTTAGCTGGAGCATCCATAGTTGGAAGCATGACTTCAACCATTCTAATCTTATCTGGAACAGCAAAAGCTTTGTCGGCAAACAAATCATTCAATTCACCAACAGTAGAAATTCTCTTAGTTTCGTAATCTTTAGCATTGAATAATGGCAATAATTGCAAGTTGTTCCATGGTTGAATGTCATTGTATTGAGCTTTTTCACCGTGAATCAATCTTTCAATGGTGTAACCATCATTGTTCAAAACGAAAAGATAGGTGTTGTTACATTCCCATTTACACATGGTGGAGATTTCTTGAACGGTTAATTGTAAGGAACCGTCACCAACGAATAAGATGACTCTTCTCTTTGGGTCTAATTCTTGAGCAGCCATGGCAGCACCACAAGTAGCACCAACAGTGTAACCAATGGAACCCCACAAGACTTGAGAAATACCAATAGAGTTCTTTGGGAAACGTGATTGAACGATACCGAATGCAGAAGTACCGGTTTCAGTGATGATGATATCACCTTCTCTGAACCAAGATGAAACTTTAGTCCACAAGTATTCTTGAGTCAATGGAGTTGATGGGGCAGCTGGGGTGTTGATTAATTTGGTTTCTGGAACTGGAACTGGAGTGTAGTTTGGATTGATTGATTTCTTGACGGTTGTCAATAATTTTTGCAAAGCTTCTTTCATTTGAACACCTGGGAAAGTAGCTTGTCTAATCTTGGTGTAATCAGAATGGAATTCAACAATGTTTCTAGTTTTGTAACCGTATGAGAATGAACCAGTGTTGAAATCAGATAATAAAGCACCAATAGATAAGATCAAGTCAGCACTTTCAACAGATTCCTTAACTTCTGGTTTGGACAAACTACCAACGTAAACACCACCGAATCTTGGGTTGGATTCATCGACACTTGATTTACCCATTGGAGTAGTGAAGACTGGGAATTGAGTTTCTTCAATCAATTTGGCAACTTCTGGTTTACAGTTGTGTCTGATGGCACAAGCATCAACCAAGATAACTGGGTTAGAAGCTTCAGAAATCAATTTTTCAACGGTTTCAATAACTTCAGTTTGAGATTCTGGGTCGTTTGGATGTAATGATAAGTCAATCTTTTTGTCTAATAATGATTTTGGAACTTTCATGTCGACCAAGTTGGATGGTAAACCAATGTAAACTGGACGTTGGTAAACATAAGCATCTCTGATACATCTGTCAATTTCAGCTGGAGCAGAGTTAATATCAGCAATAAAGGCACTGGTTTGAGAAATGTTTTTGAACATTCTGTGGAAAACAGTGAAATCACCATTACCTAAAGTGTGGTGCAACAACAATTGTTTAGCTTGGGCGGAAGATGATGGAACACCAACCAAGTTAATGACACCAACGTGTTCAGAATAAGAACCAGCAATGGCATTAGTCAAACTCAATTCACCGACACCGAAAGTACTGACTAAAGCAGATAAACCATTTGGATTGACTCTGGCGTAACCGTCGGCAGCGTAACCGGCATTCAATTCATTGGCATTACCAGCCCATCTCATACCTTCAACTTCATAAATTTTATCTAATAAAGCCAAGTTGAAATCCCCTGGTAAACCGAAAACGGTGTCAACTTTCAATTGATGTAATCTTTCAAAGAAGAATCTCCCTAAAGTAATTTCGGACATTGTAAATTTGATAATTTGTGAGTTTTAAATGAAATATAATATAAAATGATATATTATAAGTTGTGATTGATGATAGTAAAAAGAAAGAAATAAATTTTTTTAAAAAAAACGACAAGATAGGGTGGGACGGGGGGTTCCTTATATATTAATTACAAAGATTTTTCAATTCATACATTAATTTCCACTTAGGCAGCAAATATAACACTAGGTGAATTTGAGGTGGTGGAATGATCTCGTTTTAGTGTTAGGGACAATAGAGTTCCGTATGCATAATCTTTTTGTTTTTTGTTGGCGGCCGGCTGAGTCGAAATGTTTGGTGTGGGTGAAAGTAAAAGTGAAAGTGAAGTGAAGTGATTGCTATAATTCTCCTTTAAACTATTGTGGTTGCGTTTTTGTGTCAACAAATTATTAGTAAAGTATATTTTTAGTGTTTGGAAGATCAGTTGATGCGAAAGTTTCTCATCTCCGATAAAAGCAATTAAGGTGATGAATAGAAGACGAGGGAAAAAAAAAAACAAAGAAACAAATATTGAATAAATGAAATGGTGGTTATCGTAGTGAGCGCTCATACTTAAAGAAAAAAAAAAAAAGAATTAGTTTTGGTTGATACCGGAAGCTGTAAGCGCATACATACAAAATATTCAATCCCTCTAAGCGCATATTCACATTTACCTAGTAAAATATTCAAACATTTCAATTCCCGATCTTCTGGAAAACATATGATCAAGAAGGTTATTTCTGGTTATCGTTTTCTTTAGAATGACTTCTCTGTTTATTGTGAGATGTGTTTGGAGCAACCGTTTATCAGATCTAAACCATTGAAAAGCACGGCAATGCTAGGGTCTGTTGGTGTTCGTATATACGTTATTCGTTTGAAAATTGGTTTTTTATTCACAGATTGCTTTTTGTGAGTGGGGGGAGCTTCAGTTTCTACAATGGAACACGTGATTATTTTGTGACAAAAACATTACTAAAAAAATAGATTTGTCAACCACTTCGTCTTCTTCTTCTTCTTCTCATTTTTTGCCTTGTCACGAGGTAAAAAGGGGGCAGGAGAAAAAAACGATTTTCACACGCACTCTCTGATGATAATTATTATACAAATTAGATTTGTATGGCAACTAATAGTAAATACATTAGAAATCTTGAAAAAAAAAAAACGTGCCAACAACGTGATCACCATCTTTTTTTTTTTTTGGTTGTTTTTGTTTTCTTTCACACTCTAACTATCTTACACTAAACATTTACTACACCAATGGTAAAAGTATGTATTGTAGTTTACTACACCAAGAAGTCTGGTTATGAACTTCAAATGTGTTTAAATATATGATGTGAAGTGGTTTATGCAATTAAGTACAGACAAAGCAAGTTTTACTACGAAGTTGTTTTCATTTTGTATTGATTTTTGTTCAGGCAACTTCCAAGATCACGTTTTTATTTGCAACAGACAAACTTTATCATTTGCACCCTCACTTCATTACATGCAACACATTCTTCAGACAACAACGACTAACATGAATACTGTTCTTATTTTTTTATTTAGAGTCATAAACGAACATTAGAAAAAGACGAAGAACATCAGGAGAAGAAAAAAGCCAATAAGATTTCTAAAGATGATATGGAAATCGATGCTGAATTGTTAACCCAACAAGCTTCTGATTCTGCCCACACTGACACTGCTACTGCTGCAGTGGCTGCTGTTAATAACGAACAAGGCAAAGAATTAGAACAAACCGAATCCAGTACTAATCAAACATCTGCATTGGACAAAGATGATAAGGAGACGAAGGATAATTTGAACCCTAGAGAGGAAACTCAATCTTCTCATCAAGAAATCGACATTCCAAAGGATCAACTTACGAATCAACAAAACCTTGCTGATCAACATCAACAGTATCAGTACCATCAACAGCTTGCTCAAACAAACTTCAAAACCGAACCCACTAATTCAGCCAAACCTCCACACGGATCAGAGGAATGGCATAGACAAAGAAGAGAAAATCATAAGGAAGTTGAGAGAAAAAGAAGAGAATCCATAAATACTGGTATAAGAGAATTGGCCAGATTGATACCAACTACCGATACCAATAAAGCCCAGATTTTACAAAGAGCAGTTGAATACATTAAAAGATTGAAAGAAAATGAAAACAATAATATTGAAAAATGGACTTTAGAAAAATTGTTAACTGAACAAGCTGTTAGTGAATTGAGTGCTTCAAATGAGAAATTGAAACATGAATTAGAATCAGCTTATCGTGAAATCGAACAATTGAAGAGAGGGAAGAAATAAGGGGGATAAGTTTGGAGTTTTTTTTTTTGTAAGAAGTGGTAATATTTTTGTAATTTTTTTCTAAAAAGGAAAAATATATTTATATAATTCTATTAGTGTTGTGTATTATTTTAATTTGACGATGTTTTAATATGTAATTATAAATATGTAAATGTATGGCTGGTTAGATGTTGGGGTTGTGTATTCCTACTCGGTATTTGAAATTATGTTACTATAGAGAGAGAGAAAAGGCAAAGAAGTTTAAGGAACTAAAAAAAAATTTAGTGGTAAGAAGAAAGAAAAAAAAAAAATTTGTACTTATTTTGATTTGTTTCTTAACAACTAGATTTCATTAAAATATGGGTATTCCATTCCCTGATATTGACCCTTATGAAACATTAGGGGTATCAAAGGACTGTAGTCCACTAGAGATTAAAAAAACATATAAAAAACTTTGTCTCAAATACCATCCCGACAAGTTACGACAAAACAACAATGATAATGACAAGGATAAACAACAAGAAATGTTCACCAAAATACAATTTGCATTCAGTATATTAAATGATCCCGTGAAAAGGAAGAGATATGACAATACAGGATCATTAGCAGATTATGATTTAGAAGATGAAGGGTTTGATTGGAAAGATTATTTTGAATCCATTAATGAAAAAATAACCGTTGAGATGGTTGAAGAAGACAGATTAAAATATCAAGGTTCCGAAGAGGAAAAATATGATATTTTGAACAATTTCATTTATTACGATGGAGATTTTCTTAAATTATTTGAATTGATTCCACATTTAGAATTCACTGAATCAGAAGAACAAAGAGTTTATAAGATTATTGATAAAGAGTTGAATAATTTACAAGTCAATGATAGTGTACGAAAATCATGGGAGAAATATACTAAATCAAGAAAAACTAAAGTAAAACAAATGTTAAAGAAGTTAGCCAAAGAGGCGAAACAAGCAGAGGAGTTACAGCAACTACTTCAAAACAAACCTAAAAAAGGTCAAGATTTGACTAGTTTGATTAAAAGTCGTCAAGCAAATCGATTAGATGATTTAATTAATAATTTGGAAAGTAAATACAAGGATAAAAAGGGTAAGAAAAGATCTCCTAAAGATATAGATGAAGATGAATTTGAAAGAATTCAAAATGAAATAATGAAAAAGAAGAAATAACTCACTACGTACTTAAAAAAGGGTTATATAGATGTTTAAGATTTATAATATATGTATAGGAGTGTTTAATGTTAACAAAAATATATTGACGCGAAGCATAATTAGGATTAAGCGTGTCTTGAGAGACAAAAGGAACACTAACAATTAAAATTCTCGCATTTACAACAATACTCACACAGATCATCATCTAAAATCAAAACAAAAAAAATTGTACTGTTGATGATTTTTTTCCTCTGTGCGTTGCCAAATTTGATTTGATTTGAGATTGATACTTCTATTATTTTCTTTTCCTTTACAACCAAATAATAATCTATTCTTAATTATTGTTTGATTGAATCACTCATCTACAATGTCTGAATCAGAATCTGATTATTTTACTGATGGGTCAGAAGATGATTTTGTTCCAACTTCTAAAAAATCCACCAAGAAAAACGCGTCTTCAAAACTGAAACAACCTCTTGGTGATGCAACCAATAGCACTGTCAGTTCATCGCGTTCATCGACCCCTAAGCCTACCAATGCTTCAGAGACATATCAAAAGCTTTCCCAATTAGAGCATATTTTAAAAAGACCCGATACTTATATCGGATCTGTTGAGAAAACCAAAACAGAAATGTGGTGTTTTGACGCAGAAACTGAATCTATGGTGTTCAAAGAAGTCACTATTGTTCCTGGGTTGTATAAAATCTTTGATGAAATTCTAGTTAATGCTGCTGATAACAAAATCAGAGATCCCAGTATGAAGAATATCAGAGTCAAAATCGATGCTGAAAACAACATAATAGAAGTAATGAATGATGGGAAAGGTATACCAATTGAAATGCACACCAAAGAAAATATGTACATTCCTGAATTGATTTTTGGTAACTTGTTGACTTCTTCCAACTATGATGACGACCAAAAAAAAGTTACTGGTGGTAGAAATGGGTTTGGTGCTAAGTTGTGTAATATTTTCTCTACCCAATTTGAAGTGGAAACTGCTGATTTGAATATGGGGAAATTGTATAAACAATCTTGGACAAATAATATGTCAAATGTGTCAAAACCAAAAATCACCACTTTAAGAACCAAAAAGGAATATACCAAGATTACTTTCAGACCCGACTTGAGTAAATTCGATATGGACTGTTTGGATAATGATCTTTTATCTGTTTTAAGAAGAAGAGTTTATGATTTATGTGGTACTGTGAAAAACTGTAACATTTATTTAAATGATAAGAGGTTGAACATCTCCAGTTTTAAAGGTTACGTGGAAATGTATGTCAAAGCTATCAAAGAAAGGTCACCTGAACCTGAACCACAAGATGGAACCATTAAAAATTTCACCACCATTGTACATGAAGTGTTTAATGATAGATGGGAAGTTGCATTTGCTGTTAGTGATGGTTCATTTAATCAAGTCAGTTTTGTCAACTCCATTGCCACAACATCTGGAGGTACACATGTCAAATACGTTTCCGATCAAATAATCAATAAGTTAGTAGAGACCTTATCCAAGAAGGAAAAAGGTAAGAAGAAACTTATGATTAAGCCTCAAGAAGTGAGGGATAATATGTTTTTATTTATCAACTGTCTTATTGAAAACCCTGCTTTCACTTCCCAGACTAAAGAACAATTAACAACAAAAGTGTCTCAATTTGGTGGTAAAGATAAGTTTGTTGCTAATGATAACTTAATCAACCGTATTTTGAAAACCAGTATAGTAGATAAAATCAGAGCTATTGCCAACGCCAACGAAGACAAGGCACTTCAAAAAGCCGATGGTAGTAGAAAACTGCGTATTAAGGGTCAAGTTAATTTGGTTGATGCAAACAAAGCTGGTACAAAAGATGGACACAATTGTACTTTGATCTTAACAGAAGGGCTTTCTGCTATGAATTTAGCTGTTGCTGGGCTTTCCGTTGTTGGGAGAGATTATTATGGATGTTTCCCGTTACGTGGTAAATTATTGAATGTTCGTGAAGCTTCGGCAGATCAAATTTCCAAAAATGCAGAAATCAACTCATTGAAACAAATTATTGGGTTGCAACATAAAAAAGTTTACACAGCTGAAAATATCAAATCATTGAGATATGGTCATATTATGATCATGACAGATCAAGATCAGGATGGGTCGCATATCAAGGGGTTAATTATTAACTTTTTAGAAACATCTTTCCCTGGATTGTTAGACATTCCCGGATTCTTACTTGAGTTTATTACCCCTATTGTCAAAGTCACTGTTAAAGCAAGAGGTGCTGGTGGTAAACGTGTTATACCATTCTACACAATGCCGGAATTTGAGCATTGGAGAGATACTGAAGGGAAACAATGTCGTTGGACTCAGAAGTATTACAAAGGTTTGGGTACTTCTACTCCTATGGAAGCACGTGAATATTTTACTGCCTTGGATCGTCATTTAAAGAGATTTCATGCATTGCAAGGTGAAGATAAAGATTACATTGATTTAGCATTTCTGAAAAAGAAAGCTGATGAAAGAAAGGAATGGTTACAAGGGTTTTTACCAGGTACCCATCTTGATCCTGAGATTACTGAAATTCCAATAAGTGATTTTATCAACAAAGAGTTGATTTTGTTTTCAATGTCTGATAATGTAAGATCGATTCCGTCGGTTTTAGATGGGTTCAAACCAGGTCAAAGAAAAGTCTTGTATGGTTGTTTCAAGAAAAAATTGAGAAGTGAAATTAAAGTTGCACAATTAGCAGGGTATGTGAGTGAAAACACGGGATATCATCATGGTGAACAGTCATTAGTGCAAACTATAATTGGTCTTGCCCAAAATTTCGTTGGATCAAACAACATTAACGTATTAAAACCAAATGGTTCTTTTGGTTCGCGTGCTGCTGGTGGTAAAGATTTCTCTGCTGCGAGATATATTTTCACAGAATTGAGTGAGATTACTCGTAAAATATTCAATCCATTGGATGATCCCTTGTACACTTATGTTCAAGATGATGAGCAAACTGTTGAGCCTGAATGGTACTTGCCAGTTTTGCCTATGATTTTGGTAAATGGTGCTGAAGGTATTGGTACCGGTTGGTCTACAAATATTCCTTCATACAATCCAAAAGATCTTGTTACAAATATCAGAAGATTAATGAATGGTGAAGAATTGCAGGAGATGACACCATGGTATAAAGGATGGGGTGGTGACCTTGAACCAATGGGACCGCAAAAGTTTAAAGTTTCTGGACGAATCGAACAAATTGATCTGAATACAGTTGAAATTACTGAAATCCCAGTCAAAACTTGGACTAACAACGTCAAAGAATTTTTGCTCAGTGGGTTTGGGAATGAAAAGACCCAGCCATGGATTAAAGATATGGAAGAACACCATACTACATCGATCAGGTTTGTTGTCAAATTGACTGATGCGGAAATGCAAAAGTCGTTGCGTATTGGTCTTTTGGAGAGGTTCAAGTTGGTTTCTTCATTGAGTTTGGCCAATATGGTTGCCTTTGATCCTATGGGTAGAATCAAAAAATATAATGATGTTTTAGAAATAATTAAAGATTTCTATTATGTTCGATTAGAATACTATCAAAAGAGAAAAGATTATATGACTGACAATTTACAAAATCAATTGTTGATGTTGAGTGAACAGGCGAGATTTATCAAGATGATAATTGAGAAACAATTGAGTGTTGCTAACAAGAAAAAGAAACAATTGGTTGCATTGCTAGAAGAACATAATTTTACAAAATTCAGTAAAGATGGGAAACCAATCAAATCCAGTGAAGAATTATTGACTGGTGACGATGCCGATGAGGAAGAGGAAACACAAGAACAAGAAGGTGACGAAGACGTCGGTAATACCTCTGTAGCTAATATTCAAGAAGGAGAGCCCGAACAAGCAGCCCATGTTCCAGAAACAATTTATTCATCCTATGATTATTTGTTGGGTATGGCAATTTGGTCTTTAACTTATGAACGTTTTATGAGAATAATGCAACAACGTGATCAAAAGGAAGCAGAATTGAATGCATTATTGTCGAAATCAGCAAAGGATCTTTGGAACCAAGATTTAGATGAATTTTTGGCTGAATTTGACAAGTTTTTACTTCGTGACGAACAAGAAAGAGAATCTTTGGCTTCTAACGGGAAGAAAAAATCGACAAAGAGAAGAGCCAAGGCTACTGCTACCAAAGACCAGCCAAATAATAAAAAAGTCAAAGTTGAACCAAAAGAAAAGAAAAGTACTTCAGCTAAGCCAGTTGTTAAGAAAGAGGCTTCAAATGAACCGCAAGCATCATCTTCTTCCAAACCTAAAGAAAAAGATGATATTTTATCATTCTTCTCTTCATCAAGTAGTAGTGCTAAAAAGATAACTAAACCATCAGGTAGAGCAACATCAAATAAAGAAATTGAAACAATTACACTTTTCAGTGATGACGATGATGATGAGGATATATTTAATTTGAATCTGTCTTCTTCCACTAAAGTTAAAAAAGAGGCCAAATCAAGGTCTGCTACGCCAGCTGCTGAAAAATCTAAAAAACTGAAATCCTCCGGTAAGCAGTCTATTTTAGACGAATTAGAAGATCTTGAAATATTAGGAAATTTTGATAAGCCAGAACCAAAAGAGAGAAGAACTAGAGAAACTGCTTCTACAACAAAGAGAAATACTAAGAAAAAACCGGTCATTATAGATAGTGATGACGAGGATGAGGATGAAGAAGACGATATTGTTATGAGTGATGGAGATGACGATGATGATTTTATTGTAGATGAATAGAAAACTGTTGTATATGTGTAAAATTAGAACCAATAGATTTGACTGTATGTATAAAGTCCAGCTCTTTTAGTGTTTCAATAAGCATATTCTAATTCAGTCGTTGACATCAACAACAATATCCTTGGAGCTACGTACGACAAAATACAAATAAAACTAATTATAAATATATTTACTATGTGTTTCTACACATGACTATTTTCTTTCAAAAAAATACTAACTAATGACTTTAATACACTCTCTTGGCTGGTGGGACTGGTTTACAATCGTTTTCGTCCAATGTGGTCTTGACAACATCTCTATAATCCAATCTCACTGGACCACCAACGGTTTCTTGGTAAGATAATGTGTGTTTTCTCCAGTTGACATCATCTCTATCTGGGAAGTCATCTCTAGAATGAGCACCTCTTGATTCTGTTCTAGCAGCAGCAGATGCAGCAGTTTGGGTAGCACAAGTCAACAAGTTTTGTAATTCCAAAGTTTCAACCAAATCTGAGTTCCAAATCATAGAACGGTCAGTAGTCTTGACATCTTCAAAGCTCTTGTCCACTTCTCCAATATGCTCCACACATTGGTCCAAAGTTTCTTGAGTTCTAAACACAGCACAACCCTTTTGCATAGTCTTTTGCATTTCTAATCTGATATCAGCAGTTGGTTTAGAACCGTTGGCGTTTCTGAGTTTGTCCAAGTTAGCAATTGATTCATAACCAATATCTTTAGCGTGATCTGGGATTGGAGTACCTGGTTGCAAGTTATCTCTAATGGTGTGGGCAACAGCTCTTCCAAAAACAACCAAATCCAACAAAGAGTTGGCACCCAATCTATTGGCACCGTGTACAGAAGCACAAGCAGCTTCACCACAAGCTAACAAACCTGGAACAACTTCATCGTTACCATCAGCACTCTTTTTCAAAACTTCACCTTTCCAGTTGGTTGGGATACCACCCATATTATAATGGACAGTTGGTAAGATAGGAATTGGTTCTTTAGTAACATCAACACCGGCGAAAATGTGGGCAGTTTCAGAAATACCTGGTAATCTTTCTTTCAACACTGGAGCTGGAATATGACTCAATTGTAAGTACATGTGATCCTTTTCTGGACCAACACCTCTACCTTCGTTAATTTCCATGGTGATAGCTCTAGAAACAACATCTCTGGAAGCTAAATCTTTGGCTGATGGAGCATATCTTTCCATAAATCTTTCACCTTCAGAGTTAACCAAGAAACCACCTTCACCTCTAGCACCTTCAGTGATAAGACAACCGGAACCATAAATACCCGATGGATGGAATTGAACAAATTCCAAATCTTCTAATGGCAAACCAGCTCTGGAAACCATAGCGTAACCATCACCAGTACAAGTGTGAGCAGAAGTACAAGAGAAGTAAGCTCTACCGTAACCACCAGTAGCCATAATGGTTCTGTTAGCAAAGAATCTGTGCAAAGTACCATCTTCTTCATTATAAGCAATAATACCAATACAAGCACCATCCTTCATCATCAAATCCATGGCAAAGAATTCAATAAAGAAATGACAGTCGTGTCTCAAAGATTGACCATATAAGGAGTGCAACAAGGCATGACCAGTTCTATCAGCAACAGCACAAGTTCTGTATGCTTGACCACCTTTACCAAATTCTTTGGATTGACCACCAAAAGCTCTTTGATAAATTCTACCCTCATCATTTCTTGAGAATGGGACACCATAGTGTTCCAATTCGTAAATAGAAGCTGGGGCTTCTTTAGTCATATAATGAATAGCATCTTGGTCACCTAACCAATCGGAACCTTTAACGGTATCATAGAAATGCCAATGCCAGTCATCTGCGTGCATGTTACCTAAAGCAGCGTTAATACCACCTTGTGCGGCAACAGTATGTGATCTGGTAGGGAACAATTTAGAAACACAGGCGGTTTTGAAACCTTCAGAGACTAAACCGAAAGCTGCTCTCAAACCAGCACCACCGGCACCAACGACAACACAGTCATATTCGTGGTCAACGACGTGGTATTTTTGACTCATATACTTGGCAGCATTGAAATCTTGACCTTTGACATTTGATCCAATAACTTGGGATCTAACAGAAGATGAAGATAACAATCTCTTTGTCACTGCTGAACTTTTCACTTGATTACGCAATGAAGTCAACATGATTGAAATTCAGTTTTATGGGGGAGGAAGTGGGAGTGGGAATTGTAGGAACAAAATAAATAAATAGGAGAATAAAAAAAACCTTTGAAATATGCAAATAATTGGAGGTGGTGAAATAAAATTAAGCTTCCAAGTCTATCTATCTATCTTTTTCTGTCTTTCCTTTCTTTGATTCCAGCCTTGAAAGGATTTAAACTTGTTCTTGATTGGAATTGGAAAAGTATAAAAGAAAAAGAGAAGAAGAAATAATGTTGTTTATGAGAGGAATGAGAAATTTTTTTATTTTTTTTCCGGGTTCTGATTTTCTGGAGAGAATCGGTAAGATTTATTGGATTGAAATTTTTCACTTTACAGAGCAAAACACTTTTATTTCTTTACTAATTCTTGGGGGTTTGCAAGATATAACTTTACAATGTTTTCATCTCTTTATCCACAAATATATGATTGATACAATCACTATAATAAATGCTCTATTGTTGTTTAAACTTGTGTAAATTAAAAGAACGTCTCATGATTGGTTTTTGTTTTTTCTTCTATGTATTACAAAATGCTTGAATTTGATAGGCCAGTTTCTGAATGCCGCAACTTCCTATTTTGGTGGATTGACCCCGGGGAAAAAAGAACATAGAGGATTGCAACAACACCAAGAAGAAATAATGAAAGGGAAAAAAAAAGTGCAATTTTTAGAGAGGATTATTGTTTTTTTCTCCGAGGCTCAGACTCATTCGACAAGTTCTACAATAAATATTTACTTTTTTGCAGCTACTTGTTTCGGTGCAACCTTTGGTTGGTCTTGAACTTGAGTGTCAATGTTTGGAACAGCTTGTTAATGTTGAATCGAGTGGTAGATGTTCTACTGTGAAGTAAGTCCATAACTACAAGAAAGTAGATAATCAATACATGATAGTTCCTCATGAACTAACAAAATGACAAAGAGTAGGTGGTTGTTTATGTTCTAACACTCCTAACAATAATGGGGTAGAGTATTGCTATTGTTGTAAATGTAGAGTATCTGTAGCTTGTGCTTCTTGAAGCTTTGGAAACTACCTTACGTCATAAATAACGGTGTGATTTCATTAGTAAATTATTGTCAAGTTGAACGAAAGTTAATCGTAATATTTGTCTCACCTATATATTTTGCAAAATTATAAACACAAACTAAAGGTAACTAGCATGAATAGACAACGGGATCGCATCAATTGGAGGATCAGTACCATACCAAATGTTATAATTCTTTTTAGCATTTGTTTGAGCAATGCTTGAGGTCTCTACCGCATAAGTATCATCCAATATTTTACCATCTGACTGAATATCTATTAACAACGGAGTATTTGGACTCAATTGAAGAATGTTATTGATTACAGTTAAATAAAACCTAACTTTGTTATCATAGAAAATGACTTTATTAAAATCATCGTACTGGTAATATGAAGTTTGATCATCAATGTACAAATCATAGCTTGGGAATTTCCCAGTTCTGTAAGAAATCTTGTGTCCGTTGATTTCTTGATTGGTGGAGTTGGCGTAAAGCTCTATTTTATGAATAGTAGCTAAAACGTATATTGGGAAGAATAATAGTAGAAGATTCATAATTTAGAAAGATTATTGATTGTAGAAAAGTGAAAGAATAGTCGATAATATAAAGAAGAGAATAATAATTTATTAATTTATTTATTTCTAGAAAAAATGAATTCAAGGGATGTGATGACAGTGGAAGCAAAAAAAATGAATGATGCCCCTTCTTCTTCTTCTTCTTTTGGGTCTTTATTGTTACCAGACTTCAATATGATTTCCTAATTTAGCAACTTTACGTAAAATTAAAATGCGGGAAAAAAAAGCAAAAATCGAGAAAAAAAATTTTAGCAACACATACAACCACTCTCCATTCAACTATATGTTTGATTAGCTGGCATACTTGTTGTTATGGTTACTTTCATAGCTTGAGATGGAACAATACTAGATTTGGGGTAGTAATATATAGCATAGTATTCATTTGAATAGTTGTGTGGATCATCAACATTCTTCATTGCATATAACCTATCGGAGTAAGTAAATGTAAGGTCTCCATTTTTCTTTATTTTGATTTTAAAAGGATAATGAACAGAAGATAATTGTAAAAAATTATTCACCAGTGTCAAATAGTAAGGGAACAAGTAAACATAGTAAAAAAATACATGATACATCTTGGTGTCATAAACGAGTTTTTGAGCATTTTTGGGGTCTCCTAAAAACAAATAATTGTACCCTTCTCCTTCATGTAAAGAAAATAATCCTAACCCGTTTATAGAACTGTTGTTTGATTTTGCATATAAGCTGATTGATATTAACTCACAGAAACAATGGCTAATGATTATGAGTATAGAAAGGAAAGTGTATTGTATATATTGTATTTGCATTCCTAAAGTTGATTTGAAGAAATAGGAGTTGGGTTTGGCATATATAGAGTTGGTTGCAAATTTCGTGAAAATAAAATCAAAGGATTTCAATAATTATTTAGGCTGGTAATCTTTTCAAAAATAATTGTTTTGCTAGAGTACGTTACTCTTAGTTCCGTTAGATATGCTTTATGGTTTATGCACTCTATATTAGGTAATTATTCCAATATGTATTCGAAAGCTATCCTCAAATATTGTATTCAGAAGGCGATGATATACACATGTATTCCTAAACAGACATAAACTACAAAAACTACGTACAACACTAACATACATGCGTATTTATATACTAAAATTATCACGCCTTCTTAGCATAAACAGTTACTTTCGGCGCGTGCTTGGGGACATTATTCTTATTAGCATAATATTTAACAGCATAATGATCCTTAGAATAGTTTATTGGATCACCAATATTTTTAACGGCATACAATTTATCATCACCTCTGAAATTCAATTCACCATTTCTTCTCATGACAACTCTTTGAGGGTTACCTTTGGACAACTGTAAGATATTTCTTTGAATGCCAAAATAATATCTTGTGTGTGGATCAACTTGTTGATAAATATAATAGTTCTGATCGTCATAAATCAATTTTTGGGCACGATTGGGAGGACCTAAGAAAAAGTAATTAATACCTGGTCTTTCTTTAACAGAATACAATCCATTCCCGTTGACAGTTTGGTTTTGAGATCTAACATATAAGTAGACATTTTGTATTTTACCTAAAATTGGAGCAACAAAAAGTAAGAAAGTGAAAAGAACAAAGCTAATAGATTTCATATTTGGTTAGTAAGATATCTTGAAAGTAGTGAATAAGAATTGAGAAAAGATTGGCAAAAGTGGGATTAACTCACCCTTATTTATAGTATTTCATTACTATGCTATAGTTGGGAAGAAAGAAGGGGCTATGGCAGATAGTTCTCCACATTGGAGTGGTTGGTGTCTTTGAAAATCAAAATTGTAAACAAATGGTTGCAAAAAGAAAGCAAAACAAACGTTTCAAGAAAAACTCCTCATATTTTTCTTAGAATCAAAGGGGATATATGTCTTATGAGTGTTGTCATATTGACAAAGCTTAAATGGCTATGCTATTTGTTTACAGTCTTCAAATCAAATCCATGGAATAGTCTATTTGTGAATATCCACATCGTTATTGCTACAATTCTAGCCTTGCGGGGTAGCAGCAATCAATAAGTTTGATTCAAGCCAGGAAATGAAACAACACTTTCTATTACTCCCAGGTCAGTTAAAGGTTGAACATGGCTTATAATTCAAAATTATGACTTTCTCTTAAATGCTAATAATCAGTTAAACTGTGAACACTTAACACAAAATGTTACACCAACACTTTTAACAAAATTTGTTCAATATTTATCCAAAGTTCAACTTATTGACATAGATAGTATTGTCTCAATAAGCTTTTTGAACACACACTTTAACAGCAACCCCCCGATCCATAGCAAATGATCATTACTAACTTTAATGGGACATAATAATTACATTTCAACACCGTATTTCCTACACGTTTATAACTTGGTCGTGTGTCATTCACTAAACACCAAACAAAAAAATGTGTAACCGAATGATTATCAATTTTTTTTGAGTGGACACGAGAAATAAATAAACTCTTGGGATTCAAATTTGCCAACCAAATCTTTTTATTCAATAATATACAAAACCTCACTTCCACTATGGATAATGATGAATTGACAGCATCTGTTTGGGATGATGCAGTGTCTCCTAGCAACAATGACGACTTTGGCTCAAATGGACTTGGCAATTCTAGATTACACAATTCAGTAGTTGCTCCGTTATCGAATCAATTCAGCTCACTAGCTATGGATGACCCCTTTGCCAATCCATTAGGATTTGGTAATGACGATCAAAAAGGTTTTCAAAAATATGCCCAAGATGAAGATGAAGATGAAGAAGACGAAGATGATAATGATTACAACAAACAATCATCGTACTACAATGCAGTCGATGAACAAACCCATGAATTGAAAAAAGAGGAAAGAAAAGAACATTCAAATGAAATATTATCTAAATTAACTCATGGTGCCGAAGATAGTGATATATTAGAATCTTCAAATGTTAAATCGCCTGGGAAGATATCTTCATCTGGGGCGTTGTTTCATGATAAAGGATCCCCATTAAAAGTTATTTCTGCAGATGCAGAGACAACCAAATCACCAACTCGTTTGACCAAAATCAAAACTACCAAGTTCAAGGCAACCAGACCAAGAAAATTCAGTTCTAAAATAAATGTGCAACATATGAATGAAAGCAGTACAAATCCATTGGGTCCACTAAGTGCAGATGATAATAAAGAAAATGAAAATTCAGAATCGAACCCACAAGCAGATTTCAATGGGGAATCAATAGCCAAGGAAGCCGAAGCGCCTCTTTATGATATAAATAATGGACCTGACTCACCACAAAAACCACTGCTGATCAAAAGCAAAAGACCACAAGCAAACGAATCGGATCCACAATCCAATAAATTAGAAATAACTGTAGGGGACCCTACTAAAGTTGGTGATTTAACTACAGCTCATGTTGTATACACAATTAAAACGGTGAACAAGAATTTAGATTCAAAGTTTTTCCCAGCAGTCGAACTGGTGCAAGTTTCTAGAAGATATAGAGATTTTCGATGGATATATCACCAATTACAGAATAATCATCCCGGGAGAATAATTCCACCTCCACCTTCCAAACAAACTTTTATTGGAAGATTTAATGAAAATTTTATTGAAAATCGAAGGTTATCATTAGAAAAAATGTTGAGTAAAATCAATCATCACCCTTTGTTGTGCAACGACCCAGATTTTGTTATGTTTTTAACAAGTCAAGATTTTGTCAATGAATCTAAGGAAAGAGAAAGATTATCAGGATCGGGAGCATCACTACAAAACAGTGAATATTTGGATGGCAATAAACATGTGGCAATGTCCTCCAATGTTGCAGCTGCAGCAGCTACTGCTGCTGCCACTTCAGGTGGATTTATGAGTTCTTTGTTTTCAATGTCAACTAAAGTAACAGAGCCAGATCAATATTTTATTACCAAGAAACAATATATTGACGATTTGGAGTATAATTTAAAACAATTTTACAAAACAATTGAACTAATAGGTCAACAACGTTTGGATATGATTGGGATATTGGATGAGATTGCATTGACCATGAGTGAATTGGCTGGATTGGAGATTTCCAAAGTTACGAGTGATTTGTTATCAGCATTCAGTGAAGTGGAATTAAAAATTAAAGATAATCTTGATAGAATCAATTTACAAGATCAATTGACATTGGGGTTCACTATTGAAGAATACCTTCGAATCATTGGTTCAATTAATTTTGTGTTTGATACGAGATTAAATGTTTATCAACAGTACCATAATTCTAATCAAGAATTGAGTAAAAAGCAAGCTCAATTGGATAAATATACACGAAAACAACAACAACCTGATAAGATCAATCAATTGAATTTTGAAGTTGATAAATTGAAACAAAGAACAGAATCGTTTGAGAAAAGTTTTAAAGAGATAAGTGAGACGATTAAACAGGAATTGGAGAATTTTGAATATGAAAGAATTGATGATTTCAGAAATAGTGTAGAAATCTTTATTGAAAGTGCTATTGAATCACAAAAGGAAGCAATCGAATTGTATGAAACATTTTATGAAAGACAAAATTTAGGAGAAGTCTAGTGCAAAGGGTGGAAAAGTAAAAAGAATAAAAAAAAGTTGTTATCTAGGATGTATAATAATACTGCAATACAAAATATAGTAACAAATATAATAAAAAGGACAACCACAGTTTAGTGAAGAGGGGTCACCAATTCCAACTATGGCACCAGTTATTATCGGCTGTTGTTGTTGTCGGTCTCAATGTTATCTGGGGAATGTAAACAATAGATGAAATCTGTAGAATTGTTAATCCTATCCCCTTTCTTCTCTTCTCCTCTCCTTCTCCTTCCATATTTGATGGTTATCAATTTGTTTAACATTTTTTTAAAAACAATTACTATTTTTTTTTCCCTCTTTGTTATGAGAAGATTGTCAACTCGACCATTCTGCAGTATGAGTTAAATTACTCTAACTTCTCTATTTATAATTCATCGAGGAGGAAAGAGGAAGGTTTCTTACATTATCAAATCGGCACAGCAAGGGTTGTTCAGACAACGCTTTCACTTTTATCGTTCTATTTCTTAATTTTTTT